>Ga0194135_10000125_pt1 | contig 42974 bp, 42 predicted proteins | sample LitLau_LLRF_2013_FD_134024 | JGI IMG/M metagenome (GOLD analysis project Ga0194135, IMG submission 134024) | Freshwater sediment microbial communities in response to fracking from North America - Little Laurel Run_MetaG_LLRF_2013 (version 2) | ecosystem: Environmental > Aquatic > Freshwater >...
CCCGCCTGCGCAGATGGTACTGCAGTTATGTGGGAGAGTATGTCGTCGCCTTTCTTTTAAGAATCCTCATCATGAATTTGATGGGGATTTTTTGTTTTAAGAGCGTTTCTTCAGGAAATTTGTATGGCTTTTGGGAAACATCTTTTTGAGATCAATTTCATAGAATTGGCCATGTCGAGTGTTATTTCTTTAACTAGGGACCAATTTTTATAATCGATTTTACAGATATGCTCTATCACCTGATTGGAGTTTCTTGCCATCCACTCCGAAAAAGTTTCCAATGGTATGATAGTCAGTAGCACTGCTATCGATTAATTTCTTTTAAAAAAGTCAGAAACTCCTGAGTCATGCGAGTATCTTTTGCAACTAATACCCAATCTCTTTTTATAATTTCTCCAGTGGCTTTGTTTGTCCAGCGACGTCTTTTGATATGCAGGTATGCAAACTTACCTCTTAGGGAGAAATCCTGAATTGTAATCTCATCGAGAAAACCTTTCGAGACCAATTCAAATGCATTAAACTTTTGTGGTGGCTTTATTTTTTCTTCAAAATAAAGGTGTAATACTTCCTCTGTATTAGAGGTAGAAACTACTTCAAAATGCTCTACTAAAAAATTGGAAAACATAAATTTTAAAAGATCTATAGGAGTATATTAAATTTTTGATTTTATTTTGACATTCTTCCTTAAGTTTTGTGCTTGAGCCAATTTCTGTTAAATTATAATTATTTCTAGGTTTTAAATTATAGTGAGTTAGTCTATCTAAATGTGAATCTGTATTTTTGTATTAAATATTATAATTTTAAGTATGAAAAAAAGTATTGTATTGTTGACATTGTTTGTTATCTCAAATTTAAGTGCTCAGCAGCGCCCTAAGTTGGTAGTAGGTATTGTGGTAGATCAGATGAAAATGGAATATTTGTATCGGTTTTCAGATGATTTTTCGCCAAACGGATTCAAGAGATTAATGAATAATGGCTATACTTTTCAGAATATGCATTATAATTATATGCCAACTTATACTGCTCCGGGACATGCTTCGATTTACACTGGTACTACACCTGCAACACATGGGATTGTTGGCAATGAATGGTTTAGCAGAACACTCGGTAAAGAAATGTATTGCACGGATGATGCTGGGGTAAAAACAGTGGGAGATGGTACAGCAGAAGAAGGTGCAATGTCTCCTAAAAATTTGCAAAGTACTACTATTACTGATGAAGTAAGAATGGCTACTAATTTTGCCGGAAAAGTTATTGGCCTAAGTCTTAAAGATCGTGGTGCAATTTTACCAGCAGGTCATTTTGCAAATTGGGCTTTTTGGTATAGTAAAACCGGAGCTTTTATTTCTAGTACTTTTTATGGAGATAAATTACCGGAATGGGTTACTCAGTTTAATAACGAGAAGCATTATATGCCATACATTAATAAAGGTTGGGATTTATATAAACCAGTTTCTACTTACAATGAAAGCTTACCGGATAATAATCCATACGAAGGTAAACTATATGGAAGTGCCGCACCTGTTTTTCCTTACGATTTAAAGAAGATGTATGAGAAAAATGATGCCGGAATTTTAAGAGCCACTCCTTACGGAAATGATTTATTGGCTGAATTTGCAATGAAAGCTATTGAAAAAGAAGAGTTAGGAAAAGATAATATTACAGATTTCTTAACGGTTAGTTTTTCTTCTACGGATTATGTGGGGCATTTATTGGGACCTCGTTCAATGGAACTTCAGGATACTTATTTAAGATTAGATCAAACTATTGCTGATTTTTTGAATTATTTGGATAAAACTGTTGGGAAGGATAATTATTTACTTTTCCTAACTGCGGATCATGCCGGAGCAGAAAATGTAATTTATTTAAAGGATAGAAAATATAATGTTGATAATTATCCATCAAAAGATGTTAAGAAAAGTTTACAGGATTTCTCTACAAAGACATTTGGTGTTGATTTGATTCAGAACTATTCAAACTTTAATATTTTTTTTAATAAACAAATTATAAAAGATAAGAGTTTAGATTTAGTTAAAGTGAAACAGGCGTTCAAAGAGTTTTTGATTTCTCAGCCGCAAGTTAAAAAAGTATATACTGAAGAGGAGATTTTAGCCAATTCCGGCAATGACTATTATTTGAATTTTGTAGCCAAAGGTTATGATGTAACTCAGAATGGTGATTTGGTAATTATAGACAAACCTGGTGATATTGAATATTCGAATACAGGTACATCTCATGGCACGCCTTATAGTTATGATACTCATGTACCGGCTATTTTTTACGGATGGCATATTAAAAAAGGGGAGTCTTATGATAAAAAAGCGATTACTGAAATTGCTCCAACTATAGCACAAAAAATAAAAGTTACTTTCCCTAATGGAACCGAAGCAAAAGTTCTGCAAGAAGTTTTAGACGAAAAGTAATTGAAAATAGAATAGAAAAGCCTGTCATGATTTTTATGACAGGTTTTTTACATTTTATAATTATAAAAAAAAAGACTTTTCAATTAAGAAAAGTCTTTTGATAGTGTTTTTATAGTAAGCACTTATTTTAATGTTAGCACTATGCGTTTGCTAACACTAATTCTTCATTGAAAGGAAGATTCCAGGCTTCAGCAACTCCTTTGTAAAGGATTTTTCCGTTAGCGATGTTTAATCCTTTTTTCAATTCTTCATTTTCATTACAAGCTTTTTCCCATCCTTTATTTGCCAATTGTACAGCATATGGTAAAGTAGCATTTGTTAAGGCTAAAGTAGATGTATAAGGAACAGCTCCTGGCATGTTTGCTACACAGTAGTGAACAATATCATCAATAATAAAAGTTGGATTCTCGTGAGTTGTAGGAGTACAAGTTTCGATACATCCACCTTGGTCAACAGCAACGTCAACAACAACAGTTCCCGGACGCATTAATTTTAGCATGTCACGAGTGATTAAGTGAGGTGCTTTTGCTCCTGGAATTAAAACTGCTCCAACAATTAAATCAGCATCTTTAATTGCTCTTGTAATATTATAGTGATTAGACATTTCTGTATTTACATTTGCTGGCATGATGTCATCTAATTGACGTAAACGAGGCAGGCTTAAATCCATAATGGTAACCTGAGCTCCTAAACCAGCAGCCATTTTTGCAGCTTGAGTTCCAACAATTCCTCCACCTAATACTAATACTTTTGCTGGCGGAACACCTGGTACACCTCCTAAAAGAATGCCTCTTCCTTTTAATGGTTTTTCAAGATATTTTGCTCCTTGTTGAATAGCCATACGACCTGCAACTTCAGACATTGGCACTAATAATGGTAAACTACGGTCTGTTTTTTCTACTGTTTCGTAAGCTAAACATACAGCGCCTTTTTCAAGCATAGCGTGAGTTAATGGCTCTGATGAAGCAAAGTGAAAGTAAGTAAACAATAATTGATCTTTTTTAATTAAATCGTATTCTGATGCGATTGGTTCTTTTACTTTAATGATCATTTCTGCGATAGCATATACTTCTTCAATAGTAGCCAAAACTACAGCACCTGCATTTGTATACTCTTCATCTGCAAAACCACTTCCTAAACCGGCAGTCGCTTGTACATATACTGTATGACCATGTTTTCTCATTTCAGAAACACCTGCAGGAGTTAATGCTACACGGTTTTCGTTGTTTTTTATTTCCTTTGGAACACCTATAATCATTTTGTTGTTGTTTTTTGTTTTTATTAAATTGTTATACAAAACTACAGATAGAGAATATATTATGGATTAAAGACTCATAAATAAGAAAATATTATTTTATTTAATACTTTTACAGAAAAATATTCTTTTTGAAAGCAATTGAGCTTCTTAAAAGAGAAAAAAAGACTAAGTTTTAGTAATCACAGAAAACGTTTTCGTTATGGCTTTAGATGAAATTGACAAAAAAATCTTACGACTTTTACAGGAAAATGCGCATTATACTTTAAAGGATATTGCAAACAAAATAAACTTGTCTTTAACGCCTGTTCATGATCGCGTAAAGCGTCTTGAAAAGGAAGGTGTTATTGAGAAGTATGTATCGATTTTGAACAAGAAAAAATTAGGAAATAATTTAACGGTTTATTGTCAGGTTACGTTAACAAAACAGACTTATGATACATCCGAAGGATTTAATCAGTCAATATTGAATTTGCCTGAAGTAGTAGAATGTAATTATGTTTCTGGTAATTTTGATTATATGCTTAAAATTATCATTCCGGATATGGAAAGCTATCATCATTTTCATCAGAAAAAATTATCGGTTTTACCCGAAGTATCTTTAATTAATACAGTTTTTGTAATTTCTGAAGTGAAAAGTACAACAGTTTTACCCATTTAAAATAATAAAACCATCAGGATTTCCTGATGGTTTTTTAATATTGGTTTGCGCGGTTTTGGTTTTATATTAGTAATAAGTAAAACGTCTTACTTTAGAGATATATTTTGCAAGACGAATTACCTGGTGACTATATCCATATTCATTATCATACCAAATATACAGTACAATATTTTTTCCATCTTTAGAAACAATAGTGGCATTACTATCATAGATTGAAGGAGCTGATGTTCCTACAATGTCAGATGAAACGAGTTCATTGTTTAGTGAATATTTTATTTGCTCTACTAATTCTCCTTCAAGAGCATATTTCTTCATAATTTTATTGATAGCAGCCAGAGAAGTTGCTTTTTTTACTTCTAAATTTAATACCACCAAAGATCCATTTGGTACAGGAACTCTAATAGCATTAGAAGTTAGTTTTCCTTCTAAAGAAGGCAATGCCTTTGCAACAGCACTTCCGGCACCGGTTTCAGTAATAACCATGTTTAGAGCTGCGGCTCTTCCACGGCGGTATTTCCTGTGCATATTGTCAACCAGATTTTGATCGTTTGTATAGGCATGAATTGTTTCTAAATGACCTTTTACAACACCTAAAGTATCTTCGATAGCTTTTAAAACCGGAGTTATGGCATTTGTAGTGCAGGATGCAGCAGAAAAAATATCTACCTCATCAGGATTGTATTCGTTATGGTTTACCCCATGAACAATATTTGGAATTCCTTTTCCAGGTGCAGTTAGTAGAACTTTGCTCACACCTTTAGATGTTAAATGTCTTTTTAAAGCTTCTTCGGTTGTAAAAGCTCCTGTATTGTCGATCACTAATGAATCATTGATTCCGTATTGTGTATAGTCGATTTCTTCCGGAGCATTTGCTGCTATAATATGAACAGTTGTTCCGTTTATGATTAATGCATTATTTTTTGGATCGGAGGTTACAGATCCCTGAAAATCTCCATGAATTGAATCATATCGCAATAAAGAAGCTCGTTTCTCTAAAGTAGATGCATCATTTTTATCACGCGTTACAATTGCTCTTAGGCGTAATTGATTTCCTTTTCCGGTTTTAGACATTAATTCTCTCGCTAATAAACGACCAATTCTTCCAAAACCATATAATACGACATCTTTTGGCTGAATTTCTTCTGAGGATTTTGCTTTTTTCAATTTGTCAATTACAAAATATCGCGCATCTGGATATTTCTCATCTTCCAGACCATATTCGTAAGTTAGTTTTCCAAGATCTATTTTCGCAGGCGGAAGATCGAGTGATAACACAACTTTTGCGATTTCAACCGAATCGAAAATGGTAATTGGTTTGCCAACAAATTCACCAGCATATTGATGTAAATTGATAATATCGCTGACATTTTTATCCAATAACTGGTTTTTAAATAGAACCATTTCGATGGACTTGTCATACCATAAATCGCTTATGACTTTAATTAATTCGACACCAGCTCTTCTTCGGTCGACTTGTAATGATACCTCTTTTTGGTACAAAGATTTTTTACTCATAATTGATTAAATTGAAAAAATAAATAAACAGATATTTTTAAATTTTGCGCAAAAGTACCCATTTCAATCGATTTCGTAAACTGTTTTGTGATTTATTTTTGAAACTCACAAAAAAATATTTTCTTCATATGAAATAAAAACAGAGCTCCCTGCATCAGAATTTTAAACTCATTTTTGGAGAGAAAATAAAAAAGCCACCTTATTTCTAAGATGGCTGTCTTTTGCAAGTTTTCAGTTTTAGTAAACAATTTACACTTATTTAAGGCTGAAAATTTGTCATTTTATACTACAATTAATTTTAGATAATAATTCTAAGAATTTCTCCATTTTTATTGATCATTTCAAGGCGAACACTTTGTCCTTCATCCTTTTTGTTTAAAAGCTTAGAAACAGTTTCAATATTAGTTGCTTTTACATTATCAATGCTAAGGATGATGTTACCTTGTAATTCGCTCTGATATTGCATCAAATTTTCATTATTGATGTTTTTAATTTTTACTCCATAATCAATTCTGAATTTCTTTTTATCAGAAGCATCAATATTTTCTAATTCGATGCCTTTAAATTCAGTACTGTAAAATTCGTTTTTACTTAAAGTTACCGGAACAGTTTTCGTTTTGCCATCCTTAATATAAGTTACTTTAACAACATCATTTGGTCGTTTAGTATTGATGTAGCCAGAAAGATCTGCATATGTAGCAATATTTTGATCATCAAGTTTTACAATAATATCTCCTTTTCCAAGTCCAGCTTTTTCGGCTCCGGAGTTTTTAGAAACCTTACTAATATAAAAACCTTGCGTTTCAGTAACGCCTAGTTCTTTTGAAGCTGTACTGTTTAATTCTCCACCTTCAACACCCAGAATTCCTCTTTGAACATTTCCAAATTCCATAATGTCCTCGATAATTTTTCGGGCAATATTCGAAGGAACAGCAAAAGAATATCCAACATAAGAACCTGTCATAGACGAAATCATGGTATTAATACCAATTAATTCTCCTCTTGTATTAACCAGTGCACCACCACTATTTCCGGGATTCACGGCAGCATCAGTCTGAATGAAAGACTGGATTCCGTTTGCGTCCAGATTTCTGGCTTTCGCCGAAACAATTCCGGCAGTTACCGTTGATGTCAGATTATATGGATTTCCAACTGCCAAAACCCACTCACCAATTTTAACAGAATCAGAATTAGCAAAAGCAGTATAAGGTAGTTTTTCATCGGCATCGATTTTTAACAAAGCGATATCCATTTTAGAATCAGTACCTATTAATTTTGCTTTATATGATTTTTTATTGTTTAATGTGATTTCAATTTCTGTAGCATCTTTAATCACGTGATTGTTGGTAACAATATATCCGTCTTCAGAAATTATAACTCCGGATCCGGTTCCAACCTGTTCTTGTTGCTGTTGACCACCATAACCATAGAAGAACTCCAGCATAGGATTAGTAACAGTTCGTCGCGAGACATTTTTTACGTGAACAACAGTGTGAATAGTTTTATCTGCAGCAGCTGTAAAATCGACCGTCTCAGCAGATAAAGCTACATTTTTTCCAAATGAATTGGGCGCAAGGGTAACAACAGAATTTTCTCTACCAAAAAAAGAATGGTTGCTTTCGAATAATAACTTGTAAGCACCAAGGGTAGTAGCGCCACTAAGTAGTGAAACTAAAAATAAGGTTGAAAGTCTTTTCATGATTATAATTAATGTTTAAGTTATTTAATGTAAAAATAATTCAAAAAATTAACGAATAAAATGGTTTAACGCTCTTTAACATTGATTAACATTTCATTAATTATTTGTTTGTACTTTTGTAGTAATTAACGAAGAAAAAATGCAAATAGAATTTTATAAATATCAGGGAACCGGAAATGATTTTGTAATGATTGATAACCGCTTAGGTTTTTTTCCAAAGGATGATGTTGAATTGATTAAACGCTTGTGCGACAGGCGATTTGGTATTGGGGCTGATGGACTTATTTTGTTAGAAAATGACACCGAAACTGACTTTAGAATGGTGTATTATAATTCAGATGGAAATCAGAGTTCGATGTGTGGAAATGGCGGACGTTGTTTGGTCGCTTTTGCTAATCAGTTAGGAGTAATTCAAAACAAAACGACATTTATCGCAACGGATGGTCTGCACCATGCTTCGGTGGGAGATAATGCCATTATTTCATTACAAATGATTGATGTTGATGAAGTTCAAAAAAAGGATTCCTATATATTTTTAAATACTGGTTCGCCACATCATGTTCAGATTGTTGATGATCTGGAGCACTATAATGTAAAAGAAAATGGAGCTGCCATTCGTTATGGAGCATTATATGGAGAAAAAGGGAGCAATGTTAATTTTGTAAAAAAAGTTGATGACAGTACTTTTTCGCTACGTACCTACGAAAGAGGTGTTGAAGATGAAACCCTGGCATGCGGAACCGGAGCAACCGCTGTAGCTATAGCCATGAATGCTATTGGACAAACAGATAAGACCTCAATTAATTTAAATGTTGAAGGAGGAAAATTAGTTGTTTCTTTTGATAAATTAGGAGATCATTTTGCAAATGTATTCTTAACCGGACCAGCCCAATTTGTTTTTAAAGGAACAATAAAAATCTAAAATCAACAATCTAAAATTTCAAAATGATAACACTCAAAGGTGATACGATTTATCTTCGTGCATTAGAACCTAATGATTTAGAGTTTGTGTATGCCATGGAGAATGATGAGAATATTTGGGAGATTAGTAATACACAAACACCTTATAGTAGATTTTTGATTCGCCAATATCTTGAAAACGCACAACAGGATATTTATGAAGCCAGGCAATTGCGATTGGCAATTTGTCAGGATGAAGATTTTCCCGCCATCGGATTAATTGATTTATTTGAATTTGACCCTAAAAACAACAGGGCAGGAGTTGGTATTGTAATTCAAAAAGATGAGATGAGAGGGCAAAATATTGGTTCTGAGGCGTTAGGATTACTTATAAACTATTCTTTTTTGCATTTAAATCTTCATCAGCTTTATGCAAATATTAGTACAAATAATGAAGCAAGTATAGGTCTTTTTACTAAATTTGGTTTTGAAAAAATAGGAATTAAAAAAGATTGGATTTTACTTCGTAACCAATATCACGACGAAGCTATTTTTCAATTAATCAATAAAAACATTTAAACTTATAATTTTGAAATTAAAAAAAATCATTACAATAATTGCTGTCGCCGTAATCTCTGTTTTAATGATCTACGGATTTATTTTAATTAATAAAATATTCAGTGCCAATACTAAATTCGAAGAAAAAGAATTGTACGTATATGTTCCAACAGGCGCTAATTATACTGATGTTAAAAAAATATTAGAACCTTACATCAAAAATTTTGATAATTTTGAAATGGTGGCCAGCAAAAGAAATTATCCTGAAAATGTAAAATCTGGTCGTTTCTTACTTAAAAAAGATATGAATAATATCGATTTGGTTCGTGCTATGCGTTCTAATGTTCCCGTAAAATTAGCTTTTAATAATCAGGAACGTTTAGAGAATTTTGCAGGAAGAGTAGGTTTAGAAATAGAAGCGGATAGTTTATCATTAATGAAAGCATTCAAAGATCCTGCTTTTCTGGAAGCAAATGGGTTCAATGAACAAAATGTATTTGCTATGTTTATTCCAAATACTTATGAAATTTATTGGAATACTTCTGCAGAGAAGTTCCGCGATAAAATGATCAAAGAATATCATAATTTCTGGACACCTGAAAGAATTGAAAAAGCAAAAAAACAGGGGTTGACTCCGGTTCAGGCAACTATTTTAGCATCTATTGTTCATAAAGAATCAGTAAAAAAGGACGAGCGTCCGCGTATTGCAGGAGTATATTTAAATCGTCTACGTTTAGAAATGCCTTTACAAGCTGATCCAACTGTTATTTATGCCTTAAAACTAAGGGATAATAATTTTGATCAGGTTATTAAAAGAGTTTTTTATAACGATTTGATAATGAAATCGCCATATAATACGTATGTAAACATCGGACTTCCTCCGGGACCAATTGCTATGCCGGATATTACTGCACTTGATGCGGTTTTAAATCCGGAGAAGAACGATTATATTTATTTTTGTGCCAGTGTTGACCGTTTCGGATACCATGAATTTGCTTCTACATTAGCAGAACATAATGTAAATGCAAAAAAATATTCAGACTGGATTGCCAGTCAGGGAGTAACAAGATAAAGTTTTTTTATTTTAAATAGATAAAATATCGAAAACCGCAGCTAATTTTGCTGCGGTTTTTTTATATCTGAGCCAATAATTTGTAAAAATTGCAGAGAAAGAAAAGGAGTTTAAATTCTGAAACGAATTGCTGCTTTTTTGAAGTTTAGACAAAGAATATTATTTTAAACTTTTTAGATTTATTTTTTTCTACAAACGAAAATTCATGAAGCCTAATTTTAGTTTTTCCTCTAAAAATTATCTGAATTTTTAAAAAATGAAATTTTAAATCATGCATAAAAATAAAAAAATGTGTAAGTTTTATCTTCTTATTTTAACATATTTGATAAAAATATGATAAAAATGATTTTTTTTTGTTTTGTTTTTTTTCACTTTTAAAACAAAATAGAGACTTAGGTTAAGCGCTGGAAAACTGCATGAGTAAAGGGCTAAAGCAAGATTTTGAAATTCTTACAAACCTGTAAAGTGTTGATTTATAGTATTGTTTTGTATTTGTTATATTTGCATCGTAGAAATTTCAAAAAGGTGACAGCGTTTTGAAGAAAAACAATTTATGATAAAGAAGTGGTATTTTTATGCGAGTTTGATCGTTATTATTACATTTTTAAGTTTGGGTTTTAAACCCTTTAATCTAGAAACCAAACCTTGGTTTTTAATAGAAAAAACGGATGGATCCGAATACTTATTTCCATCGCAAAAAGAGGATGATTATCCTGAATTAAAAAAAGTAAATGTCATATTTACAGAAAAGCGCCTTATAAGTTTCAAAGAAGCGGTTGCTTTTAAAGAATCTCAAGGAAAATACCGATTGGTAAATTCATTGGGTTACATGGGAAAATATCAATTTGGCCCTCAAGCCTTACGATCAGTTGGTATTCATAATAACAAAGCCTTTTTAAAAGATCCTGCCTTGCAAGAAAAAGCATTTGTTGCCTTATTGTCCAAAAACAAATGGATTTTACGCAATGAAATTGAAAGGTATGAAGGAAAAATTATCAATGGTATTGAGATTACCGAATCTGGTATTTTAGCTGCTGCACATCTTGGAGGAGCTGGTTCAGTCAAAAACTTTTTTAAAAACAATGGAAGCAGACATTTTAGAGATGCTTACGGAACTTCATTAAAAAGTTACATGAGAGATTTTGGTGGTTACGATCTATCACACATTGAAGCAGATAATAATGCTACAATAGAAGATTAAAGCTCCACAAAGCATAAAAAAATCCCGATTATTCGGGATTTTTTTATGCTTTTTAATCAATGAGTATTTCTAAAATTTTGATTGCCGCTTCACTAATCTTGGTTCCGGGACCAAATACAGCTACAGCTCCGGCATCAAATAGAAACTGATAATCCTGAGCCGGAATTACGCCGCCAACAATTACCATTATATCTTCTCGTCCATGTTTTTTTAGCTCTTCAATAACTTGCGGAACTAATGTTTTATGTCCGGCAGCCAATGATGAAACACCTAATATGTGTACATCATTTTCTACGGCTTGTTTTGCTGCTTCGGCCGGAGTTTGAAAAAGAGGTCCAATGTCAACATCAAAACCAACATCAGCATAACCTGTTGCTACTACTTTTGCGCCACGATCATGCCCGTCTTGTCCCATTTTGGCAATCATAATTCTAGGACGTCTCCCTTCTTGTTTAGCAAAGGCATCTGCTAGTTGTTTTGCCTTTTCAAAATACTCGTCATTTTTTATTGCTGCACTATACACACCGCTAAAGGATTTGATTTGCGCTTTGAATCTGCCAAAGATGCTTTCAAGAGCATCGCTTATTTCGCCTAAAGTAGCCCTGTTTCGGGTAGCTTCGACAGCAATCTCTAATAAATTCCCCTGACCGGTTTTAGCACAAAGAATTAATTTTTCGAGTGATTGATTTACTTTTTCAGTATCTCTGTTTGCTTTTATAGTTTGAAGTCTTTCAATTTGTTGTTTGCGAACCATTTGGTTATCGACATCCAAAATATGTAACGGATCTTCTTTTTCTAGCCTAAATTGATTTACACCTACTATAATATCCTGACCGCTATCAATACGGGCTTGTTTTCTTGCTGCAGCTTCCTCAATTCTTAATTTAGGAATTCCTGCCTCAATGGCTTTTGTCATTCCGCCTAATTCTTCGATCTCTTCAATAAGTTTCCAGGTATTTTCCAGAATTTCGCTAGTCAGACTTTCGACATAATAACTTCCTGCCCAAGGATCTACGGTTTTGGTAATTTTGGTTTCTTCCTGTAAAAATATTTGTGTATTACGGGCAATTCTTGCCGAAAAATCAGTTGGTAAAGCAATAGCTTCATCGAGTGCATTGGTGTGTAAAGACTGAGTTCCGCCAAAAGCGGCTGCAGTTGCCTCAATACACGTTCTGGCTACATTGTTAAAAGGATCTTGCTCCGTTAAACTCCAGCCGCTGGTTTGACAATGTGTTCTTAATGCTAAAGATTTATCACTTTTTGGATTAAACTGCTGAATTAGTTTTGCCCAAATCATTCGGCCGGCTCTCATTTTGGCGATTTCCATAAAATGGTTCATTCCAATTGCCCAAAAGAAAGAAAGACGAGGGGCAAATTCATCAATCGTCATTCCGGTTGATAATCCGGTTCTGATATATTCTAAACCATCAGCTAAAGTGTAAGCCAATTCGATATCAGCCGTTGCTCCAGCTTCCTGCATATGATATCCTGAAATAGAGATAGAATTGAATTTAGGCATTTTTTTGCTTGTAAATTCAAATATATCTGCAATAATTTTCATCGAGGGCGTTGGCGGATAAATATAAGTATTACGCACCATGAACTCTTTTAAAATATCATTTTGAATCGTTCCGGATAGTTTTCCTAAAGCGACTCCTTGTTCTTCGGCAGCAACAATGTAAAATGCCATAATAGGAAGAACAGCGCCATTCATGGTCATGGATACCGACATTTCATCCAACGGAATCTGATCAAACAATACTTTCATGTCTTCGACAGAATCGATCGCAACTCCGGCTTTTCCAACATCACCTACAACTCTTTCGTGATCAGAATCGTAACCACGATGTGTAGGTAAGTCAAAAGCAATAGAAAGTCCTTTTTGTCCGGCAGCTAAATTTCTTCTGTAAAAAGCATTACTTTCTTCGGCAGTTGAGAATCCGGCATATTGACGAATGGTCCACGGACGTCTCACGTACATTGTTGCATAAGGTCCGCGAAGATTTGGCGCAAATCCTGCTCCAAAATCCAGAAACTCTAAATCCTCAATATCCTTTTCGGTATAGTTTTTTTTGAGCTCAATTCCTTCGGCTGTGGTGAAGTTTTGAGTTGCAGGATTTGAGTTATGAATTTGTTCGCTTAATTCATGACTTTTAACGTCTAAATTTATATGTTTTAGGTCTTTTCTTATCATTGAAGTACTCATTTGAGCATATTATATTGATTACTTAGAAAAAAGTTATTCAAGTTCGAGGCGTTCCTGTTCGAGTTTTTCAGCAAGTCTTTTTTCTATTATGGGCGTAATTAATGTTTTTCTCGGTTTTATTTTTACAAACGGAAACAATTCTAAATCGTGTTTCATTTTGTCTTCTTTATTAGGATACTTATTTGTTCCTAATAATACTTCTTTTTTAGAATCGAATAATTCTTGTTCCTTTGTGGCACTTTCCTGAATTTTCTTTTTGATTGTTCCATCATTTAAAAGTTTCAGAAAACCACCGTTTGCTTCAATATCTTTAAATAAATGTAAACTTTTTTCAGCCAGTTGCATGGTCAGACTTTCGATGTAATAGCTTCCATCTGAAGGATTATTGACTTTGTCAAAATAGCTTTCATGTTTTAAAATCAGTAATTGATTTCGTGCAATTCTGTCGCCAAATTCATTGTCTTTGTGATATAAAGAATCGTAAGGTAAATTTGCAATGGCATCTGCACCGCCTAAAATAGCCGACATACATTCTGTAGTAGTACGCAGCATATTAACATTATAATCGTAAATTGTTTTATTACGTTTAGTTGGTGTTACTAAAAAATGACAAGCTATATCCGGATTGTATTCGGCGGCAATTATTTTAAAAAGCATTCGTAAGGCACGAAGTTTTGCAATTTCAAAGAAATAATTTGTTCCTACAGATATTTGGAATGCAATTGTTTTTGTGATAGTTGGTAAACGGTTCAGGTATTCATTTGCATGAGCGAGACTGTAGGCGATTTGTTGCGTAATGTTGGCTCCTGCATTTTGATACAAACCTAAATCAACACTTAATAAGTTAAGATTGGTTATAGCTTTTGAAATGTTTTCAAGCGTTTCAAAGTTGTTTTTATCAGAGGTTGTAAACCAGTTGCCTTCTTTAGCGAAATAACCAATAGGGTCAATATTACAATAAAAAACAGCTTTTTTCTGAATGGAAATCGTATCCAATAATTTTACGAAATCGATTGAAATAAAAGTCAAATTAAAGTAAACTGTTCTGTTTTCTAAAGGGAGTTTTTCTAATAATTTTTGAATATCGGTTTTTTCGTTCTGAATAGTAAAACGTAAACTTTCGGCACCTCTTTCAATCGTGTTGATTGCTCTTTGAATCGATTTATCTACATCATGTACAAAGATGTTTTGACAAATTTTAAAGTTTGAAGCTTCAGTTTTTACGACAGCAGCTTTTGAAAATTCATCTCTATGATAAAATGGTTTAACCTGAAGATCTTCCGGAGAATTCCAAATTACAGTTTCGTTATAATCAGCTCCATCTAATTCAAACTGAATTTTTTGTTTCCATTGTTTGGATGAAATTGGACTAAAATTTTCGAATAGGGTAGTAGCCATTGGGTATTTTTTCTGGTTATTCTTTATCTTGAATAGTATCTCCTTCAAATTGAATGATGTAAATATCTTCGCTGTCTTTTTTCATAAAGTACTTTTCGCGGGCATATTTTTCTATTTGTTCAGGATTTTTGAGTTGCTTGATTTGCTCTTCATCTTTTTTTATTTCCTTTTGAAAATATTTTTTATTGTCCTGCAACTCATTGATTTGATGGTCTAAAAAGCGGTGATCAAAATAAGAATAATTGTCTAAAAATAACATCCAGACAACAAAAAAGAGCAATACCCAAACATATTTATTGCTCAGGAATTTAAACCATCGTTTGTCTTTATATGGATTTGTCATTCTTTTAGTTTTAGTTTAATCCGTTATTTTTTAAATTTTATAGTTTCAACTATCGATAATAATTCATTGAATTGCTTTTGAATTGATGAATTATCCTTACTGTCAAATTTTAAATCAATATCATGAATTTTTTCATTTCTCTCAATGAATAATCTCCCTTTTTTTATAGTATCAATCTTGGTATTATTCGAGTAATCATATTGATATATAAAATATGAATACCTTCGATTTTTAATTATGGTATCTTTTAACGGGATAACAATATCATAATTTTTGTTATTCCCCTGAGAAAAAAACTTGTTTTGTTTTTTTATCTCCTTCAAAATAACTTTTTGGTAATCTTTATTAGTCTCATTTTTAATTACGCTGTTGTTAAGTGTAATTCCTTTTCTTTCCCTGAAATTTTTCTTGTTTAAGTAAAAAGAAAAGGAATAAATGTCTGAGTCTCCTTTTGAAATTAATTCCCGATCAGGAAATTTGATCAAATTATATTTTCCCAAATTAATAGAATCAATTATAAAATCATTAGGAACAGTAAGACTAAAATATTTATTATCGAAGGATTTATATCTTGTGCATCCCAATACAAAAAGTAATAAAATGTAAAAAATAAATCGCTTCATTGTTTTGCAACAGATTTTTCTTAAATGTAACTAGAAATATGAGTTAAATTTACAATAAAAATTATGAAATTCGTTGATTAATTACCGCACGAACAACATCAATCGCTACTGTGTTGTATTTGTCATTTGGAATAATAATGTCTGCAAAAGCTTTTGATGGTTCTATAAACTGCTCATGCATAGGTTTTAAAGTGTTTTGATAACGTGTTAAAACCTCATCAATATCACGTCCGCGTTCAGAAATATCTCTTTTTAAACGACGAATTAATCTTTCGTCTGAATCAGCATGAACATATATTTTAATGTCAAAAAGTTCACGTAATTCAGGATTCGTTAAAATTAGGATTCCTTCAACAATCATAACCTTTCTTGGGTGCGTTGATACTGTATCGTCAGTTCTGTTATGTTGTATAAACGAATAAACCGGCTGATCTATTGTTTCGCCTGCTTTTAAAGCTTTAAGATGTTTTACCAATAATTCAAAATCAATCGCACGCGGATGATCGAAATTTATTAATGCTCTTTCGTCAAAAGACAAATTGGTTGTTTCTTTATAATACGAATCCTGAGAAATTACCCCAACTTCGGTATCCGGCAATTCGTTCATGATTTGATGTACTACTGTAGTTTTTCCACTTCCTGTTCCTCCTGCAAGTCCAATAATGAGCATAAAAATTGATGTTATATATTTGTTCGGCAAAAATAATAATTTAACTGAATTGTGTAAGCATATTAATGTATTTAAACCAGATAAGCGGAATAAGTAAAATTAAGCAAACAGATATTTAAGCAATTCATTACTTCATTGAAATTATATTACTTATATAGCAAAAAACATGAAAAAATCCCGAAAGTAATGCCTTCGGGATTTCGCGCAATCAGTATAGTTTTAATAAAATATTCTGAATTTAGTAAGCACGTAAAATTATTTATTCTTTTTAGCTTTTATCATCATTTCAAGCTGGTCCCAAAGTTCTTCCGGAATTGCTTCGAGTAAATTGAATTGTCCGGCACCTTTTAACCATTCGCCGCCATCAATAGTAATAACATCACCATTAATGTAAGCTGAAAAATCAGAGACTAAATAAGCTGCCAGATTGGCTAATTCCTGATGATCACCTACACGTTTTAAAGGTACTTTTTTTGCCATGTCGAATTTTTCTGCAAGATCTCCTGGTAATAATCTGTCCCAAGCTCCTTTTGTTGGAAATGGTCCCGGAGCGATCGCATTTGAGCGAATTCCGTATTTCGCCCATTCAACAGCAAGACTGCGTGTCATGGCTAAAACTCCTGCCTTTGCAGTTGCACTTGGTACCACATAAGCAGATCCTGTCCAGGCGTAAGTAGTTACAATATTTAAAATAGTAGCTGATTTTTGTTTGCTGTCGATCCAGTGTTTTCCAAAAGCAAGCGTACAGTTTTTAGAACCTTTTAATACGATATCTATAACAGTATCAAATGCATTGGCAGATAAACGTTCTGTAGGAGAAATGAAATTTCCGGCAGCATTGTTCAAAAGAACATCAACTTTTCCGAAAGCTTTCAAAACTTCCTGAAGCATATTTTCTACTTCTTCATAATGACGAACGTCACATTGAAGTGGCAGACATTTTCCTCCGGTTTCAGTTTCAAGTTCGGTTGCAGTAGCCTTTAACTTATCTAAATCTCTTGAAGTAATCGCTACTTGAGCACCTAATTCTAAGAAATATTTAGTCATTGCTTTTCCTAAACCACTTCCGCCGCCTGTAACGACAATGACCTTACCTTTTAAAGCGTCATCTCTCAACATTTTATCTGTATAGCTCATATTTTTCTCTTTTTTATTACAATATTAATTAAATAAATAGGATGCACGCATAATAATGTTATAAAATTTTAATAAACTTTATATATCACATAATTTTTTTGCTGCCGATTCTAAAGTAAAATTGTCTTTGGCGAAACAAAAACGAATTAACTTTTGGTCTTTATGATCGGAATAAAAAGTAGAAATTGGAATCGCGGCAACGCCATGATCTGTGATGAGTTTTTTGCAAAAAGTAACATCGTCATCGTTTGAAATATTGGCATAAGATGCGACCTGAAAATAAGTTCCCTCGCAGGGTTTTAATTCAAATCGGCTGTTTTGAAGCAGTTTCTGGAAGTAATCTCGTTTTTCCTTATAGAATTTTCTGAGAAGATTTACATCAACGACATCTAAATATTCGCTTATTGCGGCTTGTGAAATACTATTAACACTGAAAACCAAAAACTGATGCACTTTTTTGATTTCTTTCATTAAATGTTCGGGAGCAATGGTATAACCAATTTTCCAGCCGGTAATATGAAATGATTTTCCGAAAGAAGAAACCATAATGCATCGGTCTAAAAGAAAGCTTTTGGTATGAGCCGAAATATGCTTTTCTTCGAAAGTTATGTATTCGTATACTTCATCAGATAAAACAATAATATCAGGATATTTAGTGAGTAATTTTTCCAGTTGAAGAAAATCATCTTCGGTTAAAATTTTCCCAGTTGGATTGTGTGGATTATTAATGATAATCATCTTCGTTTTTGCAGAAGATGCTTTTTCGATGGTTTCCCAATTTGGTGTATAATCATCGTTTAAAGCTACGCGAATAGGTTTTGCATTACACAATAAAACAGGAGATTCGTACGAATCATAACTCGGATCGAGAATAATAACTTCATCACCCGTTTTTACCAAAGCTAAAATCGAAGTAAAAATTCCTTGTGTTGCACCGGCTGTAACCAGAATTTCTGTTTCAGGAAAAATAGTTCTGTTGTAGGAACTCTTAATTAGTTTTGCAATCTGATTCATCAATGGTGGATAACCTGCCATTGGTGTGTATTGATGTACGTTTTCTGTCGCTAATCTCGAAACAATATCAGTCAATCTTTTATCTACAGGGAAATTTGGAAATCCCTGAGAAAGATTTATGGCATTGTATTCGGTTGCCATTTTTGACATTACCGTAAATATGCTCGTGGTTACGTTTGGGAGTTTGCTCATAGTAAAGTTTGATTAGGGAAAACTTTTGAAGAAGTATTATGTAAAAAAAAAACTAATTTACATCTATTGGAATAGCATAAAGCACTCTCACTTCTTTGCCTTTTAGTTTTCCAGGACTCCATTTAGGACATAGTTTTAAAACCCGAATTGTTTCTTCACCTGTGCCATAACCTATGTCTCGAAGTATTTTTACATTATCTAGTGAACCATCTTTTTCAATAATAAAAGTAGTAAACACTTTTCCCTTTAAAGAAGCAGGCTTTTCTTTTGGGACTCTGTAATTTTGAGAAATGAATTTGCGAAAGTTATTTATTCCTCCTGTAAATTCCGGTGCTATATCTATTCCCGCAGTATTATAAAGTTGATCTTCATCATTGTTTTTATTAGCTTTAGCAACCTCTTGAGAAAATATATTTTGAGCAAAACAAATCAAAATCAAGATTATAAACTTTTTCATTATGATAGTTTTAAAGTTAGCTTACATTTTATGAATGATAAAAATTGTAGGTCTTTTATCAATATCAATTTTTAATTTTTTCCAGTCAGAAACCTTTAATGTTTTAATAAATTCTGTTGGTAAGGTAATATCTGTCGCAATACATAAATGTGTCGACGGATTTAAAATCTGCAAAAGATCTTCAATCAGTTTATTATTTCTATATGGTGTTTCAATAAATAACTGAGACTGGTTTTTGTCATGCGATAATTTCTCAAAATGACGAATTGCCAATTTTTTCTCGTCTTTATCAATTGGTAAATATCCGTTGAAAGTAAAACTCTGACCGTTCATTCCAGAAGCCATCATTGCCAGTAGAATAGAAGAAGGGCCGACCAAAGGTACTACCTGGATCCCTTTTTCATGTGCCAGTTTTACAATCACAGCGCCTGGATCTGCAACGCCCGGACAGCCGGCTTCACTCATTAAACCAACATTTTTTCCTTCTAACAAAGGTTTTATAAAGTCTAAATGTTCGCTTGGTTCTGTTCTTTTATTTAATGTAAAAAGTATCAGTTCTGATTGTTTTTTCTCAGGAGAAACTGCTTTTATGGATTTTCTGGCTGTTTTTTCATTTTCAACAATATAATAATCTATAAAATCAATACTTCTTTTTACAGTTTGAGGTAAAACGTCCATTGGATCGCTTTCGCCCATTGTTGTTGGAATTAGGTATAGTTTTCCTGGAAGTTTCATTTTGTGATATTTTATAGTTTAAAAAGAAAAATGTACCTCAATTATCGAATACAATAACTGAAATACAAGCTAAATTATAAATGTTTTTTGATGAGTTTTTGAGCAATGATTTCTGCAACATCATCTAACATTTCGTATACATTATCAAACCCATTTGCTGCTCCATAATAAGGGTCTGGTACATCTACATTTTCATCCGGAAATAATTCGTTTAAAATAAGATGAACTTTATTTTTGTCTTCCTGAGTTTTAGCCAGCTGTATTACGTCGCGATAATTAGAATTATCCATAACGTAGATATAGTCAAATTCGTTGAAATCAGAAGTTTTAAATTGTCTGCCTCTTTGATTGTCAATATTTAAGCCATTTTTTTGTGCAACAGCAATTGAACGTTTGTCAGGTGCATGACCTACATGCCAGGATCCGGTTCCGGCAGAATCAACTATAAATTTATCCTTAGGTAGTTTTGAAGCTAAAATGCCTTCGGCTAAAGGTGATCTGCAAATGTTACCCAAACAAACCATTAAAATTTTTACTGGCATGATTCGCGTTTATAGCGTTAGTTTTTTGTTGATATCTTCGACAAATTTTTTGAATTGTTTGTCTGTAGAAACTAAATTGTCAACAGTTTTGCAAGCATGTAATACAGTTGCGTGATCGCGATCTCCAATTTGTGAGCCAATGTTTGCCAAAGAAGCTTTAGTAAATTTCTTTGCAAAAAACATAGCCAGTTGCCTTGCCTGCACAACGTGCCTCTTTCTGGTTTTAGACTGAAGTGTTTCAATATCTAACTGAAAGTAGTCGGATACAATTTTTTGAATATAATCGATAGAGATTTCTCTCTTTACGTTTTTAACAAATTTCTCTACAACGCTTTTTGCCAGTTCAATTGTAACTTCTTTTTTATTGAAAGAAGATTGCGCAATTAAAGAAATAATCGCACCTTCTAATTCTCTTACGTTGCTTTTTATATTTCGGGCAACATATTCAATAATATCTTCCGGCATGTCGACACCATCACGATACAAAATGTTTTTCAGGATCGATATACGGGTTTCGTAATCAGGTTGATGTAGCTCGGCAGATAATCCCCATTTAAAACGTGATAACAAACGCTGTTCGATATCCTGCATATCAACAGGTGCTTTGTCCGAAGTTAAAATTACCTGTTTTCCGTTTTGGTGCAAATAATTAAAAATATGGAAAAATACGTCCTGAGTTCCTGATTTTCCAGATAAAAACTGAACATCATCAATAATCAAAACGTCGATCAATTGGTAAAAATGAATGAAATCGTTACGATTGTTCTTTTTAACCGAATCAATATATTGTTGTGTGAAAATCTCGGCAGAAATATATAAAACCGTTTTTTCAGGGTATTTGTCTTTAACTTCTACACCTATAGCGTGTGCTAAGTGTGTTTTTCCTAAACCAACTCCACCAAAAATCAACAACGGATTAAATGATGTTCCTCCTGGTTTATTGGCAACAGCCATACCCGCAGAACGGGCTAAGCGGTTTGAATCTCCTTCTAGGAAATTATCAAAACTGTAGTTAGGGTTTAACTGCGATTCGATTTTTAAATTTCTGATTCCCGGAATTACAAACGGATTTTTTAGTTCAGGATTTAGGTTTTTAAACGGAGCATCAACCTCTTGTGGTTTCATCGGTACTCTGTTTGAACTCGGTAATTGCTCAGTAAATGGTTGTTTATTTCCATAAGTGTTCTCCATTTTAATTTTATAGAGTAACTTTGCATTTTTTCCGAGTTCTTTGGTAAGTGCAACTTTCAATAATTTAACATAGTGTTCTTCTAGCCATTCGTAGAAAAATTTACTAGGTACTTGAATGTATAACGCGTTGTCGGTTAGCTCAACTGATTTGATTGGTTCAAACCAGGTTTTGTATGCCTGGTCTTGAATATTGTCTTTTATAAAGGACAAACAGTTTTCCCATACCGATTGAGCAGTTTTAGTCATAGATTCAAATAAGTTTTTATATTATTGATAAAGATTCTCCTAATAAAAAAGGAGCAATTTTATTCCGTATTTCGGGATAACAAATATGTGAACAAATTTCTTTAAAAAAAAATATTTTAGGCTCAAATTTTATAAAAAAAAGTTGTAAGTGAACTTTTGAAAGTTAAATTTTTTTAATACATAATTAATGAAAAATCATCAAACTCAGGTGCGGGTTCGTTACTCAGAAACTGATCAAATGGGAGTTGTTTATCACGGAAATTACGTTCCGTATTTTGAGATAGGACGCGTGGAATGGCTTAGAAATAAAGGAGTTTCGTATAAAAGCATGGAAGAAAGCGGTATTGGGCTGCCAATTGTTTCGATGCAAATAAATTATAAAAAATCAGCGCGCTATGACGAGCTTCTTACAATTCATACTACTTTCAAAAGTCAATCCTCAGTGAAGATTGAATTTGACTGTGCGATTTATAATGAAGCGAATGAGTTATTAACAACTGCAGTGTTTATTTTAGTATTTGTATCGTTAAAAACAGGTCGGCCAACAGCCCCTCCGGATTATATTTTAGAATTATTTAAAACACTGGTATAATTGTTAAAATGCGATAGGTTTTAATGTCAATTTATATAATTTTAATGTCGATTTCAAACATTAAATCAAAAATGTCGAATATTAATTCGGCATTTTTTTTTCGTGTTTTGGTCTTTATGATGCCAAGTGGAAGACCGGAATCCTCATTAATCTGCATCTCCTGAGAAATAATCTCTAATTTTTTTTCTTTAATAACACGCATAACTTTATTCATGTTTTTATAATCAAAAGAGATTAAAAAGTGAACATCGATTGTTTTTTCGATGATTTCACAAATTTCAAGCGTCATTTGTGCAGTGGTTTTGTAAGCTGTAATTAATCCGCCAACACCTAATTTAATTCCGCCAAAAATCCGAACTACAACAATCAGAACGTTTGTTAGGCCAAAAGATTGTATCTGGCCATAAATAGGAGCGCCGGCTGTATTGCTTGGTTCGCCATCGTCATTGGCACGATAGGATATTTTTGGAGCTGTTCCTAATTGATAAGCATAACAATAATGAACGGCATGCGGATGTTGTTTTTTTAAGTTTTCTATAATAGGTTTTACCTCGTCTTCACTTTCTATAGGAAATGCGTAGCCAAAGAATTTACTTCCTTTTTCTTTAAAAAGGATTTCTTCAGACTCGAAAGCAATGGTTTGGTAGGTGTCGTTGTGTTCCAAAAGTAAATTTCTAAATTTATGTTTGTGCTAAAGTGTTTTTTCTTTTTGCCACGAATTTTAACAATTATCAAAAAAAAATCAGGCAGATTTTAATCAAAAATTAAATTTGCTTGAATCTGCGTGAAATAAAAATCACTTTAATCTTTGTAATCTGTGTTTGTAAATATTTTTGCAGTTAGAGTAATTCTTTTTCAAATAAATCTACCACATCTTCCTTGCCTACTTGTAAGTTCCATACATGAAACCCCAAAGTTGCGGCAGAATCTGTGTTCTCTTTTTTATCATCTACAAACAAAGTGCGTTTTGGAGATAATTCGTGTTTGTTAATTAAATATTGAAAAACTTCTGCATTTGGTTTTCGCATTCCGATTTCAAAAGAAAAATAAACTTTTTCAAAGCATTGATAAAAATCGCTGTAAAACGAAATACCGGTTTTGTTCTCGAAAGTTTCGATATGAATAGAATCAGTATTGCTTAATAAAAACAAACGATATTTTTTTGAAAGCATTTGCAGGAATTCTAATCGATATAAAGGGAAATCGGCTAAAATTGCATTCCAGGCTTCCAGAATTTCTTCAATAGAAGCATTTGGAATTTCTTTTTGAAAACCAGTCAGAAAATCATCATGCGTAATATCTCCGGTTTCAAACAAAAGATTCAAACGGTCCAATTCTGTACTCCATTCCTTCAGACCTAATTTTTGTAGTCCTGAAATAGTAGCTTGCTTATCTAAATTGATAAAAATATCTCCAAAGTCAAAAATGATAGTATCAATCATGATTTCTAATATTAATTAATTCGTCGCTTTGAATGTAAGTTCTGGTTACGTTTTTCTTTTGAATTAACGGGGCAGGTATTCCTTTTTTGAAAGTGGTTTTGCCAATAAAAATTCGGGCTTCGTCCCAAATATTCTGATCAATAAAAGTTTGTAAAGTTTGTAATCCGCCTTCGATAATAACAGACTGAATTTGAATTTGATGCAAAACAGCCAAAATTTGCGGTATTATATTTTGGTTAAAATCGATTACTTCAAAGATAGTGTTTTCTGTCGAAATACGGGTTTCAGATTTTGTAAATACAATCGTTTTTACGCTGTTGTCAAAAATAAAACTGTCTTTTGAAATGCGATTATTCTGGTCTAAAACAACTCTTATCGGATTATTTCCTGACCAGTCTCTAACATTCAGTTTTGGATTGTCATCAATCACGGTTTGTGTACCTGTTAAAATGGATTGCTCCTCACTTCGCCATTTATGCACCAATTGTCTCGAATAGGTATTGGTAATCCAAACTGGTTTTCGTTCCTGATTGGTTTCCTTTTCAGGAGCTAAAAAACCGTCCTGGCTTTCGGCCCATTTAAGTATGATATAAGGACGCTTTTTTTGATGAAAGGTAAAAAAACGCTTGTTGAGTTCGTTGCAGTCCTTTTCTAAAATGCCAACAATTACATTGGCGCCTGCGGCAATTAGTTTCTTAATGCCGTTTCCTGCTACTTTTTCGTTAGGATCTACAGTTCCAATTACTACATTCGGAATCTCATTTGCAATAATCAGATCACAGCAAGGAGGTGTTTTACCAAAATGACTGCAAGGTTCCAGACTAACATAAATAGTAGCTTTTTTTAAAAGCGATTTGTCTTTTACAGATCGTATTGCGTTTACTTCGGCATGAGGCTCTCCTGCCTTTTTGTGCCAGCCTTCGCCAATAATTTTGTCTTCATAAACAATTACACTTCCTACCATTGGGTTTGGATAAGTTGTTCCCAAGCCGTTTTGTGCAAGTTCAATGCATCGTCTGATATATTTTTCATGTGTATTCACACTGCAAAAGTAATTATTTTTGAGTTTTCTGTCGAAAGTTCTCCAAAATGTTATGAAACAATCCAAATAGTTATAAAACTATCGAAAAAGTATTTTTATTTTTGTGAGGATATAATGAAATCAGAATATGAAAAACTGGACTATCAGAAAAATTGAAAAAGATGACAATGGGGCGGTTGCTCAATTAATACGATCGGTTTTTGATGAAATGGAAATCCCAAAAGTAGGTACGGCATACGAAGATCCGTATTTGGATTTTATGTTTGAAGAATACAACAAGCCCCAGGCTGCTTATTTTGTGGTTGAAGCTAATCATAAAATTGTAGGCTGTTGCGGAATTGCTCCTTTAGAAAACGGCGATCCGGAAATTTGTGAATTACAAAAAATGTATTTCTTGCCAGAAACGCGCGGTTTAGGAATTGGAAGCGAAATGATGAAAATATGTCTGGAAAAAGCCAGAGATTTTGGATTCGTAAAATGCTACATAGAAACAATGCCTTTTATGCATTCTGCTCAAAAATTATATACAAAATCAGGATTTGAGTATTTAGATGCTCCATTAGGAAATACAGGACATAGTTCTTGCCCGGTCTGGATGCTAAAAGTTTTATAAGTTTATGAAAAAAATTATTCTTGGAATTGTATTGATTTCTACGTTATGTTCTTGTAATAAAACTCAGGAGAAGAAAACAGATAAGAAAACAGACATTGTCAAACAGTCTTCTGAAAAAGATTCTGTTTTTCTTAATGAGAAAACGTCAGATGAAGCATTTCAAAACGACTTTGATATTCTTTTGCCAAGAAGCTACAGAAGTTATGAGGGCAAAAATCCTGCTTTGGCATTAACTGAAAACTGGATAGCTTTGTATGAAGAAAATGGATCTTATTATTTAGGAAAAGCCGGTTTTAAAATTGATAAAGGATTTGATGAATGCTCAGGCGATTCATTAGTATCAATTCTACCTAATAATAAAGCAATTATTTTTCTGGACAATACCGATCTGAAAACCGGAAAAATAAAGTCTTTAAAAATAAATAAAGAGAAAATCTGGCCTAAAGAAAAAATAACCTTTAATTTTAATAATCTTGATTATGTTTTGAGAGGTGAAGGAAAAGTTCTTTCTGAAGAAAAAGTATATGCTGATGGGGATAAAGAGGAAGTTTACAAGAAAGTAGAGCATTATAAACTTTATCTAAAATCAGGAACTTCTAAAGAAGAATTACTTTTAACAGAAGAAACGTTTAATGATACATTTGTGGTATTGCTTTTTGCGGGAGATATTGATGGAGACGGAAAGCTGGATTTTGTATTTGGTGCTAATAGGGATTATGAAGAAGAACGTGTAATCTTGTTTCTTTCTTCTAAAGCTAAAAATGGAAATGCCGTTAAAAAAGTTTCTGAAATAGCAGTTCAATTTGATTGTTAAGCCAATCTTTTTTCTAATAAGAGATATAAAAAAAATGAAAATTAAACAATATCGTACTCAGTTTATTAAAGAATTATCACCTTTTTACGATGCGTACGAAGCGGAGAGTTTTTTCTATTTAATTTTAGAAGACAAGCATCAATTGCGTCAAATTGATCTGGCATTAAATCATGAATTGGCTTTTTCAGAAAGTGATTTTGTTTTGTGGGATTCATTATTGGTTCAGTTAAAAAAAGAAGTTCCCATTCAGTATCTGCTAGGAAAAACTAATTTTTACGGATTAGATTTTGAGGTAAATGAAAATGTTTTGATTCCGCGGCCTGAAACGGAAGAATTGGTAGAGTGGATTATAAAGGAAAACTCTAAACCCGTAGGATCTAAAAAAATAAAGATTTTAGATATTGGTACAGGAAGTGGCTGTATTGCTATTTCATTGGCTAAAAACCTTCCGAATGCACAGGTTTATGCTTTAGATGTTTCTAAAAAAGCTTTGGAAACGGCTAAAAGAAACGCAGTAAATAATAAAGTTGATGTTACTTTTTTATTGCTGAATATATTAGAAGAAGATGGATTAAAACATGATTTTGATGTTATCGTTTCAAATCCGCCTTATGTGCGTAATTTAGAAAAAGAAGAAATCAAAAAGAATGTTTTAGATTATGAACCGCATTTGGCGCTTTTTGTTCAAGACAATGATGCTTTGGTTTTTTATAGAAAAATAGCAGCATTAGCTCAGAAAAATCTTCAGGAAAACGGACAGTTGTATTTCGAAATCAATCAGTATCTGGGAAAAGAAATGAATGATCTGTTAGAGCAAATGAATTTTAAAAATATTGAATTGCGAAAAGATATTTATGACAATGACCGTATGATGAAAGCTATTGTCTAGTTTTTATCCGCAATTTTTGACTCAACAGAGTGATTAAAAGTTCAGATTATTCGTAACGCAAGGCCTCAATTGGATCTAACTGTGAGGCTTTTATCGCCGGATACAAACCCGAAACAAGAGCAACAGTAAAACTGGTTCCAAAAGCTGCAAAAATAGCCATCCACGGAATTACAAAAGCAAATTTCATGGCTGCTGCAAAAGCAAATCCTACCAAAATTCCCAATACAATTCCAACTAATCCGCCAATTTGACCAATTAGTAATGTTTCAATAAAAAACTGAACCGAAATGGTCACTTTTGTTGCGCCTAAAGCTTTTCGAACTCCAATTTCGCGGGTACGTTCTGTAACCGATACAATCATAATGTTCATTAAAGCGATCGAAGATCCTAAGATGGTTATGATCGAAATGATCCACGATGCCCAGCCTAAATATTTTGTAATTCCAAGAATTCGGTTAATCAAATCATCGCTTCGGCCAATCCCAAAATTATTATCACGAACCGGGCTTAGTTTTCGAACACGTCGCATGGTACTTGTGGCATTGTCGATAGCTTCGTCCAGAAGTTCTTTTTTAGAAACCATCACGCTAATGGTATAATTGATGTTTGGAGCAGTAAATAAAGAACGTGCTACTTGTATTGGAATCAAAACGCGTAAATCCTGACTATGACCAAAAGTTGATCCTTTTTCTTTTAAAACTCCAATGACTTTAAAACGTGCGCCGCGAATCGAAATTACTTTGTCAATTGGATTTACATCTTTCAGTAAACCTTTTTCGAAATCAGAACCCACGATGCAGGAATAAGTATTGTTGTCGATATCAAATTGATTAAAAGAACGCCCCGAAGTAGTTTCTAAACCAGAATTGTTAATAAAATGTTCATCGACACCTGTAATGGTAATTTCCGGATCTGTTTTGGCGTCTAAATATTTAACTTCGGCTTTTGATGTAGCTATAAACGAAAGAGAAGTTTCTGTAAAAGGATATTTGTATTTGTTTTTAAAAGCCACAGCTTCCGGATACGAAATGATAGGATTTATTACTTCACGTTCATTTCCTCCACGATTTTTAAGCGTGTTTTCGTATTGATTGATATTGAAAGTATTTGCTCCCATAGAAGCAAAATTGGTCGAAACCGTATTTTCTAGAGCGGTTACAACAGTTAGAATTCCAACCAAAGCCGTAATTCCGATCGCAATAATTACTACAGTAAGAATGGTTCGCAATAATTGTGTTTTGATAGAACCAAAAGCAATTCGGATATTTTCTTTAAATAATTTTAGCATCATGACCAATTTGTCACGAAAATACGTTTTTTGTTACAAGTTTGTTTTCGAACTGCTATTATTTATTTTAAAAAATAAGATATTTGCAGACGAATAGAATGAAGAGAAATCTAATATTCTAAATAAATTATAATTCAAAAAGGTTTTTAAATATAAGATTTCAGAAAAGTGAAGTCTAAAAATTTAAAGATCTAAAATCTAATAATCTAATAAGAATGGCTTCAAAACCGAGCATACCAAAAGGAACAAGAGATTTTTCGCCTGCAGAGGTGTCAAAACGTCAATATATTATTCAGACTATAAAAGGAAATTTCGAGAAATTTGGTTTCCAGCCAATCGAAACACCTTCGTTTGAAAATTCAGATACCTTAATGGGGAAATATGGAGAAGAAGGTGATCGTTTGATTTTTAAAATACTGAATTCGGGTAACTTTTTCTATGATAAAAATAATAAAATTGAAATTCCGGAATCTATTGAGGTACTTCAGGTTAACTCTGCTGAGACAATTGATCTGAGCCAGAGAATTGAACTGAATAAGTTTACCGCAAAAATTTCAGAAAAAGCTTTGCGTTACGACTTAACCGTGCCGTTTGCAAGATACGTGGTACAACACCAAAACGAAATTGAGTTTCCTTTTAAAAGATATCAGATTCAGCCTGTTTGGAGAGCAGATCGTCCGCAAAAAAGTCGTTACAGAGAGTTTTTTCAATGTGATGCCGATGTTGTAGGTTCGAAATCATTATGGCAGGAGGTAGAATTAGTGCAACTATACGATACTGTTTTTACTTCTTTAGGTTTAGAAGGGGTTACCATTAAAATCAATAACCGAAAAATATTATCCGGAATTGCAGAAGTAATTGGAGCTTCGAATAAATTAATCGATTTTACAGTTGCCTTGGATAAATTAGATAAAATAGGCGAAGAGGGTGTTAAGAAAGAAATGATCGAAAAAGGTATTGCCGAAGATGCTTTGGTAAAAGTTCAGCCACTTTTTAGTTTCTCCGGAACATTTTTGGATAAAATCAACCAGCTTTCAGATTTGTTAACAGAATCTGAAGAAGGAATGAAAGGAGTAGAGGAACTTAAATTTATTTGTGACAATGTGGCAACTTTAGGTTTGTCAACAGCAATATTAGACCTTGATGTGACACTGGCTCGTGGATTAAATTATTATACCGGGGCTATTTTTGAAGTAGCAGCCCCAAAAACTGTTTCAATAGGTTCTATTGGCGGAGGCGGAAGGTACGACGATTTGACGGGTATTTTTGGTTTAAAAAACATGAGTGGTGTTGGGATTTCTTTTGGTTTAGATCGTATTTATGATGTTTTGGAAGAATTAAAATTGTTTCCTGATACTGTTGCAGCTACATCAAAAGCACTGTTTATCAATTATGGAGATAAAGAAGCTTTGTATGCATCGCAAGCCATTCAGAAATTGAGAAAAGAAAATATAAAAGTAGAATTATATCCTGATAATGTAAAAGTAGGGAAACAATTTCAATATGCGGATAAACGTATGATTCCGTTTGCAGTAATTGCGGGAGATCAGGAAATTACGTCAAATACGTACTCGCTCAAAAATCTGGTTTCAGGAGAGCAAATCTCTGTTGATTTCGAAGGATTGAAAAGCGCTTTGTTATCATAAGAGCTTAATTGCAAAAAAAGCTAAAATTTATCTAATACCTAAACATGTTTGAAAAGATTGAAGCTGAGCGATCTACTATATAATATGTATAGATATCAGTTTAAAACTTTTTAAATCTGCATGAAATAATTGCACGAAAAGAAAAAAAGCTTTTAATTTGCGGCCTTAAGTTACGGGCGTAGTTCAAGGGTAGAATAGCGGTCTCCAAAACCGTTGATGGGGGTTCGAATCCCTCCGCCCGTGCAATAAAAACTAATCAAATAACAAGAGTTATTAATTATTTATCAGAGGCTTTCGAAGAGTTAAAGGTAAAAAGCATAAAAAAAAAGCTTCATCTCTGTAGGTGAAGCTTTTTTTAATATAAGGTAAATTTGAATTAATAATTATTTTGAGGCCAAAGCCAACCCTTAAATTCAATTTTGGTGGTAATGATTTTTGTTTTACGCTATCAAAGATAAAATAAACTAAAACGTAATAGTCTTAAAATTATACTAAATTTTAAAAGGTTACTTTTGCTTTTTAAACAGCTCAGTTTTAATAAAGTGACAATTTGACATTTTATAAGATTTGGCAGTACTTTTGCAATCCAATAGAAAGAATAAAAAAATGAAGTTTAAGAATATTTTTAAAAATAAAAGTAATATGACTACGGAAAATACAGAATTCGATCAGGAATTAGATGATGTAACGTTAGAAAACAATGCCAACGGTGAGCAGTTAATTGTTGAAGAATTAAGTGTTGAAGAGCAATTGGCTCAAGACTTGGCAAAAGAAAAAGATAAGTTTTTGAGATTATTTGCTGAATTTGAAAATTACAAAAAAAGAACTTCAAAAGAGCGCATGGATTTGTTTAAAACAGCAAATCAGGAAGTTTTATTAGCAATGCTTCCTGTTTTGGATGATTTTGACAGAGCGATTGTAGAAATCAACAAATCTGAAGATGAAAATTTAACTAAAGGAGTAGAATTAATTCATGAAAAGTTAAAAAGCACTTTGACCGCTAAAGGTTTAGAACAAGTTGAAGTAAGAGCAGGTGATGCTTTTAATGCTGATTTTGCAGAAGCAATTACTCAAATTCCGGCTCCGTCTGAGAAATTAAAAGGTAAAATTGTTGATGTTATTGAAAAAGGATACAAATTAGGAGACAAAATTATTCGTTTCCCTAAAGTGGTTATTGGAAACTAAAAAATGCAAACATAAATTTCAAATGCATTTTTTGGATTTTGGAATTTTAAGATTTGGAATTTAACCTCATTATGAAAAAAGATTTTTACGAAATACTAGGCATTTCAAAAAATGCTGATGCTGCCGAAATAAAAAAAGCTTACCGCAAAAGTGCGCTAAAATACCACCCGGATAAAAATCCAGGCGACAAAGAGGCAGAAGAAAACTTTAAACTTGCAGCAGAAGCTTATGAAGTTTTAAGTGATCCGAACAAAAAAGCGAAATACGATCAATACGGACATCAGGCATTTGACGGTTCCGGCGGATTTGGCGGTGGTCATGGTGGTATGAACATGGATGACATTTTCAGCCAGTTTGGCGACATATTTGGTGGCGGATTTGGCGGTTTCGGTGGAGGCGGTGGCGGAGGCCCTCGTCGTTCTAAAGGAAGCAATCTTCGAATTAAAGTAAAATTAACTTTAGAAGAAATTGCAAATGGTGTTGAGAAAAAAGTAAAAGTAAAACGTAAAGTTCAGGCTAAAGGCGTAACCTATAAAACTTGTACCACATGTAATGGTCAGGGGCAGGTAATGCGTGTAACCAATACCATTTTAGGAAGAATGCAATCTGCATCTACATGCCCTACTTGTGGTGGTTCTGGTCAGATTTTAGATAAAAAACCTTCTGAAGCAGATGCTCAGGGAATGGTGGTAGAAGATGAAACAGTTTCTATCAAAATCCCGGCCGGTGTAGTAGATGGTATGCAATTAAAAGTTTCTAACAAAGGAAACGATGCGCCAGGAAATAGTATTCCGGGAGATTTAATTGTAGCAATTGAAGAATTAGAACACGAATTTTTGAAACGTGAAGGCGAAAATATTCATTATGACTTATATATCAGTTTCCCTGAAGCAGTATTAGGATCATCAAAAGATATTGAAGCTATTAACGGAAAAGTTCGTATCAAACTGGAAGAAGGAATTCAATCCGGAAAAATATTAAGATTAAAAGGAAAAGGTATTCCAAGTATTAACGGTTACGGAAGCGGAGATTTACTGGTTCACGTAAATGTATGGACACCAAAAACACTAAACAAAGAGCAAAAACAATTTTTTGAAAATGCTTTAAATGATGAGCACTTTGTCCCAAGTCCTGAAAAATCAGAAAAATCATTTTTTGAGAAAGTAAAAGATATGTTTTCATAAGCTAAGCTTTTTCTAAAAAGAACAAATAAAATTCAAAACCCATTCTAATGTAAATTTAGAATGGGTTTTTTGCGTAATTGTATCAAGATTCGCTTCGAATTATTTACTTTTACAGGCGCGTGACCACAATGGTCAAACCAACGCAGAAAATTCTAAAAATAGTATGAGCAACTTACTAGAAGTACATAAAGTCGTAAAACAATACGGTGATTATGTAGCGCTTAACGAAGTTTCATTAAATGTGCCAAAAGGTAGTATTTATGGATTATTAGGTCCAAATGGAGCAGGAAAAACTTCCCTTATCAGAATTATAAATCAAATTACATTACCGGATAGCGGTGAAATAATTTTGGATGGAGAAAAACTGCAGCCCAGACATGTGCAGACTATTGGTTACCTTCCTGAAGAAAGAGGTTTGTACAGTTCGATGAAAGTAGGAGAACAATGTTTGTATCTGGCCCAAATGAAAGGACTTTCTAAAGCCGAAGCCAAAAAACAATTAGATTATTGGTTTGATCGTTTAGGAATACAAGGCTGGTGGAATAAAAAAATTCAGGAACTTTCTAAAGGAATGGCACAAAAAATTCAGTTTGTGGTTTGTGTTCTGCACAAACCAAAATTACTAATTTTAGATGAGCCTTTCTCCGGATTTGATCCTGTAAATGCCAATATTATCAAAGATGAGATTTTAGCTCTCAAAGAACAAGGATCAACCATTATCTTTTCTACCCACAGAATGGAAAGTGTAGAAGAACTTTGCGAAAATATTGCTTTAATTCACAAATCAAATAAATTAATAGAAGGAAAACTTGTTGATGTAAAGCGACAGTTTAGAACCAATAGTTTTGAAGTTGGAATTCTGACCAGTAATGTAGAAGGTTTGATGTATGACATTACACAAAAATTCACCGTTTCGCCGGCAAATTTTAAATCCTTAAATGATGATTTGAAATTAGAAATAAAAATAGGAAATGCAACTTCGAATGAGTTATTGCATATTTTGACACAAAGAGGGCAGGTAACCCATTTTGTAGAAAAAATCCCAAGCGTAAACGACATTTTTATTCAAACAGTAACAGAAAATAAAGTTTAGATTTCAGATATTAGATTTTAGAGTGTAAACCTGAAATCTAAAAATCTAAAGTCAATAATCTAAAATCTAAAATCAAGAAATGAGCATAATTTCATTAATTATAAAAAGAGAGTTTATTGCAAAAGTCCGCAATAAATCTTTCGTTGTCATGACCTTTTTGAGTCCGTTATTATTTGTGGCAATCGCAGGATTTATTGGCTATCTGAGTTCGATGAAAGCAGAAACAAAACGAATTGCCATTCATGATGAAACAGGTTTGTTTGCTAATGATTTTTTAAAGCAGAATAAAAAAGACGGCGAATACAAATTTCTGGATCTTTCTGAAATAGAGGTGAAATCTTTGAAAGACAGTATTACCAAAGAAAATTTTAGTGGTTTGATCGTTATTCCAAAAACAAATAACTTCAAAGATCTGGAGAAAAAAATTGAATTTATTTCGAATAACAGTCCAAGCATTTCCTTTATAGAAAAAACGCAGCGTGTTATAGCAGAAAAAATCACTAAAATAAATTTAGAAACTGCCAAACTTGATACTCTGGCGATTCAAAAAGCACGAGCGACTGTAAATATTCATTTGATTAAAGCTTCAGGAGAAGAAAGTTTAAAAGGACTGAATGAAATAAAAATCGGAATTGGAGGCGCATTTGGTTATTTGATTATGATGTTCATTATCATATATGGCAACATGGTAATGCGAAGTGTTATTGAAGAAAAAACAAACCGAATCATCGAAATTATTATCTCATCAGTAAAACCATTTCAGTTAATGATTGGTAAAATTGTTGGAACTTCACTGGCCGGGATTCTGCAATTTATGATTTGGGCAATTATTGGCCTCGGATTAATGTTTGCGGCATCAGCATTTTTTGGTGTAAATGTTGGGCCAACAGCCAGAATTTCACCAGAATTAATGCAATCGGCACAACATGAACTTTCAGGTTCTGCACAAATGTATATTGCCGAGTTATGGAATTTGCCAATTGCCAGTATTATAATTGGTTTTGTGGTTTATTTTATCGGCGGTTATTTTTTGTACAGTTCATTTTATGCAGCAATTGGTGCCGCAGTCGACAATCAAACCGATTCACAGCAATTTTTACTGCCTATTATTATGCCGCTTATTTTAAGTGTTTATATTGGGTTTTTTACAGTTGTTAATGATCCTCACGGAACTATTGCAGTTGTATTTTCTATGATTCCGCTTACATCGCCAATTGTAATGTTAATGCGTATTCCGTTTGGAGTGCCTTGGTGGCAAATCGCTATTTCGGTATCATTATTGTTTGCAACCTTTTTCCTTGTGGTTTGGTTTGCTGCCAAAATTTATCGTGTAGGTATTTTAATGTACGGCAAAAAACCAACGTGGAAAGAATTATATAAATGGCTTAAATATTAGTTTGTATAGCTCCAAAGGTTCTAAGTTACAAAGACTCAAAGTTTTTTTTTAAAATCTTTGTCGCTTAGAATAAAATACTTTAAAATTATACAAATAGCATGAAAATATATTACTAACAATAGGTTAAAAGGTAGCAAAGTGATAAAGATTTAAACTTTGTACCTCTGAACCTTTGCAACTTTGAACCTTAAAAAGAATGAGTAAAATACTAATTGTAGAAGACGAAGCAGCGATCAGAAGAGTTTTGGTAAAAATATTATCAGAAGAAAATGATACGTATCAGGTTGATGAAGCTGAAGATGGAGTTGGCGGACTTGAAAAAATAAAAAACAACGATTACGATTTGGTTTTGTGCGATATCAAAATGCCAAAAATGGACGGTGTTGAGGTTTTGGAAGAGGTAAAAAAAATAAAACCCGAAATTCCGATGGTCATGATTTCCGGTCACGGAGATATGGAAACGGCTATTCATACTATGCGATTAGGAGCTTTTGATTATATTTCTAAACCGCCGGATTTAAATCGTTTATTAAATACAGTTCGTAATGCTTTAGATAAAAAACAACTGGTAGTTGAGAATAAAATCTTAAAGAAAAAGGTTAGTAAAAACTACGAAATGGTTGGAGAAAGCGAAGCAATCAATCATATCAAAATAATGATTGATAAAGTTGCTCAAACCGAAGCCAGAGTTTTAATCACAGGGCCTAACGGAACCGGAAAAGAATTAGTAGCACATCAGTTACATGAAAAAAGTGAACGTTCTAATTTTCCTTTAATTGAAGTAAACTGTGCAGCAATTCCAAGTGAACTAATCGAAAGTGAATTGTTTGGTCACGTAAAAGGTGCTTTTACATCTGCAGTTAAAGATCGTGCCGGAAAGTTTGAAGCGGCTGACAAAGGAACTATCTTTCTTGATGAAATTGGAGATATGAGCCTTTCGGCTCAAGCCAAAGTGCTGCGTGCTTTGCAGGAAAGCATGATTACAAGAGTAGGTGCCGAAAAAGATATTAAAGTTGATGTTCGTGTTGTGGCTGCAACCAATAAAGACTTAAAAACAGAAATTGCCGAAGGTCGTTTTCGTGAAGATTTATACCATCGTTTGGCTGTTATTTTAATTAAAGTTCCGCCATTAAACGAAAGACGTGATGATATTCCTGCTCTGATTACGCATTTTACCGAAAAAATAGCATCAGAACAAGGAAATGCTGTAAAAGTGTTTTCGCCTCAGGCTATAAAATTATTGCAGGAATATGATTGGACAGGAAATATCCGTGAACTTCGAAATGTGGTCGAAAGATTGATTATTTTGGGTGGAAACGAAATTTCAGAAACCGATGTCAAGATGTTTGCAAGCAAGTAAATGCTTAGCGCAATAGGCTTTTAGCGTTAAGCTTTAGGCTATTAAATAGAATAAATAATTTTTGCTTAAGGCCTATTGCCTAAAGCTTAAAGAATAAAAAGATGAAACTAAAAAAAATAAACGAAAAGCTGCAGAACGCTTTAATTGAGAATGGATTAACAGAAGCAAATGTATTGCAGCAGGAAACTTTTTCGACCATAAAAAGTGGAGCAGATTGTATTATTATTTCTCCGGCAGAAAGCGGAAAATCGACTACCATTGTGTTGAATGTAATTCAGCAATTGTCTGGTCATACAGAAGAATCACCCCGGGCTTTGATTTTTGTAGAGAATAAAGATAAAGTTTTGGAGATGGAGGCGCTTTTCGAAAAATACGGAAAATATTCCAATCTCGAAGTTTACGGTGTTCACGACAAAGGCGATATGGATTATGATAAAAATTATATTTCAACAGGAATTGATGTTTTAATCGGTACGCCAAATAAACTAAGCGATATGTTTACAACGGCAGGTTATAATGTAAACCGTTTAAAAATGTTTATAATCGATGATGCAGATCCTATTTTGAAATTGCGTCATGAAACCAAAATCATGCGTATCTCAAATAGTATTGCCAAGACACAACGCATTATTTTTGCTGAAACTTTGACAGAGCGCATCGAAATTCTGGCAGATAAAATGATGCTGGAGCCTTACTTATTCGATATGGATGAAGAAGGAGAAGAAGAGCTTGATGAAGAAGAAGACGAAATTCAGGAAGAAGAATAGTTAGTTTACGTATCCAGGTTTAAGTTCTCATGGCTGGCTAATAGCAATAACTGCAACCTGAAACGAAATTAAAGTTTGTCTATGGAAATGTTGAAAACACTTAAATTTTTGATCCTTGTGCTTTTGGCATTTTTTGCTGTTATTTATGTAATTGTTGTTTTCTATGTTTATTTTAATCAGGTCGGAATGGTTTTTCAGGCAGCAAAACTTCCTAAAGATTATAAATTTGATTATCATCAAAAGTTTGAAGAAGTAAATATAAAATCATTTGATGGCGTAAAGCTTAATGGTTTGTTGTTTAAGGCAGAAAATTCAAAAGGATTAGTATTTTATCTTCACGGAAATGCCGGGACACTAGAAACCTGGGGGAAAATCGCCGGAATTTATACTCGCTTAGGATATGATATTTTTATTTTAGATTACAGAAGTTTTGGTAAAAGTGAAGGTGAAATTGAAAATGAAGAACAGTTAAATAAAGATGTTGAGATTGTTTATAAAACTTTTGCTAAAAAATATCCCGAAAGTAAAATCATTATTGCAGGTTACTCAATTGGTTCAGGACTAGCTACTATTTTAGCATCTCAAAATAATCCCAAAGCATTAATATTGCAATCGCCCTATTATAGTTTTACAGCATTATCGAGCAGCAAAGTACCATTTTTTCCAAATTTTATGAAAAAGTTCAGTTTGGAAACGTTTGAATACATGCCAAAAATTAAAACTCCAATTTATATATTTCATGGGATGAAAGATCAATTAATCCCTTATGAAAATTCAGTTCGGTTAAAACAACTTTTAAAAGAGAATGCTCATTTTTATCCGTTGAAAGATCAGGATCATATTGGAATGAATGAAAACAATGATTTTCAGAATGATTTAAAAAGAATATTACAGTAAAATAATCAAATAATAATAAAAATAGAATGTCATGGGATTAATGAAGGTGTACTCAGGAAGCGAAGTTTTGGCTATTGCTTTACAGGAAAGATTAGAAGAAGCCGGAGTAGAAACGGTAAAAAAAGATAACATTCAATCAGCAAGAATGGGTGGTTTTGGCGGTTCAGATTTAGCTGTTGAAGTTTTTATTCAGGAAACTGATTTTGCAAAGGCAAATCCGGTTATTGAAGATTTCAGAATGAGTATCTAAATACAGTAAATCGTTGCAGTTTCTTGTCGCAGTTATTAATAAAAATTAATATGACCGGAAACTGTAACTGAAAACTAAAAAAAACATGCCATACAAAATGTTAGTGCTCGACATGGATGATACCTTGTTGACAGACGATCATAAAATTTCAGATTTAAATAAAAAAATGCTTCTCGAAGCACAGGCTAAGGGAGTTTATGTGGTTTTGGCTTCAGGCCGGCCAACATCGGCAATGACAGCTTATGCCAAAGAATTAAAACTGGATTTATACGATTCTTATATCATTTCGTTCAACGGTGCAGTAATTAGTACTGTCAAAGATGATTTAGTGTTATTTGAACAATCTTTAACACCTGAACAAATTCATGATTTATATGATTATAGTGTTAAAAACAAAACACATATTATCACCTATCTGGATGGAGAAATTGTAAGCGAAACAGATTCAGAATATATCGAAATCGAAAAACTAATCACCGGATTACAACACAATAAAGTATCTGACTTTAAAGCAGTAGTTCAAAAACCGGCCGTTAAATGTATTTTATTGGCAGAACCAACTTATTTGAAAGAATTAGAGGAGGATTTAAAACAAGCAATGCCAGATTTAAGTATTGCAATGTCAAAACCATTTTTTTTGGAAGCTGCCCAAAACGGAATCGATAAAGCCACCAGTTTAAAACTTTTAGCCGAAAGGTTAAACATTGATCAAAGCGAAATTATTGCCGTAGGAAATGCAGGAAATGATTTAACCATGATAGAATTGCCGGACTGGGAGTTTGGGTAGATAATGTAACACCCGAATTGCGTGATAAAGCAAATGTAATTGTGGCTTCTAATAATGATAACGGAGTTGCTGAGGTGGTACAGCGCTATATTTTAAATTAAAAATGTATGAAAGACCCAATTGAAACAGAGCGTTTGTTTTTAAGAGAACTACTTCCTTCTGATGCAGAGGGCATGTTCGAATTGGATTCTAATCCCAAAGTACATCTTTTTCTGGGTAACAAACCGGTTAAGCATATTGATGAAAGTATTGCTCAAATTAAGAATATTCAACAGCAATATAAAGATTTCGGAATTGGTCGCTGGGCTGTCATTCTAAAAGAAACCAATCAATTTTTAGGCTGGTCCGGGATAAAATTCATTACCGATGAAATTAATAATCATAAAGATTTTTATGAAATCGGATATCGTTTCATCGAAAAACACTGGGGAAAAGGATATGCTACCGAGGCCGGAAAGGCTTTTGTAGATTATGCTTTTAATGTTATGAAAGTAGAGGCATTATATGCTTATGCAGATGCAGGAAATGAAGATTCCAGAAAGATTTTAGAAAAACTGGGTTTCTATTACGTAAATTCTTTTCAGTATGAAGAAGAATTGGAAGTTTGGTACGAGTTAAAGAACCCAAACAAATAATTTCCTAAGAAATGCGTTCCAAATCTTTGTAAACTCAACTCATTCAAGATTTGCAAAGATTTGGAAAACAACTCGAAGTTTCTAATATAAATGAAATAAAAGAAATTATTTTTTAGCTACAGAAACAAAATATTTATTTCCGTCACCCATTGTCAATTTTACACGTTCGTCGCAAAGATCGATAGCAAAATTAGCGCTTTCGTAACAAGTACAGGTTGTGTTTTTGTCTTTAGACATTTCGGTTTTACAATTGTTGTTTTTGAAAGTTGACAATTGTGGTGTATACAAACTCACTAAATCAGTAGAAGCTGTAACCAGAGAAATGATGCTTGCTGAATTATTATTCGTAATTCTGTATACAATTCTGTCAGTATAGTTTACCTCGTTAACTGTTACTTTACGAATATAAGTGTAAGCTGTAGAGCCTTCACCTGGTTCTTTAACTTCAAATTTAAATCCAACCGCACGAATTGCAATATCAAATTGAGATTGAGAGTTTAAGCTCGCCCAAGTTGTCAATGTACTAATAGATGGAAATGGATTAGCAGCTGGAGCAGCAGTTTGCGCCTGCGAGCTAAAAAAGGTTAAGAACATTAAGCAGATTGTGGGTAAAAATGCTTTCATATGGAGTTTTAATTTTTAATTTGTGCCTACTCTTTCTGGTTTTCGGCATTCCCATTTTTTATAATAACAAAACAACAACATAACGAGGGAAAATCAAAATTGTTATGTGGTATTTATCATTTAAATAATATAATTTTTAGTTCATATTTTTTAACGAAGTGAAATTACTTCGAAAAAAGATTTTAGCAAAGTTAAATGTAAGAAAAATTGAATTTAAAGCTTGAAAAAATGCATTTTATCGGTGATATTTGTATTTAATCGATCATTTTGTCATTTTATTCTTATTGAAAAACAGTCTTTGTTTTTTGCAGATACAATTTATTTGTTGGCTGTTTGGTTAATTTTTTTGTTTTTTAGGATTGGCAGAAATACATGTTTCGTGCAAAATATTGATATATAGTATATTATTGATTTTATTTTAAAGAATATTGTATGTAAATTTGCAAACTCTTTAAAAGAGATGTAAATATAATATCTTGCTACTTAAAACGTAGTTTATTCCCATGGAAAATAGAAAAAAAGTTGCTTTTTATACGCTTGGCTGCAAACTGAATTTTTCAGAGACTTCTACTATTGCGCGAAACTTTAATGACGAAGGTTTTGATCGTGTCGATTTTGAAGAAGTTGCTGATATATATGTGATCAATACCTGTTCGGTTACAGAGAATGCAGATAAGCAGTTCAAGCAGGTTGTAAAAAAAGCAATGAAACTTAACGATAAAGCTTTTGTGGCCGCGGTAGGCTGTTATGCACAGCTAAAACCCGAAGAATTAGCAGCCGTTGATGGTGTTGATCTGGTTTTGGGAGCTACTGAAAAATTTAAAATTACGGATTACATCAATGATTTGAGCAAAAACGATATGGGAGAAGTTCATTCCTGCGAAATTGCCGAAGCTGATTTTTATGTTGGTAGTTATTCTATTGGAGATCGTACCCGTGCTTTTTTGAAAGTTCAGGACGGTTGCGATTATAAATGTACCTATTGTACAATTCCGTTAGCAAGAGGAATTTCGAGAAGTGATGCTTTAGAAAATGTATTGCAGAATGCCAAAGAAATTTCGGCTCAGAACATAAAAGAGATTGTTTTAACCGGAGTAAATATCGGAGATTACGGAAAAGGAGAATTCGGAAACAAAAAACACGAACACACTTTTCTGGATTTGGTTCAGGCTTTGGATAAAGTGGATGGAATTGAACGTCTTCGTATTTCATCAATCGAACCGAATTTATTGAAAAATGAAACGATTGAGTTTGTTTCTAAAAGCAGAACTTTTGTGCCTCATTTTCATATTCCTTTGCAATCCGGAAGTAATGATATTTTGAAATTAATGAAACGTCGTTATTTACGCGAAGTATATACAGAACGAGTAAACAAAATTCGTGAAGTAATGCCACACGCCTGTATTGGTGTGGATGTTATTGTTGGATTTCCAGGTGAAACCGATGAGCATTTTTTAGAAACTTATCATTTCCTGAACGAAATGAATATTTCATACTTACACGTATTTACCTATTCTGAAAGAGATAATACAGAAGCAGCAAACATGCCAGGCATAGTTCCGGCGAGTGTAAGAGCAAAACGCAGTAAAATGTTACGCGGATTATCGGTTAAAAAACGTCGTGCCTTTTATGAAAGTCAGCTAGGCTCAAACAGAACGGTTTTGTTCGAAAGTGAAAATAAAGAGGGATATATTCACGGTTTTACCGAAAACTATGTAAAAGTAAAAACGCCCTGGAATCCGGAATTGGTAAACACCTTACAAGAAATCAGTTTGACAAAAATTGACGAAGACGGAAGTGTTCGTTTAGAGTTTTTAAATAAATTGACGGAAGCTTAATCTATCGATTTTTGAGAAGTTATTAGCATAGTTTTGTCATTTCGAGGAAGAGAAATGATAGAAAAGCAGAAAAGCCCTTTTTTAAAGGGCTTTTCTGTTTATAATAATTTTCTACTTCTGATCTTCCTTAATCACCAATTTTAAAGAATTAATATAATCTGTATCAAACTCAATCACTCTTATTTTTTCCGGATTAAAACTTAATTCGCCACCAAACTGACCTTTTGTATCAAGGAAATCAATGGTTAATTCTTCATCAGTTAGTGCAATCAGTTTTCCTAGATAAGCTGATTTTGCCGATTTTTTGGCAATTTGAAATATCTCATACTTATTTGTAATAAAATTTATGATCGAAGACAAATCCCTAATCGGAATAATATCTTCGGCATTTGTTTTTAAACCTTTCAGGCGAATCACTTTTTCTGTAAACGCTAAGTCCTGATCTCTGTGAACGGCTTCGATATTTTTGTTTTTTAGAATAACAAAACCATCCAAAATAAAATCAACCGGATTATTTCGTAGTAAAATCCAGTCATCAGAATAATCAATAAGAAACCCTGTAAAAAGTTCTTTCTTATCGGTAAATTCTATAGC
>Ga0194135_10000126_pt1 | contig 42935 bp, 43 predicted proteins | sample LitLau_LLRF_2013_FD_134024 | JGI IMG/M metagenome (GOLD analysis project Ga0194135, IMG submission 134024) | Freshwater sediment microbial communities in response to fracking from North America - Little Laurel Run_MetaG_LLRF_2013 (version 2) | ecosystem: Environmental > Aquatic > Freshwater >...
CGCAGAATGACGATCACTCGACCATGCAACACTGCTGGTGCTGCTCCGGTTCGCCGCCCCTGGTGGCCCTCCCGGGGCACGTCCCCCAGCTGTACTTCACTCGCTTCGCCGCCCGGCCGGGCGCGCCGCAGCCACAGATCGAAATGCTCAGCCTGCGCCAGCAATGGCCCAGCCTGAACCCCGGTGCACCGCCTCTGGCATGATTCCGTTTCGCAAGTGATCTGCGTCTTTGAATCGTTCTGGAGAACTGCCATGTCTCAACCATCCCTGGTCAAGCAATCCCTGCTCCTGGCCGCACTGCTGCTGCCTGCCTGCTTCGCCAACGCCCATGACTACAAGGCCGGCGAATTGCAGATCGCCCATCCCTGGTCCCAGGAACTGCCGCCGAACGCGCCGACCGTGGCCGCCTACTTCGTGGTGCACAACCCGGGCAAGAACGCCGACACCCTGCTCAGTGTCGACTCGCCGATCGCCGGTCGGGCCGAGCTGCATGAGCACGTCAAGCAGGGCGACATGATGAAGATGCAGCAGGTGCCCAAGGTCGCGGTTCCCGCCGGTGGCGAGGTGACCTTCGCGCCCATGGGCTACCACGTGATGTTGATGGAGCTCAAGGATCGCAGCCTGCTCAGCGACGGCAAGCGCTTCCCCCTGACCCTGCACTTCGAAAAGTCGGGCAATGTCACGGTTGAGGTCGCCGTGCAGAAGCAGGCTCCCGACGCCATGCAAGGGCACATGCACGACCAGTAATCCCTGATCGGCCCTTACCGTGAACGCCCCGCACGCGCCTGGCCGCGGGCGGTCCGTGCCGCGTCGCAACTCCCGGCGAGTTCGACGCGGCAGCTGGATCAGCCTGTTCGCCATGTTGATGATCTTTATCGGCCCGCTGATTTCCCAGTCGATGCCGATGGATCACAGCACGCCGATGAACATGTCCGCCGCCATGGACATGGGCGATGGCGCGCCCGGCTGTCACGGTGAAAGCCCGCATCACGCCCAACAGGGAAAGCCCCAGGGCGAGCAGCATGTGCTCTGGGAAAAGTGCGGCTATTGCAGCCTGCTGTTCAACTGCCCGGCGTTGCCTTCGGGCCTGTCGTTCGCCGCACTGGCGAGCACGCCCACCGCTGATTTCCTGATCCCCGCCACGCGCCTGGGCCACGCCCGGCAGACCGTGTTCCCCGGCGCCCTGACCCGCGCCCCACCGATCCTCGCCTGAGTCCCCTGCTCATCTCACACGGCCGGCTGTCAGCGCGACAGGCGCGTACCTGCGGCCGTGTCATTCAAGACTGATCGATGGAACATCTATGTTTTCTGCTGACTCTCGCCTGGGCGTTGCCCAGCCATCCAAGCCCTTCGCCTTGAACCCTGCCCGCCAGTCCTTCAACCGTGCCCTCGCGGTTCTCTGCGGCGTCCTGCTGACGCCCCTGGCCCTGGCCGACGATGCGCCACAGGAGCACGCCCAGCACGGCACCGAACTGAGCCCGACGGTAATCACCGCCGTCGCCCCGAGCTCGCCGCTGACCGTGGTCACCAACCCCAAGGACCCGCGTCAGCCGGTGCCGGCCAGCGATGGCGGCGACTACCTGAAGACCATTCCCGGCTTTGCCCTGGTGCGCAACGGCGGCACCAATGGCGACCCGGTGCTGCGCGGCATGTTCGGCTCGCGGCTGAACATCCTCACCAACGGCGGCATGATGCTCGGCGCCTGCCCTGGCCGCATGGATGCGCCAACCTCCTACATTTCCCCGGAAACCTACGACCGCCTGACCGTGATCAAGGGCCCGCAAACCGTGCTCTGGGGCCCGGGCGCCTCGGCCGGCACGGTGCTGTTCGAACGTGAACCGGAACACTTCGGCGAACTCGGCACCCGGGTCAACGCCAGCCTGCTGGCCGGCTCCAACGGCCGTTTCGACAAGACCCTGGACGCGGCCGCCGGTGGTCCCCTGGGCTACGTGCGGGTGATCGGCAACACCGCCCACTCCGACGACTACAAGGACGGCAACAACGACACCGTGCCCTCGCGCTACGAAAAGTGGAATGGCGACGTGGCCCTGGGCTGGACCCCGGACGCCGACACCCTGCTGGAGCTCACCGCCGGCAAGGGCGACGGTGAAGCCCGCTCCGCCGGACGCGGCATGGACGGCTCGCAGTTCAAGCGCGAAAGCCTGGGCCTGCGCTTCGAGAAATCCAACCTCGGCGAGGTGCTGGACAAGGTCGAGGCCCAGGTCTACTACAACTACGCCGACCATGTGATGGACAACTACAGCCTGCGCACCCCGTCCGGCACCGGGATGATGGCCGGCCCCATGGCCTCCAACGTCGACCGTCGCACCCTCGGCGCGCGGATCAAGGCCACCTGGCGCTGGGCCGACCTGCAACTGATCGGCGGCCTGGACGCCCAGACCAACGAACACCGCGCCCGGTCCAGCAGCGGCGTCGACACCTACAAGCAACTACCGCGCACCAAGGACGCCGACTTCCACAACTACGGCGCCTTCGGCGAGCTGACCTGGTACGCCGCCGAGCGCGACCGCCTGATCACAGGCGCCCGCCTGGATCGCGCCTCGGCCAAGGATTATCGCGAGCGCATCGGCTCGGGGATGATGAGCAGCGCCAACCCCACCGCCGGCGACACCCGCGCCGACACCCTGCCCAGCGGCTTCGTGCGCTACGAGCATGATCTGGACGACAGCCCGACCACGCTCTACGTCGGCCTTGGCCACAGCCAGCGCTTCCCCGACTACTGGGAGCTGTTCTCGCCGAAAATGGGCCCGGCCGGCTCAGTGAACGCCTTCGATTCGATCAAGCCGGAAAAGACCACCCAGCTCGACTTCGGCCTGCAATACCAGAGCGAGGATCTGGAGGCCTGGGCCTCGGGCTACATCGGCCAGGTGCGCGATTACATTCTCTTCGACTACAACACCCGCATGATGGGCATGAGCACCTCACGGGCCGAGAACATCGACGCGCGGATCATGGGCGGCGAACTGGGCGCAGCCTACAAGCTGACCTCCAACTGGAAAGCCGACGCGACCCTGGCCTACGCCTGGGGCAAGAACAGCAGCGATGGCAAGGCCCTGCCGCAGATGCCGCCGCTGGATGCGCGCTTCGGCCTGACCTACAGCGAGGACGACTGGAGCGCCGGTGCCTTGTGGCGAGTGGTGGCGGCGCAGAACCGGGTCGACCTGAACAAGGGCAACGTGGTCGGCAAGGACTTCGGCAAGAGCGGTGGCTTCGGCGTGTTCTCCCTCAACGGCGCCTACCGGGTGACCAAGAACCTCAAGGTCAGTACCGGGGTCGACAACCTGTTCGGCAAGGCCTACGCCGAGCACCTGAACCTGGCGGGCAACGCCGGCTTCGGCTACCCGGCCACAGACCCTCAGGCCATCAACGAGCCGGGGCGCACCCTCTGGACCAAGGTCGACCTGAGTTTCTGACAGCCCTTCACCGGCAAGCCAGCCCCTCCTCGCAGGAGCCGGCCTGCCGGCGAACAGACCCAATAAACAATAATCCACGGCCTTGCGGAGCCTTCCCCGATGAACCGACCCAAAGTGTCTTTCTACAACCTGGCCTGGCGCTGGCATTTCTACGCCGGGCTGTTCGTGGCTCCTTTCATGGTGATGCTGGCCCTGACCGGCATCGTCTACCTGTTCAAGCCGCAACTGGACCCGCTGATGTACCCCAGCCTGCTCAAGGTGCCCGCCGGTCATCACCTGCTGAGTGCCGACGACTTGCTGCAACGGGTGCAATCGGCCTATCCCCAGGGCCATATCAAGCAGTACCTGCCACCGATTGATGCCGAGCGCAGCGCGCAGTTCGTGGTGCAGGACAAGGCCCGGGAGCTGAATGTCTTCATCGACCCCTACCACGGCGACGTGCTCGGCGAGCAGGATGCCAAGCGCAACCTGCAGGCCGTGGCCCGGGCCATTCACGGTGAGCTGATGATCGGCACCGTCGGCGACCGGTTGGTGGAACTGGCCGCCGGCTGGGGCATCGTCCTGGTGGTGTCCGGCCTGTACCTGTGGTGGCCACGGGGCAAGTCGTCGGCGGGCGTGCTATGGCCGCGCTTCAGTGCCCGCGGCCGCCTGTTCTGGCGTGACCTGCACAGCGTGCTGGGCTTCTGGGGCGCGGCATTCCTGCTGCTGATGCTGCTCAGCGGCATGACCTGGACCGGCTTCTGGGGCAAGCAGTACGCCGACCTGTGGAACCGCTTCCCGGCGGCCATGTGGAACGATGTGCCGACCTCCGACCAGCAGGCCCGCACACTCAACAGCGCGACGCGCCAGACCGTGCCCTGGGCGCTGGAAAACACCCCGCTGCCGATGTCCGGCGACCACGCCGAACACATGGCCCACAACGGCGACGTCAGCGCTCCGGCGGCTCCGACCGTGAGCCTGCAAGCGGTGCAGGACATCGCCCGCGAGCGCCAGGTCGAACCGGGCTACAGCATCACCTTGCCGAAGACAGCCACCGGCGTGTTCACCATCGCCGTGTTCGCCGACGACCCGCGCAACGACGCCACCCTGCATGTCGACCAATACAGCGGCAAGGTCCTGGCCGACGTGCGCTGGCAGCAGTACAGCAACGTGGCCCGGGCCACCGAGCTTGGGGTAATGCTGCACGAGGGCAAGATGTTCGGCCGCTTCAATCAGATCGTGGTGCTGGTGGTGTGCCTGATGATCCTGCTCAGCGCCGTGAGTGGCGTCGTCATCTGGTGGAAGCGTCGCCCCCAGGGTCGACTCGGCGTGCCGCCGCTGCGCCACGACCTGCCGAAGTGGAAAACCGCGACCCTGATCATGGCGCTGCTGGCCCTGGCCTTTCCGCTGGTGGGGGCCTCGCTGGTTGCCGTGTGGCTGCTCGATCGCCTGCTGCTTTCACGCTTCAACCACGGCCCTGAATCGGCTTCATCTTCAACATGAATCAGCCGAGATGCGCATTCCAGAGGGCTCTGTAGAATCCCGGCGGCTTAGCCACGCACAGTTATAATGTTACTTTATAACGCCAGCGTGTAAGATCCCGGCCCGCAGCCCACCCGCTGCGGGCACCCCCTCGAAGAAGTGATTCACCGTCCCGATGAACAACTACCTGCTGCCCAGCCTTTGCCTGATCGCCCTGCCCTGCCTGGCCCAGGCGGCCCCATCTGCCTCGACCCTGACCCTGCCCACCGGCACCATTTCGGCGGCGGCCAGCGAGGCCGACGACAGCGTCAACCTGAACACCCCCACCAGCGCCGGTTCGCGTCTGAACCTGAGCGCCCTGGAAACCCCGGCCAGCACCGACAGCCTGAGCGGCGAACGGATTCGTGCCCGGGGTGATCGCAGCATCCAGGACGCGGTATCGCGCAGCACCGGCATCAGCCGCACCGGCACCCCGGGTGACGGCGGCACCTCGCTGTCGGCACGGGGCTTTACCGGGCAGAGCTCGGTGATGCAGTTGTATGACGGCAACCGCCTGTACACCGGCATGGGCACCGTGGCCTTCCCGGTGGACACCTGGGCGGTGGAGCGGGTCGACGTGCTGCGCGGCCCGGCCTCGGTGCTGTATGGCGAAGGCGCCACCGGCGCGGTGATCAACAGCATTCCGAAAAAGCCCTTCAGCGGCGCAATCGAAAACCACCTGCGCCTGGGCTACGGCTCCTTCGATCGCCAGCAGCAGGCCCTGGACAGCGGCGGCTCCCTGAGCGACACCTTGAGCTACCGGCTCAACCTCAACCGCGAGCGCAGCAACGGCTGGATCGACCGCGGCGACTCCTCCGCCGATTTCGTCAGCGCCGCCCTGCGCTGGCAGGCCCGCGACGACCTGGCCTTCACCCTGGCCCACGACTACGGCGACCAGCAGCCGATGAACTATTTCGGCACGCCGCTGCTCGACGGGCGTTTGCACAAGCGCCTGCGAGACAAGAACTACAACGTGCACAATGACCAGCAGCACTACAACGACCAGTGGACCCGCCTGACCAGCGAATGGCAGATTTCCGACCAGGTCAGTGCCAGCAACGAGCTGTATTACCTCAAGGCCCAACGCCGCTGGCAGAACGCCGAGAACTACAACTTCAACCCGAGCACCGGCCAACTGAGCCGCAGCGGCTACTACGGGATCGGCCACCAGCAGGAACAGGTCGGCGACCGCCAGACCTTCACCTTCAAGCACTCGCTGCTGGGCCTCGACAGCCAGACCCTGACCGGCGTCGACTACAACCGCATTCGCTTTCACCTGAAAAGCAATTCGCCCTTCAGCGACAGCTTTACCAACGGTCAAGCGCTGGACCCGTATCACCCGGCACCGGGCGACTTCGCCAGCAACAGCCCTTACCGCGATCAATTCAAGACCACCACCAAACAGATGTCGGTGTTCGCCGAAAACCGCCTGCAACTGAGCGAGCGCTGGTCCCTGGTGACGGGAGTGCGCCGCGACTATGCGCACATTGATCGGGATGACTTGAAGGACGACAGCCGCAGCGACAAGACCCTGACCGGCAACAACTGGAAGGCCGGGCTGGTGTTCGCCGTCACTCCGGATACGTCCGTGTACGGCCAGTACTCCACCAGCACCGACGGCGTCGGCGGGCTGATCTCCCTGAGCAAGAGCCAGCAGCAGTTCGACCTGTCCAGCGCCAAACAGACCGAGATCGGCCTCAAGCAAGCGTTCTGGGACCAGCGCGGTGAATGGACCCTGGCCGCCTATCACATCGTCAAGAAGAAGCTGCTGACCGATGTGCCCGGCGAGCCGAGCCAGAAACAGCAGGTCGGCCAGCAATCCTCCAACGGCCTGGAAGCCAGCCTGGACCTGCAACTGCCCCACGCCTGGCAACTGCAGGCCAACGCCGCCCTCGTTCGCGCCCAGTACGACGACTTCAAGCAGGACGTCGACGGTGTGCAAGTCTCCCGCGATGGCAAGCGCCCGGTGGACGTGCCCCGGCGCACCGCCAACCTGTGGCTGAGCAAGGCCCTCAACGATGACCTGCGAGCCGGCGCCGGAGTGCGCTACGTGGATGCGCGCTACGCGGACCTTGCCAACCGCAACGAGCTGCCCAGCTACACCGTGGTCGATGCCAACCTGTCGTGGAAAGCCCTGGCCAATACCACCCTGGGCCTGCAATTGAACAACCTGTTTGACCGCCAGTACGCACAAAGCCAATACAATGACGGCCAGCAATGGATACTCGGCGAGCCGCGCTCGTTGTTCGTCACCGCTGACTACACCTTTTAACCGCCCCGGCTGGACCACACGGACACCGCATGACCTCGCTGAACCTCACCCACCTGGCCTGGACACCCCTGGGCCAGGGCCACTGCCATCACCAGTTCCAACTGCGTGAGGCCAGCCTGCACGTGGCGGCCGGCGAATTCGTCGGCCTGATCGGCCCCAACGGCAGCGGCAAGACCAGCCTGCTGCGCTGCGCCTATCGCTTCAGCAAGCCGCAGCAGGGCGAGGTGCAACTGGCCCAGCACAACGTCTGGAAGCAGTCGCCGCGCTGGTGCGCGCAACGCATTGCCGTGGTGCTTCAGGAGTTTCCCGACGCCTTCGGCCTGACCGTGGAAGAAGTGGTCGCCATGGGCCGCACGCCGCACAAGGGCCTGTTCGACGGCGACACCGAACAAGACCGGCGCATCGCCCGCGAGGCCCTGGAATCGGTGGGCCTGCTGGGCTTCGAGGAGCACGGGTTCGCCACCTTGTCCGGCGGTGAGAAACAGCGGGTGATCCTGGCCAGGGCCCTGGCCCAGCGCCCGCAACTGCTGATCCTCGATGAACCGACCAACCACCTGGACCCGCGCTACCAGCTGGAGCTGTTGCAACGGGTCAAGTGCCTGGGCATCGGCACCCTGGCGAGCATCCATGACCTGAACCTGGCCGCGGCCTTCTGCGACCGCCTGTATGTCCTCGACCACGGGCGCATCGTCGCCAGCGGCACGCCCAGCGAGGTGCTCACCGTCGAGCTGCTGCGCAACGTGTTCGGCGTCGAGGCGCTGATCGACGCCCACCCCCTGTCCGGCTACCCACGAATCACCTGGATCACCCAACCATGACCTTGCGCTCCCTGCTCCGCCGCAGTCTGTTTCTGGCCCTGTCACTGGGCACGGCCCAGGCCTTCGCCGCAGCCACCCACTACCCGCTGACCATCAACAGCTGCAACCGTGAAGTGACCTTCAAGCAAGCGCCGCAACACGCCCTCAGCCATGACATCAACATGACCCAGATGATGCTCGCCCTGGGCCTCAAGTCGCGGATGGTGGGCTACAGCGGGGTCAGTGGCTGGAAGGCCGTGACCCCGCAGATGAGCAGCCTGCTGGACGGTCTGCCGGAGCTGGCGGCCAAGTACCCTTCGGTGGAAACCCTGCTCAACGCCAACGTCGACTTCCTCTTCGCCGGCTGGGACTACGGCATGCGCGTCGGCGGCGACCTCACCCCGCAGACCCTGGCGCCGCTGGGGATCAACGTCTACGAGCTGACCGAGTCCTGCGCCTTTGTCATGAAACGCCCGGCGGCCAGCCTCGATGACACCTACAACGACCTGCGCAACCTGGGGCGGATCTTCGACGTGCAGGACCGGGCCAACGCGCTGATCGCGCAGATGCAGGAGCAGGTCGCCGAGGTACAGAAGGTCCTGCCCCAGGACAAGCCGCGGGTGTTCCTCTACGACAGCGGCGAAGACCGGGCCATGACCTCGGGCCGCCTGGGCATGCCCCAGGCCCTGATCGATGCCGCTGGCGGGCGCAACATTCTCGATGACGTCGAAGCCAGCTGGACCCGGATCAACTGGGAGACCGTGGTCGAGCGCAACCCGCAGGTGATCGTCATCGTCGACTACAGCGAAGTCACGGCCGAGCAGAAGCAGCAGTTCCTGCTGAACAACCCGGCCCTGCAAGGGGTCGACGCGATCAAGAACCAGCGCTTCATCGTCATTCCCTATGTGCAGGCCACCCCGGGTATCGACAACGTGCTGGCCGTGGAAACCTTGGCCAAGGGTTTCCACGGCCAATGATCAAGGGTCGCTATGCCTGGCTGTTGCTGAGCCTCGGCGCCCTGCTGCTGGCGTCCTGCGTGCTGTCCCTGGGGTTTGGCCCGGCGCGGGTGCCGGCGGAGGTGGTCTGGCGGATTCTCCTGCACAAGGTTCTGGGCCTGGGCACGGTGGACTGGAGCCCGGGCCAGGAGCATATCGTCTGGCTGATCCGCGTCCCGCGCATGCTCCTCGGCGCGCTGGTCGGTGCCGGGCTGGCGCTGATCGGCGCGGTGCTGCAAGCGGTGACCCGCAATCCCCTGGCCGACCCGCACCTGCTGGGGGTGACCTCCGGCGCCACCCTCGGCGCGGTGATCGTGGTGCTGCACCTGGGCCAGGTGATCGGCCTCTTGACCCTGCCGCTGGCGGCCTTTATCGGCGCCCTGGCGAGCATGCTCCTGGTGCTGGGCATCGCCGCGCGCAACGGCCGCCTGGACAGCGACCGCCTGCTGCTGTGCGGGGTGGCGGTGTCCTTCGTGATGATGGCGGTGGCCAACCTGCTGCTGTTCATGGGCGATCACCGGGCCAGCTCGGCGGTGATGTTCTGGATGCTCGGCGGCCTGGGCCTGGCGCGTTGGGAGCTGCTGGCGATTCCCGCGGTCAGCGTGCTGCTGGGGCTGGGGTTGCTGCTGGGCATGGCGCGGCCGCTGAATGCCCTGATGGCCGGCGAGCAGACCGCCGTGACCCTGGGCCTGAATGCGCGCAACGTACGCCTGAAGGTGTTCCTGATCGCCTCGCTGATGACCGGGGTGCTGGTGTCCATCAGCGGCTCCATCGGCTTTGTCGGGCTGATGGTGCCGCACATCGCCCGGCGCCTGGTGGGCGCCGAACATCGCCGCTTGCTGCCGGTGTGCGTGCTGCTGGGCAGCCTGTTCCTGGTCTGGGTCGACGTCGCCGCCCGCACCCTGATCGCCCCCGAGGACCTGCCGATCGGCGTGGCCACCGCGGCCATTGGCGGGCTGTTCTTCATCGGCCTGATGCGCCGCCGCTGATCCACCCGCCGTTGTCGGAGCCGGCTTGCCGGCGAAGGCGCCCGCAAGCCTTGTGCCCGGTTCGAGGGCCTCTTCGCCGGCCAGCCAGCTCCTACAATCATCGCCCTTGCTTTAAGATCGCGCGCTTGGATCTCTCAGGATGAGTCTCATGTTCAGAACCGCATTCTTGGCCTTGCTGCTCGGCACCGCCCTTGGCGCCCAGGCCGGCACCTCGGTCGACGTCTCGAAAATCTACGGCAACATCCAGATCGTCAACAGCTTCCCCGACTACAAGGTCAAGGTGGTGAACTCCTTTCCCGATCTGAAGGTCAAGCAGGTCAACTCCTTCGCCGACTCGCCGGGCAAGTGGAAGATCGTCAACAGCTTTGCCGATTACAAGATCCAGATCGTCGACTCCTTTCCCGATTTCACCATCCAGTACGTCGACTCCTTCCCAGGGGTCAACTGAAGCCCCTGGCTGATCCCGGCTGCCGCTGCGCGGCAGCACCACAATGACGCATCCCTGCGCACCATCCTCTGCGCCAAGCCTCGTCTTGGGGCAACGCCGACCCGATCACCGCCGCCAAGACGACGTTTTCATGCCCTGCGGCGACTCGGCACACCCCTTGCAAAACAGCCCTTCAGCAGTCCGCATCTACCACCTGAAAAAATCAAAAGTTCATGGAGATCGCACAATGAAGCGTCGTAGTTTGCTCAAGGCTTTCACTCTCTCGGCAAGCATTGCCGCGAAGGGCATGACCTGGACCGTCCAGGCCGCCGAGACCATCAAGGTCGGTATCCTGCATTCCCTGTCGGGGACCATGGCGATCTCTGAAACCTCGCTCAAAGACATGGCGCTGATGACCATCGATGAGATCAACGCCAAGGGCGGGGTCAACGGCAAGCTCTTGGAACCGGTGGTGGTGGACCCGGCCTCCAACTGGCCGCTGTTCGCCGAGAAGGGCCGCCAGTTGCTGACCCAGGACAAGGTGGCGGTGGTGTTCGGCTGCTGGACTTCGGTGTCGCGCAAGTCGGTGCTGCCGGTGTTCGAGGAACTCAACGGCCTGCTGTTCTACCCGGTGCAGTACGAAGGCGAGGAGATGTCGCCCAACGTCTTCTACACCGGCGCTGCGCCGAACCAGCAGGCGATCCCGGCGGTGGAATACCTGATGAGCGAAGACGGCGGCAGCGCCAAGCGCTTCTTCCTGCTGGGCACCGACTACGTCTACCCGCGCACCACCAACAAGATCCTGCGTTCGTTCCTGCATTCCAAGGGCGTGGCCGACAAGGACATCGAAGAGGTCTACACCCCGTTCGGCCACAGCGACTATCAAACCATCGTCGCCAACATCAAGAAGTTCTCCGCCGGCGGCAAGACCGCGGTGATCTCCACGGTCAACGGCGACTCCAACGTGCCCTTCTACAAGGAGCTGGCCAATCAGGGCCTGAAGGCCACGGACGTGCCGGTGGTGGCGTTCTCGGTGGGCGAGGAAGAACTGCGCGGTATCGACACCAAGCCGCTGGTGGGCAACCTGGCGGCGTGGAACTACTTCGAGTCGGTGGATAACCCGGTGAACCAGAAGTTCGTCGCCGCCTGGAAGGCCTACGCCAAGGCCAAGAACCTGCCGGGGGCGGACAAGGCGGTGACCAACGACCCGATGGAAGCCACCTACGTCGGCATCCACATGTGGGCCCAGGCGGTGGAGAAAGCCAAGTCCACCGATGTCGACAAGGTGCGCGAGGCCCTGGCCGGGCAGACCTTCGCCGCGCCCTCGGGTTACACCCTGACCATGGACCAGACCAACCACCACCTGCACAAGCCGGTGATGATCGGCGAGATCCAGCCGGACGGTCAGTTCAACGTGGTGTGGCAGACCGAAGGGCCGATCCGCGCCCAGCCGTGGAGCCCGTTCATTCCGGGCAACGACAAGAAGCCGGACTACGCGGTCAAGAGCAACTGATCCGAACCTGACGCCGTCCCTGTAGGAGCGAGCTTGCTCGCGATGAGGTCCGCAGGACCTCCGACGAAAACCGCGCGGCTGGCCGCTGCGCGGATCGCGAGCCAGCTCGCTCCTACGGGTTATACGGGCGCTTTCAAGGACATCGATATGCCCACTGCCCTTTACCGTTTCATCCTCGCCTGCCTGTTGCTGCTGCCCCTTGCCGCCCAGGCCGGTGAAGCCGAAGATTTTGTCGCGGCCAATTCCAACCAACAGGCGCAACTGCTGGAAACCTGGGCCGCGCAGCCCGATCCGGCGCGCCTGGAACTGCTCAAGGCCCTGCAGCAGGGGCAACTGAACATCGCCGGTGCAAGCAAAACCCTGCGCCTGAACAACCGCCTGCGGGGCCTGATCGACAGCGCCCTGGCCAGTCATCAATTACTCGCCGCCGACGCCGGCAGCCGACTCGACGCCGCCCGGCAGTTGCAAAAAAGCGCCAAGCCGGCGCAACTGAAACTCCTCGATGCCCGGCTGGCCGCCGAGCCGGACCCCGGCGTGCACGCCGCCCTGAGCCTGGCCCTGGCCAACCTGCAACTGGTGGACAGCGACCCGGCGGTGCGCCTGGCCGCCGTGCGCCTGTTGGGGGAGACCGGCGACCCGCTGGCCCGCACTCGCCTCGAAGGCCTGCTGCAACCCGGGGTCGAGGCCGATGCCAACGTGCGCACCGCCGCCGAAACCAGCCTGGCCCAGGTCAAGCGCAAGCTGCTGGTGGGCGAAGTGCTCGGCCAGGCCTTCAGCGGCTTGTCCCTGGGCTCGATCCTGCTGCTGGCGGCCCTGGGGCTGGCCATCACCTTCGGCTTGCTGGGGGTGATCAACATGGCCCACGGCGAGATGCTGATGCTTGGCGCCTACGCCACCTATGGGGTGCAGTTGCTGTTCCAGCGCTACGCGCCACAGGCCATCGAGTACTACCCGCTGCTGGCGCTGCCGGTGGCCTTCTTTGTCACCGCCGCAATCGGCATGGCCCTGGAACGCACGGTGATCCGTCACCTCTACGGCCGCCCCCTGGAAACCCTGCTGGCCACCTGGGGCATCAGCCTGATGCTGATCCAGCTGGTGCGCCTGCTGTTCGGCGCGCAGAACGTCGAGGTGGCCAATCCGGCCTGGCTGTCCGGGGGGATTCAGGTCCTGCCCAACCTGGTACTGCCCTACAACCGCCTGGTGATCATCGCCTTCGCCCTGTTTGTGGTGCTGCTCACCTGGCTGCTGCTGAACAAGACGCGCCTGGGCCTGAACGTGCGCGCGGTGACCCAGAACCGCAACATGGCCGCCTGCTGCGGGGTGCCCACGGGCCGCGTGGACATGCTCGCCTTCGGCCTGGGCTCCGGCATCGCCGGCCTGGGCGGCGTAGCCCTGAGCCAGATCGGCAACGTCGGCCCGGACCTGGGCCAGAGCTACATCATCGACTCGTTCCTGGTGGTGGTGCTGGGCGGCGTCGGCCAGTTGGCCGGCAGCGTGCTGGCGGCCTTCGGCCTGGGGATCGCCAACAAGATCCTCGAACCGCAGATCGGTGCCGTGCTGGGCAAGATCCTGATCCTCGCGCTGATCATTCTGTTCATCCAGAAACGCCCGCAGGGACTCTTCGCACTGAAAGGACGGGTGATCGACTGATGAATCAACCACTGCTCATTACCGCCACGCAAAAAGCCGGCCCCAGGCTGACGATTGCCGCCGGCGCCGTGATCCTCGGCCTGCTGCTGGCCCTGCCCCTGCTCTCGCTGCTGGCGGCGGACAACCCGCTGCACGTCTCGGCCTACACCCTGACCCTGGTGGGCAAGATCCTCTGTTACGCCATCGTTGCCCTGGCCCTGGACCTGGTCTGGGGCTATGCCGGGTTGCTGTCCCTGGGCCACGGTCTGTTCTTCGCCCTGGGCGGCTACGCCATGGGCATGTACCTGATGCGCCAGGCCGCGGGTGATGGCCTGCCGGCGTTCATGACCTTCCTCTCGTGGAGCGAGCTTCCCTGGTACTGGACCGGCACCAGCCACTTCCTCTGGGCCCTGTGCCTGGTGGTGCTGGCGCCGGGCTTGCTGGCCCTGGTGTTCGGCTTCTTCGCCTTCCGCTCGCGGATCAAGGGCGTGTACTTCTCGATCATGACCCAGGCCCTGACCTTTGCCGGGATGCTGCTGCTGTTTCGCAACGAAACCGGCTTTGGCGGCAACAACGGCTTCACCAACTTCCGCAGCATCCTGGGCTTCGGTATCACCGAACCGGGCACTCGCGCGGTGCTGTTCCTGGCCACGGTGCTGCTGCTGGTGGCCAGCCTGTACCTGGGCTGGCGCCTGGCCCGGAGCAAGTTCGGCCGGGTGCTGACCGCCCTGCGCGACGCCGAGAACCGCCTGATGTTCTGCGGCTACGACCCGCGCGGTTTCAAGTTGTTCGTCTGGGTGTTGAGCGCGGTGCTGTGTGGCTTGGCCGGGGCCCTGTATGTGCCTCAGGTGGGCATCATCAACCCCAGTGAAATGTCCCCCACCAACTCCATCGAAGCCGCCGTGTGGGTGGCCCTGGGCGGGCGCGGCACGCTGATCGGCCCGCTGCTGGGCGCCGGGCTGGTGAACGGCATGAAGAGCTGGTTCACCGTGGCCTTCCCCGAATACTGGCTGTTCTTCCTCGGCGCGCTGTTTATCGTGGTGACCCTGTACCTGCCCAAGGGCGTGATCGGCCTGCTGAAGAAACGAGGTGAACAATGAGAGTCACAGCCACGGCCGACTTCATGCTCGAACCCATCCTCGAACCGAACAAGGACCAGGGCAGCAGCCGCGACGCCATCGGTCTCGGCCAGGCCGCCGGCCAGGGCCTGAACACCCGTCACGGCACCATCCTGACCCTGGAGGACATCAGCGTCAGCTTCGATGGCTTCAAGGCCCTCAACGACCTCAACCTGTACATCGGCGTTGGCGAGCTGCGCTGCATCATCGGCCCCAATGGCGCGGGCAAGACCACCCTGATGGACGTGATCACCGGCAAGACCCGCCCGACCCAGGGCAAGGCCTGGTTCGGCGAAACCCTGGACCTGACCCGGATGAGCGAAGTACAGATCGCCCAGGCCGGGATCGGCCGCAAGTTCCAGAAACCCACGGTGTTCGAGGCCCTGAGCGTGTTCGAGAACCTGGAGCTGGCGCAGAAGACCGACAAGTCGGTGTGGGCCAGCCTCGGTGCGCGCTTGAGCAGCGAACAGCAGGACCGCATCGCCCAGGTACTGGAGACGATTCGCCTGAGCCCTTCGGCCCGGCGCCAGGCCGGCCTGTTGTCCCACGGCCAGAAGCAGTTCCTGGAGATCGGCATGCTGCTGATGCAGGACCCGCAACTGCTGTTGCTGGACGAACCGGTGGCGGGCATGACCGATGCCGAGACCGAGTTCACCGCCGAGCTGTTCAAGACCCTGGCCGGCAAGCACTCGCTGATGGTGGTGGAGCACGACATGGGTTTTGTCGGTTCGATTGCCGACCACGTCACCGTGCTGCACCAGGGCAGCGTGCTGGCCGAAGGGTCGCTGGAACAGGTGCAGGAAAACGAACGGGTGATCGAGGTGTATCTCGGACGATAAGAGCAACGGCAAGTTGCAAGCTTCAAGCGGCAAGCGGCAAGCGGCAAGCGAGAAGCCCAAGCGCATCGGTCCCGCTCTTACTTGCAGCTTGAAGCTTGCAACTAATCACTGATTTTCTGCCATTTCCCGGAGAGTGCCCATGCTACAGGTCCAACAGCTTCATCAGTTTTATGGCGGTAGCCACATCCTGCGCGGCCTGAGCTTCGAGGCCCGGGTGGGCGAAGTCACCTGTTTGCTGGGGCGCAACGGCGTGGGCAAGACCACCCTGCTCAAATGCCTGATGGGCCTGCTGCCGGTCAAGGAAGGCACGGTCAACTGGGAGGGCAACGCCATCACCGGCTACAAGCCCCACCAGCGGGTCCAGGCGGGTATCGCCTACGTGCCCCAGGGCCGGGAAATCTTTGGCCGCCTGAGCGTGGAGGAGAACCTGCTGATGGGGCTGTCCCGCTTTCCCGGCGCCCAGGCCAAGGAAGTCCCGGCCTTTATCTACGAGCTGTTCCCGGTGCTGTTGCAGATGAAGCAGCGCCGCGGCGGCGACCTGTCCGGTGGCCAGCAGCAACAGCTGGCCATCGGCCGGGCCCTGGCCAGTCGGCCACGGCTGCTGATCCTCGATGAGCCTACCGAAGGCATCCAGCCCTCGGTGATCAAGGAGATCGGCGCGGTGATCAAAAAGCTCGCGGCCCGGGGCGACATGGCGATTGTGCTGGTGGAGCAGTTCTACGATTTTGCCGCCGAGCTGGCCGACCAGTACCTGGTGATGTCCCGCGGGGAAATCATCCAGCAGGGCCGTGGCGAAAATATGCAGGCCGAAGGTGTACGCGGCCTGGTTACGATCTAATCTGTAGCCTCCTAACGATAACGACCGAGCATGAACCTACCTGCCGCCACCGCCCTGTTCACCCCCAGCTGGCACGCCGAGCTGGAACTGGCCTATGCCCGTTTCGGCGCCAGCACGCGCCCGGTGCTGCGCCGCCACCTGGGCCCGCTGCGGGTGCAGAAGCATCTGTACGCCGAGGGCCCCGAGGTGTGCCAGCACATCATCGTCCACCCGCCCGGTGGCATCGCCGGCGGCGACCGGCTGGCCATCAGTGCCCGGGTCGAGCGCGGCGCCTGGGCCCAGTTGACCAGCCCCGGCGCCGCCAAGTGGTATCGCGCCAACGGCCCGGCCGGGCAGACCCTGGACCTGCAGGTGGCGCCAGGGGCGACCCTGGAGTGGCTGCCCCAGGAAACCATTGTCTTCAGCGCCGCCCAGGCCGAACTGACGACCCGGATCGAGCTGCAAGGCGATGCCCGGCTGTTCTACTGGGACATCGTCGCCCTCGGCCGCCCGGCCAGCGGCGAGCGCTTCGAGCACGGACATTTCCAGGCCCACCTGGATATAAGCCGCGATGGCCGGCCGCTGTGGCATGAGCGCCAGCGCATCAGCGGTGGCGACGACCTGCTGGACTCGCCCATCGGCCTGGACGGCCAGCCAGTGTTCGCCACCTTGCTGGTGACCGGCGACCTCGACAGCCAGTTGCTGGAGCGCTGTCGCGCCCTGGAACACCCGGTACGCGGCGACCTGAGCCAGCTGCCGGGGCTGCTGGTGGCCCGCTGCCTGGCCAGCGAGGCGCTGCTGGCCCGTGCCTGGCTGATCGACCTGTGGCGCCTGCTGCGCCCGGCCCTGCTGGGCCGCGAGGCCGTGCCGCCAAGGATCTGGAACACATGAAACACCTGCCCTTTTCAAACTGCCCAACGACGGATCGATCACGATGGACCTGACCCCACGCGAAAAAGACAAGCTGCTGATCTTCACCGCCGGCCTGGTGGCCGAGCGGCGACTGGCCCGCGGCCTCAAGCTCAACTACCCGGAGGCCATGGCCTATATTTCCGCCGCGTTGCTCGAAGGTGCCCGCGATGGCCAGACCGTGGCCGACCTGATGCACTACGGCACCACCCTGCTCAGCCGCGAACAGGTGATGGAAGGCATCCCGGAGATGATCCCGGAGATTCAGGTGGAGGCCACCTTCCCCGACGGCACCAAGCTGGTCACCGTCCACCAACCCATCGCCTGAGGCCGCGTCATGACCTATCGCATCCGCGATGCGCTGCACGCCGACCTGCCGGCGATCCGCGACATCTACAACGACGCCGTGCTCAATACCACGGCGATCTGGAACGACACCCCGGTGGACCTGGGCAACCGTCAGGCCTGGTTCAGCGCGCGCCAGGGCCAGGGCTACCCGATCCTGGTGATCGTCAACGCCGAGGAGCAGGTGCTCGGCTACGCTTCCTTCGGTGACTGGCGGCCCTTCGACGGCTTTCGCCACACCGTGGAACACTCGGTCTATGTCCGCCGCGACCAGCGCGGCAACGGCCTGGGTCCACAACTGATGGAGGTGCTGCTGGAACGCGCCCGTGGCTGTGACAAGCACGTGATGGTGGCCGCCATCGAGAGCGCCAACAGCGGCTCGATCCGTCTGCATGAGCGCCTCGGTTTCATCTGTACCGGGCAGATGCCCCAGGTGGGCACCAAGTTCGGGCGCTGGCTGGATTTGACCTTCATGCAACTGACTCTCAACCCCGGGGCGCCAGCGCCCGCCCCTCACCAGGAGTGACCGCTCGATGAACGCCGCCCAACTGCGTCGAGTCCATGGAGAAAGCTTTGCTCATTACCGTCAGGGATTGATCGACCTGCTGCTGGATTCGGTGCAGCACGGCGCGTCCGTCGGCTTCATGGCCGATGTGGACGACACGCAGGCCCGGGCCTACCTGAGCAGCGTGCAGGCCGGGGTCGAGGACGGCAGCCTGCTGCTGTGGGTGGTGGTGCATGACGAGAGAGTCCTGGCCAGCGTGCAACTGGCGCTGTGCATGAAAGCCAATGGGCGCAACCGCGCCGAAGTGCAAAAGCTCATGGTGCTGCACAGCGCCCGGCGTCGCGGCCTGGGCCAGCAGTTGATCAATGCCCTGGAGCAGGCGGCCCGCCAGCACCGGCGCGGGCTGCTGTACCTGGACACCGAGGCCGGCTCGGCGGCGGAAGCCTTCTACCGCGCCCTGGGCTACACCCGGGTCGGCGAACTGCCCAACTACTGCCAGAGCCCGGACGGCACCTACACCCCTACCGCCATCTACTTCAAGACCCTGGGACAACCCACATGATTCCTGGCCAATACCAGATCCAGCCCGGCGAGATCGAACTCAATGCCGGGCGCCGCACCTTGAGCCTGAAGGTCTCCAACAGCGGCGACCGGCCGATCCAGGTCGGCTCGCACTATCACTTTTTCGAAACCAACGACGCCCTGAGCTTCGACCGCGCCGCCAGCCGTGGCATGCGCCTGAACATCGCCGCCGGCACCGCGGTGCGCTTCGAACCGGGCCAGACCCGGGAAGTGGAACTGGTGGAGCTGGCCGGCAAGCGCCGGGTGTTCGGCTTTGCCGGACGCATCATGGGCGACCTCTGAACGCAGCTCTGAGCGGCAAGCTTCAAGCAGCAAGCAGCTGCGGCCTGAAGCGCTATCGATGTCTTTTGATTTTTCTTGTAGCTGGCAGCTTGAAGCTTGCCGCTCATTTCCGAGGAACGAGGAATGCGCATTTCCCGTGAGGCCTATGCCGATATGTTCGGCCCTACCGTGGGCGACAAGGTGCGGCTGGCCGACACCGAGCTGTGGATCGAAGTAGAGAAGGACTTCACCACCTACGGTGAAGAAGTGAAGTTCGGCGGCGGCAAGGTGATCCGCGACGGCATGGGCCAGAGCCAGCTGCTGGCATGCGATGTAGTGGATACCCTGATCACCAACGCGCTGATCATCGATCACTGGGGCATCGTCAAGGCCGATGTCGGCTTGAAGGACGGGCGCATCGCCGCCATCGGCAAGGCCGGCAACCCGGATATCCAGCCCGATGTGACCATCGCCATCGGCGCCAGCACCGAAGTGATCGCCGGGGAAGGCATGATCCTCACCGCCGGTGGCATCGACACCCATATCCACTTCATCTGCCCGCAGCAGATCGAAGAAGCGCTGATGAGCGGCGTCACCACCATGATCGGCGGCGGCACGGGACCGGCCACCGGAACCAACGCCACCACCTGCACCTCCGGGCCCTGGCACATGGCGCGCATGCTCCAGGCCGCGGACGCCTTCCCGATGAACTTAGGCTTTACCGGCAAGGGCAACGCCAGCCTGCCGGAGCCCTTGATCGAACAGGTCAAGGCCGGGGCCATCGGCCTCAAGCTGCACGAGGACTGGGGCAGCACCCCGGCCAGCATCGACAACTGCCTGAGCGTGGCCGATGAGTACGACGTACAGGTGGCGATCCACACCGACACCCTCAACGAATCCGGCTTCGTCGAAACCACCCTCGGCGCCTTCAAGGGGCGGACCATCCACACCTACCACACCGAAGGCGCCGGCGGCGGCCACGCCCCGGACATCATCAAGGCCTGTGGGTTTTCCAACGTGCTGCCCAGCTCCACCAACCCGACCCGGCCCTTCACCCGCAACACCATCGACGAACACCTGGACATGCTCATGGTCTGCCATCACCTGGACCCGAGCATCGCCGAGGACGTGGCCTTCGCCGAGAGCCGCATCCGCCGGGAAACCATCGCCGCCGAGGACATCCTCCACGACCTGGGGGCGTTCTCGATGATCAGCTCCGACAGCCAGGCCATGGGCCGGGTCGGCGAGGTGGTGACCCGCACCTGGCAGACCGCCGACAAGATGCACAGGCAACGCGGCCCGCTGCCGGGCGATGGCCCGGGCAACAGCAACTTCCGGGTCAAGCGCTACATCGCCAAGTACACCATCAACCCGGCGATCACCCATGGCATCAGCCACGAGGTGGGCTCCATCGAAGTCGGCAAGTGGGCCGACCTGGTGCTCTGGCGCCCGGCGTTCTTCGGGGTCAAGCCGACCCTGATCCTCAAGGGCGGGGCGATTGCCGCGAGCCTGATGGGCGATGCCAACGCCTCGATCCCGACCCCGCAGCCGGTGCATTACCGGCCGATGTTCGCCAGTTACGGCGGCAGCCGCCACGCCACCAGCCTGACCTTTATCAGCCAGGCGGCGCTGGACGCCGGAGTGCCGCAACAGTTGGGCCTGAAAAAACGCATCGCCGTGGTCAAGGGCTGTCGCACGGTGCAAAAGAGCGACCTGATCCACAACGACTATCTGCCGAACATCGAGGTCGATCCGCAGACCTATCAGGTCAAGGCCGATGGCGTTCTGCTGTGGTGCGAACCGGCGGATGTGCTGCCCATGGCGCAGCGCTATTTTCTCTTCTAGAACCCGTCCGCCACTGGGCAGGATGGCTGCTGGAGCCACAGATTAGGCGCTAAGATGCGTCTCGGTTTTCCACTCTCTGCCCAGTAAGGTGCCCGGCTATGCGCCTGTCCGATTTCATCGTTCAGCACGTTGAGCAAATCGTTGATGAATGGGAACAATTTGCCAGGACCCTGGCCCCTGGCAACCTGACCCGCAGTGACCTGCGGGATCACTCGCGGTCGATTCTGCTGGCCGCCGCCCGGGACATGCGCACCAGCCAGAGCCCGGGGGAACAATTGGCCAAGGCCAAGGGCGAAGGCCCGGACAAGTCCCCGAGCCTGGATGCGGCCGCCGCCAGCCATGGCGAACTGCGCCATCACGTGGGCTTCGACCTGGTGCAGATGACGTCGGAGTTCCGCCACCTGCGGGCCTGTGTGATCCGCCTGTGGGTCGCCAGCCTGGTAACCCCGGACCTGGAACACCTGCAGGACATGATCCGTTTCAACGAGGCGATCGACGAAGCCCTGGCCGAGTCCACCACCGCCTATGCCGAGCAGGTCAGCCGTTCGCGGGACATCTTCCTGGCGATTCTTGGCCATGATCTGCGGGCGCCGCTGCAAGCGGTGAGCATGTCCACCGAGATGCTGGCGCGCAAAGTGCCGCTGGATGACGAGGCCCTGGCCTTTGTGTCACGGATCAAGACCGGCACCCGGCACATGGGCGCCATGGTCAGCGATTTGCTGGAGTTCGTCCGCAGTCGCCTGGGCAACGGCCTGCCCATCGACCCCGCACCCATGGACCTGGCCAGCGCGGCCAGGGCGGCCATGGACGAAGCCTGCGCGGGACAGCCCGACTGCATGCCACTCTTGAGCTTCGAAGGGGACAGCCACGGCATCTGGGACCGCGCGCGCATCGAGCAGATGCTGCAGAACCTGATCGGCAATGCCTTGCAGCACGGCAGCAACCGCCGCACCGTCACCGTGACCCTCACCGGCGGCGCCGAGCAAGTGCTGCTGACCGTCCACAACTACGGCGTGCCCATCCCCCAGGAAGCCCTGGCCACCCTGTTTGACCCGCTGGTACGCAGTGCCGACGAAGAACTGGGCAGCACCAGCACCAGCCTTGGCCTGGGCCTGTTCATCGTCAAGGAGGTGGTGACCGCGCACCAGGGCAGTATCGAAGTCAGCTCCAACGAAAGCGACGGCACCACCTTCACCGTCACCCTGCCGCGCGTCTCCCGCGCCACCTCGTAGCTGGCTTGCCAGCGAAGGCGTCAGCCCGGATTGCGCAGGGCCCAAGGGCCCCTTCGCCGGCAAGCCGGCTCCTACGTGATGAGGGAGATCAGTCCAGCAGCAGGCGGCCCAGGCGCTGCTTGAGCATCTGGTTCTCGGCGCGCAGTTGCCGCACTTCGTCCAGCAGGTCCAGGGCCAGGGCCACGCCTTCCCATTCCAGGTCCAGATCGCGACGCAGCTTCGCCGCGCGCTTGGCCAGGGACAGTTCAACATCGTTGAAACGCCAGTCCTGGGGCGCCGTCCCCTGAGGTTCGAGGATCCCGTGCTCGACGATTTCGATCACGTAGGCCGCCGACAGGTCGGCCACTTCACAGAATTCTTCCATGTCCAGCTGAACGATCAGGGTGCTCATGATCGGCGCCTCCTAGTGTCGAATCAGAAATTTTCCCGGGGGTCGAACGCCGCCTTCTTCGCCAGCTCCTGCCACAAGGCCTTGACCTCGTCGCCGGTGTGCTTGGGCATCACCGCCTTGAGCTGGACGAACAGGTAGCCGCGCTGGCCGGCCTTGTTCAGCAGGCCGTGGCCCTTGGCGCGCATGCGCTGGCCGTTCTGGCTGCCGGCCGGGACCTTGAGGTTGATCTTGCCGGTCAGGGTCGGGACCGCGACCTCGGTGCCCAGTGCCAGCTCCCAAGGGGCCAGCGGCAGGGTGATGATCAGGTTCTCGCCTTCGACATCGAATTTCGGATGTGGCGCAAAACGAATGGTCAGGTACAGGTCGCCATTGGCCCCGCCACCCACGCCCGGCGCGCCCTGGCCCTTGAGGCGAATGCGCTCGCCGTCGGTGACCCCGGCCGGAATCTTCACGTTCAGGCTCTTGCTGGTGTTGCTGACGTGCTGCCCGTTGGCGTTGTATTGCGGCACCTGGAAGCTGATCTTCTTCGACTCGGTCGACAGGGTTTCTTCAAGAAAGATCGGCAGTTCCATTTCCACATCCTGTCCACGACGACCGCTGCTGCGGCGCTGCTCCGGGCCGCCGAATCCTGGCCCCCGGTTACCAAAGATCGAACTGAAGAAGTCCGAGAAGTCACCACCGTCGCCACCGCCAAAGCCGCCACGGCTCTGCCAACCCGGCGGGCCCTGGAAGGGCTGGCCATGCTGACCGTACTTGCGCAGGTCGTCGTACTCGGCGCGCTTGTCGGCGCTTTTCAGCGCTTCATAGGCTTCCGAGGCATCCTTGAACTTGGCCTCGGCATCCTTTTCCTTACTGACGTCGGGGTGGTATTTGCGCGCCAGCTTGCGATAGGCGGCCTTGATCGCCTTGTCGTCCGCCGTCGGCTCCACGCCGAGAATCTTGTAATAGTCTTTGAAGTCCATCGAGGGAATCACCATCCGTTATCAAAGTCGCGCGGCGTGCAGCACAGCATGCTCGGTCTGGCAGCATGAGAATTGATCAATCTCAATCCTCTGACTGAACGGCGCATCAGAAGTTTATCGGCAGCCGCGGGCGGATCTTGTGATCCCTGGACGGCTGCTCGGCCCATGCCTGCAAGTTTGGGGGTCAAGGATAGTCTTTCAAGGCACCACGGGGTGCGATTTAGCAGATAGTCGGCCTTTGCAACGCGCGAGGACTGGCGTACGCTGCGCGGCCGTTTTTTTCACCGGATCCAAAGACATGAACAACGCCACCCCGGCCCGGGCCTGCGGCATTGACTTCGGTACCTCCAACTCCACCGTCGGCTGGCTGCGCCCCGGCGAGGAGACGCTGATCGCCCTGGAGGACGACAAGATCACCCTGCCGTCGGTGGTGTTCTTCAATATCGAGGAACGCCGTCCGGTGTACGGCCGCCTGGCGCTGCACGAGTACCTGGAAGGCTACGAAGGCCGGCTGATGCGCTCGCTGAAGAGCCTGCTGGGCTCCAAGCTGATCAAGCACGACACCAGCGTGCTGGGCACCGCCATGCCGTTCAAGGACCTCTTGGGGCTGTTCATCGGCCAGCTGAAAAGCCGCGCCGAGGCCACCGCCGGTCGGGAATTCGAACAAGTGGTACTGGGCCGCCCGGTGTTCTTCGTCGATGACGATGCCGCCGCCGACCTGGAAGCCGAAGACACCCTGGTGGAAGTGGCGCGCAAGATCGGTTTCAAGGATGTGTCCTTCCAGTACGAACCGATCGCCGCGGCCTTCGACTACGAATCCACCATCGAACGCGAAGAGCTGGTACTGATCGTCGACATCGGCGGTGGTACCTCGGACTTTTCCCTGGTGCGCCTGTCCCCCGAGCGCCGTGGCGTCGATAACCGCCACGACGACATCCTCGCCACCGGCGGCGTGCACGTCGGCGGCACCGACTTCGACAAGCAACTGAGCTTGCAGGGCGTGATGCCGCTGTTCGGCTACGGCAGCCGGATGAAGAGCGGCGCCTACATGCCCACCAGCCACCACATGAACCTGGCGACCTGGCACACCATCAACTCGGTGTACTCGCAGAAAACCCAGCTGGCCCTGGGCAGCATGCGCTACGACATCGAAGACACCGGTGGCATCGACCGCCTGTTCAAGCTGATCGAACAGCGCGCCGGGCACTGGCTGGCCATGGAAGTGGAAGAAACCAAGATCCAGCTGACCCACGCCGAAAGCCGCCTGGTGGCCCTGGACCGCATCGAGCGCGACCTCAGCGTCGACCTGAGCCGGGCCCTGTTCGAATCCTCCATCGACGGCCTGCTGGAGCGCATCCGCACCAGCGTCACCCAGTTGCTGAGCGACGCCAATGTCGGTGTGGCCCAGGTCGATACGGTGTTCTTCACCGGCGGCTCCAGCGGCATTCCGGCGCTGCGCCAGAGCGTGGCGGCCATGCTGCCCAACGCCCGGCATGTGGAAGGCAATATCTTCGGCAGCATCGGCAGCGGTCTGGCCATCGAGGCCAAGAAGCGCTACGGATAAAAGCAGAGGCAAGCTTCAAGCGGCAAGCCACAAGTAAAGGCAAGAGCGCAGTCGGCTTTAGCTTGCGGCTTGAAGCTGCAAGCTTGCCGCTGCTGTTACACCAAGCCTGCCAGCTTCAATTCGCTTTTCAGGTAGGCGTAGTAGATCGGCCCCGCCACCACGCCGGGCAGGCCGAAGGCGGCCTCGAACACCAGCATCGCCAGGAGCAGCTCCCAGGACTTGGCACTGATCTGCCCGCCGACGATCCGCGCGTTGAGGAAATATTCCAGCTTGTGGATAAAGATCAGGTAGCCCAGCGCCGCCACCGCCACCCAGATCGACAGCGACAACCCGACGATGGTGATCAGGGTGTTGGAGATCAGGTTGCCGATCACCGGCAACAGGCCCAGCAGGAAGGTCAGCACGATCAGGGTCTTGGTCAGCGGCAGCTTGACCCCGAACAGCGGCAGGATCAGCGCCAGGAAGATCCCGGTGAAGAAGGTGTTGAGCAGGGAGATCTTGATCTGCGCGAAGACGATGTTGCGAAACGCCTGGACCAGCAGGTGCAGGCGATCGAACAGCGCCGCCGCCAGGGGCTTGCGCTTGGTCAGGTCGGGGATGCGCTGCAGGGCGATGATCGCCCCCAGGACCATGCCGATCAGCAGGGTCACGAACATGTGCGCCGCGTCCTTGCCCACCAGCTGCAACTCGCTCAAGTGCTTGCTGGCCCAGGCGCCGATGGCCGCCTGGAACTCGGCGGCACTGGCCGGCAGATAGGAATCGAGGAACGGCGGCAACTGGCCCCGGGCCTTGTCCACCACCACCATGAACTTGCCCAGCGAAGCGCCGGGGTTCTCCGCTTCATGCAACAGGAAACTGATGGCCCCGGCGAACAGCAGGGTCAGCAGACTGACCACCAGCGTGCCCAGCAGCGCCACCGCCAGCCAGCGCGCGCGCCGGCCTTCGATCAGCCGCTGCAATTGCGGGGTGAGCATGTTGACCAGCTCGAACACCAAGAGACCGGCCAGCAGGCTGGGCAGCAGACGCAGGGGCAAGGCCAGCAACAGGCCACCGAAGATGATGATCCAACTGATGAACAACAGATGACGCTGTGAAAACGCTGGCATATAGCCTCAAGACAAACAGCGGGAAAAGACCGGCAGTCTGCCAGCCTTCACCCCCGAGGAATAGTGGCAGGCGCCGTAAGGACGCGGGCTTACAGGGTACTGGAGTGTTGTGACAGACGAAGGTTCAGTCGCTTTTGGCCTGAGGCACCGGGGCTGAAAGGTCGGGCAGCGGCACGTCGTAGCCGCAGTAGTGCAGGCGGGTCAACGTCAGGCGCTTGTCCGGGTAGTCATCGCCCCATCTCAGGTTCTGGTCATAGCGCGACTTGATGTGGGCACAAGCCTTTTGAATATCGGTTCGAGCCTTGGCCAGCACCGGCGCCGGCAAGGGGTTGATCTTCAGACTCTGGAAGAACGGCACGATGAACACCTGATCCAGGTCATAGCCCTTGCTCCCCAGGGGCAGGCGCTGGCCGGCATGGACATAGAAAGGCTGTTGCAGGCCGCTTTCCTGTTCCCAGCACCAGTACTTGACCTTGTCTTCGAGAATGCCCACCGCGGTCCCTTCCCAGCGCTCATAGGAGCGCAGGCATTGATAGCCCTGCATGCTCACCCAGTCGAGACTGCTGGGCTTGACACCGGTATGGGATGGCAGCGCCTGCCTGGCCAGCAGATCCTCAAGAAAGGCCTGCTGCGGATAGAGCAGACCATCCCCCCAGCCATCGAGAAAGCTGTTGACCCGCATGTAGAGCCCGGAAGCCGTCACCTGAATGTCCCCATAGGAGAAAGATCCCGAGGTGCCGACCGACAGCGCATCACGACCCTTTTCATAGGTGAACCCGCCAGTGATGGTTCCGCACTGCGCATGCCGATAAGGCCCGGGCAGGTCGAAGGAGTAACGCTGCATCAGAGTGATCCGCTTCGCGCTTTCCGTGCACAGCATCCGGCTGTCCAAGCGATCATTTTCGTAGACCAGGGGCGGCGTCATGCAACCGCTGATGATCAGCAGAAGTCCGCCTGCCAGTGCGCGCTCGATAGCGCGGCGCATGCTCATGGCCAGAGTCATCAGGCTCATTCCTGATATTTGCTGATAAACGAATACTTGCTCCCCGCCGCTTCGACGATGGCCCGCATTTCCTGCTCCTGCGCCGGCTCGCCGACAAAGAACACCCAGACCCGAGGAAACTGCTGATCACTCAGCGCGCCGCCGACAATCGCCTTGTCCAATGCCGGGTTGGCGCCGAATATCACCAGCTTTCTGTTCAGCTCTGCAGACACCATGCGGAACATGTCGCGCATGCCAAAGCGCTCCATGCCGCCCCCCGCCACGATCATCAGGCGATCGGGAAGCACGCCGTGACTGTTGATCCGGGTAGCGGCGAGCGGCAAGGCATCCTGGAATTGCGGGGAGCCATCGCGGCCCTGTTGTATAGCTGACGCCACGTCAGAGAAGACCTCGTCCTGGCTTTTTTGACGGGGAGCAGAGGCACACCCGGCAAGAACACAACACAGCAAAACCCACAGAACTCTTTTCACCGTCACTTCCCTATGCAATTGCTGGCCAGCTCCAGGCGCTGACCCTCCATCAAGGCGTCGAACATCCGCCCCCTCGCTTCGGACGAAGCGCCAAGGATCATAAACACAATGACGGAATGCGGCTGAGAAAAAACCGCCATGAGCAACGAGACGCGCGGCAGATGAGCCTCCCCAAGGCATGACGGGGAGGCGCAATGACAGTATCGACCGGGGTTTATTTCTTCTTCAGACAATCACTCATGAACGCCTTGCGCGCATCGCCCTTGAGGGCCTTGGCGGTGGCGTCGGCGTTGCAGCTCTTCATTCTTTCCTGAGGCGTGGAAGGGGTCGCGGCAGCGGCCGGGGCGGCCTTGAGGCAGGTGCTCATGAAGGCCTTGCGCTCGTCGCCCTTGAGGCTCTTGGCGGTGGCTTCGGCGTTACAGCTGGTCATCTTGTTCTGCTGGGCGGTGGCGGCAAACCCCTGGGAGCACAGCAGCAGGCCCACCATCAACAACGGAATACGCAACATCTTCATGGAGTTTTCTCCTTGTCACCGCGCCGACGGGCACGGCCTCCTGCGCAGTGTAGACAAAGCCTGTTACACCTTCATCCGTTCTGCAGGCCGGCCCGGCGGTATTGCTCGGGGGTGCAGCCGGCCTGGCGCTGGAACATCGCGATAAACGCCGAGGCGCTGCTGTAGCCCATGTCGAAGGCGATTTCCTGGATACTGCGCGAGCTGTCCAGGGCCTCGATGGAGGCCAGGAAGCGCTGGCGCTGGCGCCATTCGCCAAAGCTCATGCCCAGCTCGCGCACGAACTGCCGGGCCAAGGTCCGTTCGCTGACATGGGCCTGCCGCGCCCAGTGCGCCAGGGGCAGATGGTTGCCCGGCTCGGCCTGCAGCGCCTGGAGCACCCGCAGCAGCTCGGGGCTGCTGGGGTAAGGCAGGTAACAGGTGTGCACCGGGGCCTGGCGCAGTTGGTCCAGCGCTACCTGGGCCAGGCGCTGGTCGGCCTCGCCCTCGGGGATCTGCACGTCCCGGGCGGCGAAGTCCTTGAGGATCGCCTTGAGGATCTCGCTGATGGCCAGGGTGCTGCCCTGCCGTGGCAGCTCTGTGCACAGTTCCGGCGCCAGCAGCACCGCCCGGTAGTTGATCGGCTGCGAGGTGTAGAAGCTGTGGGGCGTCTGCGGCGGCACCCAGACCGCGTATTGCGGCGGCGACATGAAACGTTGCCCGGCGATCTCCATGTGCATCACGCCGTGGGCCGAATACTCCAGGCAGCCCCAGGGATGACGGTGTTCCAGGGCGTGGCTGTGGGCGGCGAAATCGGCATAGCGGAAATACACCGGCGCCGGCAGGCCGTGGAAATCCAGAAGGTCGATGTGTTTTTTGCTCATGCTGTCCGGATGTCGGGGCGGGTTGTCCGGTTCGCAGTATAGGCATTGATCCGGACAGGCGGATAATCGGCCCTCACACATTCTCTGGTTGTTTGCATGCAATACGCTTATCCCCTGCTGGCCATCTTTATCTGGGCCGGCAATACCGTGGTCAACAAACTCGCCGTGGGCGCGATCTTCCCTGCGGAGATCGGCTTCTATCGCTGGTTGCTGGCCGGCCTGCTGTTCACCCCCTTCATGCTCAAGCCGGTGATCGGCCACTGGTCGTTGATCCGTCCCAACCTGTGGCGCATCGCCGTGCTCGGCGTGCTGGGCATGGCGGTGTATCAGAGCCTGGCCTACTTCGCCGCCAGCCTGACCTCGGCCACCAACATGGGCATCATCCTGTCGCTGATGCCCTTGATGTCCCTGGCCATGGCCATCGCCGTCCTGGGCCAGCGCTTGAGCGCCGGGGCCCTGGTGGGCGCGGTGCTGTCGTTTGCCGGGGTGCTGGTGGTGGTGTCCTCCGGCAGCCTGAGCGCGCTGCTGCAGCACGGGGTCAACCTGGGGGACGCGATGATGCTGGTGGCCACCCTGGCCTATGCGGTCTACAGCACCCTGCTGAAGAAATGGCAGCTGCGCCTGCCGCCGTTGGTGCTGCTGTATCTGCAAATACTGGTGGCGGTGGTGGTGCTGCTGCCGTTGTTCCTGGCCTCGCCGAAGGTCGGGCCGACCCTGCAGAACATTCCCCTGGTGCTCTACGCCTGCCTGCTGGCCTCGATGCTCGCGCCCCTGGCCTGGATGCAGGCGGTGGTGCGCCTGGGGCCGAGCCGGACCACGCTGTTCTTCAACCTGCTGCCGTTGATCACCGCGCTGATCGCCGCGGTGGTGCTGCATGAACAGCTGGCCTGGTTCCATCTGGTGGGTGGCGTACTGACCTTGGCCGGGGTGGTCCTGTCGGAGCGCTGGACCACCGTGCTGCGGCCGTTCGCCGGCAAGCCGGCTCCGGGTCAAGGCTGAAGCTCAGAGGCCGGCGGCCTTGAGGCGCTGGGCATGTTCGACAAACAGGCGGATCGGCTCCGCGCCCTTGCCCACCAGGCCCAGGGACTGGTTGACGATATCGAAGTGATCCAGGGGGTAATCGTCGCCGATGACCTGCCCCAGATGGGAGCTGTAGCGCCCCACCATGCCGTCGCACTGGCCGGCCTCGCGGACGAAGGTCCGGGCGAACAGGCGGCAGCTGCGGCTGGTGCCATCGAACAGGTTGCGTCCGCGATTGGTCTTGCCCGGCTGCAAGGTGCCGGACCAGGAGTAGTAGCGCACGCCGTCGACCTGTTCCGGCCCCTGGCCGCCCCAGGTCGTCGGCAACCCCTGGGGGTATTGGCGGTTGAACAGGGCCACGCCCTCGGTGGTCAGCGACTGGTGCGAGGCGTGGATATCCACCGGCAGTTTCGGCCCGCGATAGCCGGTTTCCAGCAGCGTCATCAGGGCGGCGATCCCCCGCAATATGGCACTCAGAATCCGCCCCTTGAAGCTGTGGGCCGGGGAATGCCGCGCCAGGTAATCCGCCAGTTCGGAACCGTGGTTGGGGCCCGCCACCGAAGTCACCGAGGCAATCCAGTCCGGGCGTTTGGCCGCCGCGTAGCGGGCGGTCAGCGCGCCCTGGCTGTGGCCGATCAGGTTGACCCGGGCAGCGCCGGTCTCGGCCATGATCCGCTGGACCTGAGCCAGCAGCTGTTCACCGCGCACCTCGCTGGAGTTGAGCGGCGACACTTGCACCGCATAGACCCGGGCCCCGCCCCGGCGCAGGGCCGGGATGATCCCGTACCAGTAGGGGTACAGCAGCAGGCGGACAAAACCGAGCATGCCGGGAACCAGCACCAGGGGGTAACGCGTGGCAAGCGCTTGGGGCATGCAAAACATCCTTGAGGTGGACCGGGCTGGCCCAGGCTGAAAGCTAGACCATAACCAAGGGCATCGTCAGTCCCCGTGACGGTTTGACGACAGCGGCATGACAGCCTCGCCTACTTCAACCCCACCACCCCGGCCACGATCAGCCCTACCGACAGCAGCTTGACCGGCGTCAGGCTTTCCCCCAGCAGCACGAACCCCAGCAAAACCGTGCCCAGGGAGCCGATGGCGGTCCAGATCGGGTAGGCCACGCTCACCGGCAACTCGCGCATGGCCAGGGTCAGAAAGTAGATGCCACCCACCGCCGCGACCACCGTCAGCAGCGATGGCCAGGGCCGGGTAAAGCCTTCGGCATACTTCATGCCCATGGCGAACGTGACTTCAAAGGCCGCCGCCAGCAGCAGGCATATCCAGGCCATGGCGCCACCTCAGAACGTGCGCGCCAGGGCCAGCAGACGCTGCTGCGCCTCGGCACAGGACTGTTGGAAACGCTCGGGCAGCGACTCCTCGCCCTCTGCCGCGACCACCGTCACCTCCTCGATACCGATGAATCCCAGGGCCGTGCGCAACCAGCGGTCGGCGTGGTTCAGCGCTTCATGCTCGCCCCCTGGACCGAAGCCGCCACCGCCACGACTGGTGACGATCAGTACCTTCTTGCCCTGCACCAAGGGCTGGTACTGGGCCACGCCGTTGTCCAGCAGGGTGTTGAAGGTCAGCCCCAGGCGCACGATGTGATCGACCCACGCCTTGATCCCGCTGGGCACGCTGAAGTTGTGCATCGGCGCCGAGATCACCAGGCGCTGGTGGCCGAGCAACTCACCGACCAGCTCGTCACTCAAGGCCAGGTCCGCCTGCATCGACAGCGGCCGCGCTTCGGGCTGTGGATAAAACGCCGCTGCGATAAAGGCTTCGCTGACATGGGGCAAGGAACCCCGCCCGACTTCGCGCCGGGTCAGGCTTGCCCCGGGATTGGCCTGTTGCCAGGCTTGTAGAAAGTCATCGGTCAGACGCCGACTGTGGGAGCGCTCGCCTCGGGGGCTGCCGTGAATCGCAAGAATTGTGCTCATCTGCTTTCTCGTGTACGGATTGACTGTAGCGGCCTTGAAACCGGCCATGTTCCGCGTTAAAGCTAGAGCTACCGCGACTCACCCACAAATGAGTAAACATTCACTTGGATGAACTCAATTCATCCATGGAGCCCGTCATGTTCGCCCACCTGCCCCTGACCGCCCTGCGTACCTTCGAGTCCGCCGCGCGCCTGCTGAGTTTCAAGGCCGCCGCCGAGGACCTGTCGGTGACGCCCACCGCGGTGTCCCACCAGATCCGCAGCCTGGAGCACTGGCTGGGAGTGCCCCTGTTCCAGCGCCTGCCACGCCAGGTACGCCTGACCGAGTCCGGCGAACGGTTGTTCCACAGCCTGCATGGCGCCCTGCTGGACGTGACCCAGAGTGTCGATAGCCTGCGCCCCAGCCCCAGCGCTGCGCAGTTGACGGTTTCCACCACCGCGGCCTTTGCCGCCCTGTGGCTGGTGCCGCGGCTGGGACGGTTTTACACCCGGCACCCGCGCATCAGCCTGCGCCTGGACACCCGTTGCGAAGTGGTGGACCTGCAGCAGGACGCCAGCATCGATGTGGCGATCCGCTATAGCCAGGATGACTACCCGGACCTCCACGGCCTGTGCCTGTTCGATGAGCGTTTCGCGGTCTATGGCGCGCCCCGGCAAGTGGCCCTCGCGCACCAGCAGCGACCGCCGCTGATCAGCGTGCATTGGCGCAACTCACGGCTTTACGCCGACGGCTGGCAGGCCTGGTGCACCCTGGCCGGTGAACCGTGGCTCGACAACCCGGCGCTGATCCGCTCCTACGACGAAGAGCAATACGCCCTGCAAGCCGCGATTGCCGGCCAGGGCCTGGTGCTGGCGAGCAATATCCTGGTGTCCCAGAGCGTGGCGAGCGGCCTGCTGCAACCCTATCGCCCGCAGGTCCAGGTGGACGGTGCCGGCTACAGCGCCCTGTGCGTGCCGGGCCGTGAACGCCATCCGCCGGTGAAGGCCTTCCTCCAGTGGCTGCAAGAGGAATCGCTGCTGGACGGGCATCCGCCCCTGGCGCGCGGCGGCGCCCCAGGCCGGTCAAGCAGCGCGGACTGAAGGAGCCGGCCTATCGGATAAAACTTTTTGCCGCGTCCGGGACTCACACCCCTGTAGCGATCAGGTCGGCAGAGCCTGACGCCAAACGGATTAGCCCCCAGGAGATCGACATGAGCGACAAGCATTTATCTGATGTGCAAAGCCTGCGGCAGCGGGCCCGCCAACACGTGGAAAACGGCGCCGTGACCGAAGGCTACAACGCCGACCGCGAGGAGGTGCTGCGCCTGCTTAACGCGTCGCTGGCCACCGAGCTGGTGTGCGTCCTGCGCTACAAGCGCCACTACTTCATGGCCAACGGCCTCAAGGCCAGCGTGGCGGCCGACGAGTTTCTCGAACACGCGACCCAGGAAGCCGAGCACGCCGACAAGCTGGCCGAGCGCATCGTCCAGCTCGGCGGCGAACCGGAATTCAATCCGGACCTGCTGTCCAAGCACTCCCACGCCCAGTACGTGGCCGGCAACACCCTGAAGGAAATGGTCTACGAGGACCTGGTGGCCGAACGGATCGCCATCGACAGCTACCGCGAGATCATCCAGTACATCGGCGACAAGGACCCGACCACCCGCCGCCTGTTCGAAGAGATCCTGGCCCAGGAAGAAGAACACGCCGACGACATGGCCGACATCCTCAACGACCTGTAGCGCCCTCCCCCAAGCCCGCTCCTGCCTACCGCAGGCGCGGGCTCGCCCGCGAAGTTCCCCTGCCGCTTACTTGCTCGGCTTCACCGTCACCGGAGCCTTGCCCGAGCGCATCTGCTGCAGCAACGGCGCGCACTGATTGGGTTCGTCGCCGCTGGGCGCCACCAGCGCCAGCAGCCCCGCCGCCGGCCCGGCGATCACCCCCAGCGCCACCATCCCGGCCCCGCGCAGCACCAGCGGCACCGCCTTGACCCCGGCGCTGGGCTTGCTGAACTTGCCCTGCACATACAGCGGTGACCGCAGGGAGAACAGGCGCAGCCCCTTGGATTCCGGGGTGATGGTCAGGTCCAGTTGCTCGCTGGCCATGTTGGCGGTGCCATCGATGTAGATGATGGCGTTCTCGGTATCGAAGACGAACAGTCGCGAGGTCGCCAGGCCACTCTTGATGCCGAAGTCGGCGGCGGCGCAATTGATCTTCACTTCCTTGTCGCCAAACATCTTGCCGACCACATAGTTGCCGACGTTGAGTCCGGCGATTTCCATCAGGCTGCGGCTGATGGCGCCGTCGTTGATCAGCATCTTCAGGTCACCGTTGGCGCTGCCCAGCAAGGCCGCCACCGAGTTGCCGCGCCCGGCGATGTCGGCATCGCCATTGAGCTCGCCGAAGCTGGTCTTCATCGGTTCGAACCCCGGGAACAGCTGCTTGAGCTTGAAGTTGCGCGCGGTCAGCCTGGCCCGGCCTTCCAGCGGCGTGGCCTGCCCGTTGAGGCGCACCTGAGCGTCCAGCTTGCCCCCGGCCACGCCGAAGCGCAGGGGCTCCAGGCTCAACTGGCCGTCATTGAGCACCAGGTGGGTATAGAGATCGGTGAACGGCAGATCCGCGCTGTGGACGATGCGCTTGCCGGTGAACTCCACATCGGCATCCATATCGCGCCAGCGCTCGGTACGAAACTCTTCCACCGGCAGCACCTTGTCCGCCGGCTGCTTGCTCTCGCCGCCCCGGGCCTTCTGCTTGGCGTTGGAGTCGGCACCGATCAGCGGCGCCAGGTCGCTCATCAGCAACTGGTTGGAAACCAGCGCACCGCTGAGCTTGGGTCGCGGCTGGCTGGCGACGTAGGTCAGGTTGCCGTGGATGTCGCTATCGCCGATCTTGCCGTTGAAATCCTGGTAGCTGAAGGTCGCGCCCGCCGGGTCGCGCAGCTTGGCGGTCAGGCGGCCATCGGTGGCATAGGGCGGCGAATCCGGCAGGGTCACGCCGGTCAGCGGATAGAGATTGCCCAGGCTGCTGCCCGCCAATTTCAGGCGCAGGTCCAGGGCACCGAGGTTCAGCGGGTCGGTCAAGCTGCCACGCAGCTCGACCTGGGTGGCGCCGATCTGCGCCTGGGCCTGTAACGGAAACGGCTGGCGGCCGTCCTGCAGGGCCAACAGCCCGCCGATCTTGCCGGTGCCGGCGAGCTTCTGCCCGTGGTACTGGCCCTTGACCTTGAGCGCAAAGGCATAGGCCTGGGCTTGAGCGCCTTTCTCGGCGACTTTCTGCGCTTCGCTTTCGCCGACGATGTCGCTGAAGGGGATGGGCTTGCCGAGCAACTCCACTTGCAGGTCGAGCTGGGTGTTCAGGGTCTGGTCATCCAGGGTCACGTGGCCCTTGTCGAAACCGATGGCGCCGATATCCAGCGTCCAGCTGGAGGGCTCGGCCTCGGGGTCCTTCGGGTCGAACTTGAAGGTCCAGTTGGCGCGACCGTCCGCCAGCCGCTGCAGGGCGGCGTCGGGCTCGGTGAGATCGATACGCGGAATGCTGACCCGCCGCACCAGCAGGGCCAGGGGCGAGATGCGCAGCTCGACCCGCTTGAGGCTGACCATCTGCGGCGCCTTGGACCAGTCCGGATTGCCCAGGGTCAGGTCCTGGGCCACCACGTGGGGCCAGGGCACCCAGGCGCGCCAGCCGCCCTCCTCAGGCTCGCGCTGCCAGGCCACCGACAAGTCGCCATTGATCGCGAAGGGCCGGTGCAGTTCCTCGGACACCTTGGCGTTGAGGGTGGGCTTGATCCGGTTCCAATCGAAGAAGGCAATCACCAGTACCAGCACGGCCAGTAGCAGGATCAGACCGGAGAGGGTCCAGGCGAGAATTTTACGGGTGCGCGTCATTGCACGAGGCTCCTGAAGACAGCTGAGCGCCAGATCACGACGCATCGGTGAAATGCCGGTGGAGAATCCCCGGCCATGAAAACTACGACTGATAAAGCCCACACAGGTTTAATCCGGGCGCCGGCTCAGGCGAAAAAAACCGATTTCCTGATCGATCGGACAACCCGGTGTTACCTCGCCCTGCCCTGTTGCGAAGCATGAGTGAGTCGAAAATACCCACTGCGGTGCAAACGCCATAGGCGCAAAGGCCCGGGCTAGAGCCTTGCAGGCAAACAATCAATTTCGTTGATTATTACCATTGTGGTTATGAACTTTTATATCGAATTAGCGGCGGTAACATTAGCTCCGTACCCAATTTATCGCCCTGCCAAGGAGCCACCCATCATGAAACGCCACATCTTACTGAGCCTGACCCTGTCCATCCTGGCCGCCAACGCCTTCGCCCTGCCTGCCGCCGAACAAGCCACTCCGCAGGTCAAGGCCAGCCACAGCGTGTTCAATCAAACCCTGGCTGAAGGCGGTTCGGATCGCCTGATCGAACGCAACAAAGTCGCTGCCGACGGTTATGACCGCACTCCCCAAGGCCAGAGCATTGCCGAGGACGGCTATGATCGCACCCCTCAAGGCCAGAACGTTGCCGAAGATGGTTACGACCGCACTCCACAGGGTCAGAACGTTGCTGAAGATGGCTACGATCGCACCCCACAAGGTCAAAACGTAGCTGAAGGCGGCCGTGATCGCCTGGAAGAGAAAGGCCTGGTGGAAGACGGCTACAACCGCACGCCTCAAGGCCAGACCGTTGCCGAAGGCGGTGCCGATCGCCTGGCCGAACGTCATCAAGCAGCGAGCTGAGGCCATGCTGGCCCTGAAAAAAGCCCGATCCCTGGATCGGGCTTTGGCTTTTATGGAGCCCGGTTGTTGAGCCTTGCCCACCCCGCACTCGCCTGACACGGGTTCGACTCCGGCAAAGTTGATTTGCTAGAGTGCGCCGCTCCTCTTGAGCAAAGAACACCCCGCCGATGCTGCCCCGCGCCGAACAGAAGCAACAGACCCGCAATGCCTTGATGGATGCCGCCCGGCATCTGATGGAGTGTGGTCGTGGTTTCGGCAGCCTGAGCCTGCGGGAAGTGGCCAAAGCCGCCGGCATCGTGCCCACCGGTTTCTACCGGCACTTCAGCGACATGGACCAGCTGGGCCTGGAACTGGTCAGCGAGGTCGGCCAGACCTTTCGCGAAACCATCCGCCTGGTGCGCCACAACGAATTCGTCATGGGCGGCATCATCGACGCCTCGGTGCGGATCTTCCTCGACGTGGTGGAAGCCAAGCGCGCGCAATTCCTGTTTCTGGCCCGTGAGCAATACGGCGGCTCGCTACCGGTGCGCCAGGCCATCGCCAGCCTGCGCGAGAACATCAGCTCCGACCTGGCGGCCGACCTGACCCTGATGCCCAAGCTGCAGCACCTCAACGCCGCCGACCTGGGGGTGATGGCCGACCTGATCGTCAAGAGCGTGTTCGCCACCCTGCCGGACATCATCGATCCGCCGGCTCAGGCCCTGCCCGAGCACCTCACGCCCCAGGCCAAGATCACCCAGCAACTGCGCTTCATCTTCATCGGCCTGAAACACTGGCAAGGCCTGGGCAGCACCGAGTAACCCGCCGCTCCGCTTCCGCTATGGTTCTGCGCGCCCCGCTCAAGGGCGCGGGTTTGCGCCTGGGCGCCGACCTGGCACCGGATTGCGGCAAAAATATTTCCAGCGCACCAACTCGGTGCTATAAATCAGCACAGCGCGCCATTTTGTAACAAGATAAAACAAGGTTTTGCCCCTTTTTCAGGCGCAGTTCCGGTGTCGGCAAAGGGGTTTTCCTCTCCTCCGAGCGATTGGCAAGGCCCTTGCTCTGGCTTGTGCATCGCTCATAGCTGGAAGCTCCCCCGATGCTGGTGATCCACCGCAGAACCGCCCCCCAAACCGCCTGGTCCGCCGAGCTGCACCTGACGTACGAGGCCCGCAGCAAAAGCCGCCTGCGCTGTTTCAGTGCCGAGGGCGAGGACGTCGGCCTGTTTCTCGAACGAGGCCAGCCGCCGCTGCACGACGGCGAGTTTCTGGAAGCCGAGGACGGGCGCATCGTCAAGGTCTGCGCCCGCCCGGAAACCCTGCTGCACGTCACCTGCCGCAATGCCTTCGAACTGACCCGCGCCGCCTATCACCTGGGCAACCGCCACGTGGCCCTGCAAGTGGGCGATGGCTGGCTGCGCCTGCTCGATGACTACGTGCTCAAGGCCATGCTCGAACAGCTGGGCGCCAGCACCGACACCATCGAAGCGCCGTTCCAACCCGAGCATGGCGCCTATGGCGGCGGCCACCATCATTCGCGCCACGGCGATGAAGACTTCAACTACCCGCCGCGCCTGCACCAGTTCGGCGTCCGTCCATGAACCCGGCCTGGGCCTTGTTGCGCCTGGCCAGCCCGCAGTTGCCGATTGGCGGCTACAGCTATTCCCAGGGCCTGGAGATGGCCGTGGAACAGCAGCGCGTGCATGACCCGGACAGCGCCCGCCGCTGGATCGGCGACCAGCTGCTGCTCAACCTGGCGCGCTTCGAAGCACCGCTGTTGCTGGCCCACTGCCAAGCCGCCGCCGACCAGGACTGGCGGCGCTTGCAGCACTTGTGCGAAGCCCACCGGGCCAGCCGCGAAACCCGCGAGCTGTATCAGGAAAGCCGGCAGATGGGCTATTCCCTCAAGCAATTGCTGGAAGGCCTGCCGGAGCTGGACAGCGGCGCCCGGGACCTGCTGGCGCGCCAGGACGAACCGCACCTGGCCCTGGGCTGGGCCCTGGCCGCCCGCGCCTGGAACATCAGCCCCGCCGATGCCCTGGCCGCCTGGCTCTGGAGCTGGCTGGAAAACCAGCTGGCGGTGCTGATGAAGACCCTGCCCCTGGGCCAGCAAGCCGCCCAGCGCCTGACCAGCGAGCTGCTGCCGCAGTTGCAGCAGGCCCAACGGCAGGCCGCGAACCTTGACCCCAACCACCTTGGCAGCGCCGCTTTCGGCCTGTCCCTGGCGAGCATGGCCCACGAGCGCCAATACAGCCGCCTGTTTCGTTCCTAGGAGAAACTCATGAACGCACAACCTCTGCGAGTCGGCATCGGCGGCCCGGTGGGCTCCGGCAAAACCGCCCTGACCCTGGCCCTGTGCCTGGCCCTGCGCGAGCGCTACAACCTGGCGGTGGTGACCAACGACATCTACACCCGCGAAGACGCCGACTTCCTGGTGCGCAATGAGGCCCTGGCCCCGGAGCGGATCATCGGCGTGGAAACCGGTGGCTGCCCGCACACCGCGATCCGCGAAGACGCCTCGATCAACCTGGAGGCGGTGGACCAGTTGAACCGGCGCTTCCCCGGGCTCGACCTGATCCTGGTGGAGTCCGGCGGCGACAACCTCTCGGCCACCTTCAGCCCTGAACTATCGGACCTGACCATCTACGTGATCGACGTTTCCGCTGGCGACAAGCTGCCGCGCAAGGGCGGCCCGGGGATCTGCAAGTCCGACCTGCTGGTGATCAACAAGATCGACCTGGCGCCGCTGGTGGGCGCCTCTCTGGAAATGATGAACAGCGACACCCAGCGCATGCGCGGCGGCAAGCCGTTCGTCTTCAGCAACCAGAAGACCGGCCAGGGCCTGCAGGACATCATCGCCTTCATCGAACGCCAGGGGCTGCTGACCGCGGCCTGAAACCGAACCTGAAAAACGCTCAACAAGGAAGCCACTCATGACCCTGAAATCACTCTTCGGCGCCCTGGCGCTGCTGCTGACCCCGGCCCTGGCCTTCGCTCACCCGGGCCACGGCGACAACGGTCTGCTGGCCGGCATCAGCCACCCCATCGGCGGCCTCGACCACTTGCTGGCCATGCTTGCGGTCGGCCTGTGGGCGGCCCAGCAGCAAGGCGCGGCGCGCTGGGCCCTGCCCTGCACCTTTGTCGGCACCATGCTGATCGGCGGCCTGCTGGGCTTCGAAGGGCTGCACCTGCCGGCCCTGGAAAGCGGCATTGCCGCGTCGGTACTGGCCCTTGGCCTGGCCGTGGCCCTGGCGGTGCGTCCGCCGCTGAGCCTGGCGCTTGCCGCCACTGCGCTGTTTGCCCTGTTCCACGGCGTGGCCCACGGCCTGGAGCTGCCGGACATGTCCAGCCCCTGGACCTATGCCGCCGGTTTTGTCGCGGCCACCGCGGCCCTGCATGCCGCCGGTTATGCCGTGGTGCGGGTACTGCCGCAGGCGGCGGCGCCGCTGGTGCGCGTGGCCGGCGCGGCCTCGGCCGCCACAGGCGTGTGGTTGCTGGCGGGCTGAGCCCGGCCCTCTTCTGCAGAAGCCGGCTGGCCGGCGAAGGCGGTCTTGCGGGGCTCGTTCGCTGGCAAGCCGGTTCCTGCAAGGCTGAGGTGAGTTTTCGGCCGCCTTCGCTGGCAAGCCAGCTCCTACAGGCTCGCTGGCAAGCCGCGTTGCGGGGCTTCTCTGATAACATGTCGCGCACTCAAACCTGCCGTGACGACGCCAGCCAATGCCCGATGTATCCCGCTCTGCCTCCTCGCCTGAATCGCACGCGCTGTTCAACGCCGTACAGCAGCATTTCCACCAGGTGATAGTGCCGCTGTGGCAAGGCCCGGGCTGGAATCCGCAACTGGCTCTGCCGTTCGAGGCGCTGGATGCCGAGCAGCGGCCGCTGCCGCCGCAGCGCTACCGGGCCATGGCCTGCGCCCGCCAGTTGTATCTGTTCTCCCAATTGATCGGCGATGCCGCCGCGCCCTTTGCCCAGGAGCGGGCCGCCACGTTGTTCCGCTCGTTGCAGCGGCACTTCCACGATGCCGAGCACGGTGGCTGGTTCTACAGCATCGATGCCGACGGCGCGCCGCTGGATCGGCGCAAGGATCTCTACACCCACGCCTTTATCCTCTTCGCCTGCGCCCACTACTGGGCCCGGGTCCGCGAGCCGCTGGTGGAGTCGGTGCTCAATGCCGCCCTGGAAGTGCTAGCCCTGCGTTTTGCTCGGGGCGACGGCCTCTATGAAGCCAGCCTCGATCAGGATTGGTCACCGCTGGGCGGCGGCCCGCTGCAGAATCCGCTGATGCACCTGGCCGAAGCCTTCCTCGCCACCCTGGCGGTGCGTGACGACCAGGCGGTGCAAGACGCGCTACTGACCCTGTGCCAGGCCATGCAGCAGCACTTCATCGAGCCGCAGCACGGGGTGATGATGGAAAAACCGCTGGGGGCTGTGGATAACTGGTTCGAGCCCGGGCACCAGTTCGAGTGGTATTTCCTCCTGGCCTCGTCACCCCTGCTGCGTGGCAGCGCGCTGCATCAGTCGCTGGAGCGGGCGTTCGCCTTCACCGAGCAGCTGGGCGTCGAGCCGGACAGCGGCGCCGTCTGCGCCATGCTCGAACTGCCGCCCCAGGCCAGCGTCAAGGACGCCACCCAGCGCATCTGGGCCCAGGCCGAATACCTGCGCGCCCTGACCTTGCGCCCGCACCGCCAGGCCACCCTGCTACGCCAGCTCCAGGCGCTGCACGCGCATTTCCTGCATGCCCGGGGCTGGAATGAATGCCTGGACAGCCAGGGCGCGGTCAGCCGGCGGGACATGCCGTCGACCACGCCTTACCACCTGGCCACCTGCTATCGCGGGCTGGCGGACTATTTCGCCTGAAGCCTTGCGCCTGTAGGGACGGGCGTGCCCGCGCAGCAGGCAACGCCGATCAGACGATCCACTTGCGATCCCCGGTAAAGCTGATGGTCAGCCAACGCGCGGCATCGGCCTCGCCCAGCTGACTGGAAAGCTCCTCGCGCACCTGGTCCAGCGTCGCCACGTTCTGCAGCGGATAGTCCGCCGGCAGCACGATGTGGATCTCGATGAAACGCGCCCGGCCGTGCTTCTGCACGTAGGAAATGTATTCCTGGAAGCCATAGGCGACCATGGCCTCCTCCATCACGCTGCGCACCTTCTCATCCAGCTGGTCCGGAGCGATGCCCAGCACATCCCGCAACGCCGGCCGCAGGATCTTCAAGGCCGGTGGCAACATGCTGATGGCCAGCAGGATCAGGATCGCCGGGTCGACATACACCGCCCAGCGGTCATGCCCGTACTGCTTGAGCAGCAGGGCCGTGACAAAGCTCACCAGCAGCCCCACCGAGAGCATGGCGTCCACCAGCCAGCTGATGTTGTCGAACTGGATCAGCGACGATTTGAGCGTGCGGTTACGCCGGCGCACATAGAAGAAGTAGGCGAACTCCGCCACGGCGAAGAAGGCGGCATAAAAGATCACCAGCCCCAACTCGACTTCTCGGCCACCGTTGATGATGCCGAACACACCGTTGAGGAAGGCATAGATGGCAATCAGCAGCAGGAAGCTGCCTTCGATCAGCAGCACCATCGGCTCCAGATGCCAGAAGCCGAACTGGAAACGATGGTTGCTTTCCTTGGCGATCAACCGGGCGGTGATCAGCATCAGGACCTTGATGAAGGTCGCGATCAGGGAAAAGAAACCATCGAACAAAATGGATTGGGCGCCAGAAACAAAACCCGTGACGATACCGGCGATCGCCACGGCGAACATCAGTACGGTCGATTGTTTGAGCAGAACCTGCTCACCTCGGTTACTCACGATTCCTCCTATCGAACTTCAAAAACACCGCCTCCAGTGAGGCGGCAGCGAAATTTCGGGGCGGAATTCTACCTTGCCAGGGCTGACCTTTAGCTGAAACGAATCAGCTTATGTGTTTCCGAGTACAACTGTAGTCGCTGCCGAGCCATGGCGAGGCTGCGGTCGCCGAGGGCCTGCAACCACCGGAGGGCCTGGCGGCCCTGTCGCAGCCTGCGGCAGCGGCTACACCTTGCGTTCAATGGCGAAACCGGCCCAGGTCTGGCTTACCGGCATCAGCTCCAGACTGTTGATGTTGACGTGGGCCGGCGTGTTGAGCACCCAGAAGATGGTGTCGGCGATGTCCTCGGGCTGGATCGGCTCGGCGCCGGCATAGGTGGCGTCATAACGCGCCTGGTCACCGGCGAAACGCACCAGGGAGAACTCGCTTTCGCACAGGCCCGGCTCGATGTTGGTCACTCGTACCCCGGTGCCCTGCAGGTCGCAGCGCAGGTTCAGGGAGAATTGTTTGACGAAGGCCTTGCTCGCGCCATAGACGTGGCTGCCTGGGTACGGGTAGTTGCCGGCGATGGAGCCCAGGTTGACGATCCCGGCGCCC
>Ga0194135_10000127_pt1 | contig 42643 bp, 32 predicted proteins | sample LitLau_LLRF_2013_FD_134024 | JGI IMG/M metagenome (GOLD analysis project Ga0194135, IMG submission 134024) | Freshwater sediment microbial communities in response to fracking from North America - Little Laurel Run_MetaG_LLRF_2013 (version 2) | ecosystem: Environmental > Aquatic > Freshwater >...
AAGTGGAAATACTTTTGTGCAGGGGTTCGGCACAAAAGATTGTAACGAATAGCGGGATAAAGCTTCCTATTATTCTAATTGAACTTCAAAGCTGAAAATTCTGAAAAAGGTTATCCTTATATATATCTATTATAAAAAGCGGCTACTTATATAGTAGCCGCCTTTGATTATTAAAAAAGTCTCTTATTTAATGATTAGTTTTTGAGTAGTTGTGTTTCCATCCTGCTCTACCTTTATTAAATACACTCCGCTAGAAAGACCGGAAACATTTACTTCTTTTTTATCTGTTTGAGCTGAAATCAGTTTTTTACCAGACATATCAGATATTAAAATGCTCTTAGGGCTACCAGATGACGTCTCTATATACACCTTCCCTTCTGTAACCGGATTCGGATGCAATACAAAACCTTTAATGGTGTTCTCTGGCAATCCTAAAGTACAGTTTGTAGCAGATACATTTACGGTACGTGTAACAACGGATTGATTTTGCAAGGCATCTTTTACTGTATAAGTTATTATATATTGTCCTGTTGTGTTGACATCAACATTACCTGAAACAATAACTGAAGCGGTGATATCTGTATTTAAATTATCTGTAGCAGTATAGCCTGGCTCAGTAAACACACAACCTTTATCAATAAAAACTGTTGCATTGCCTAATAAAGTAATTGTTGGCTTAGCTGCTTCGATTGTTACTGTCCAGTATTCTATAGTTCCGTTTTGAGCGGTTACATTATAAACAACAGGAGTGATATAGTTTAACGTAGTTACTCCACTGTTTTGAAGATAGGTACCTATGCGTAACGTTGCAAAATCTGAAAGCTGTACATTAGGAATCAATGCGCTTAAATTTGCATTGTTATTTACCAGAACTTTTACTGTTTTCGCTACAGGATCTATCACAGCTGCTGTTGCCTGATTTGCGACTGTATAATTAAGAATACTTGCTTCAGAATTTTTCGCATTAATTGTAATGACATAATTGGTCTGAGAAAGTTTGTTTTCTGATACTACTGCTACAAAAAGATTATTTCTATAATCTGAAGCGGTTACTTTTGAGTTTAATTGTTTTACTCCGTCTACATAAAGTTCTGCTCCCGGAGAAACGCTAAAATCAGCTATTAGGCTTGAAACATTATAACCAAATGGCACTGTCTTACTAGCATTGTTCCCAACAATATCTGTATTGATTTCCTGTAACAATCCAGGATTTGAAGAAGTTTTAAAATCATAAGTAAGCAATTTACTTTCATTACTCAAACCTGTTATTACTTTAATTGTATAAGTTTCGGAAATCCCGACATTAAACCCAACTCCTTCTACTGTTAAAGTTACAGGATTTGTATAGTCGTTTGACGTTACTCCGTTAACTTGTGTGATACCATTTATTTTTGCAATACTTTTCATTCCCAAAGAATAATTAGCAACTGCAGTAGTTATATCTGCTCCATCATTTAACAGAACCGAAAATGTTTTGGTTGCAGCATCATAAGATGACGACAACTGATTTACAAACTCTATTTTTTGCAATAATACCGGCATATTCCAGAATTTACCCGCTCCTATACCATTAGTATCTGCATTTGTAACTACGGCGGTATTGTCATTTATAGTACTATCAAAAACAAACGGCTTGGCTCCTTCTGAAAAAGAATAGTAAGCCAATAAACCTGGTTCGTTTCCAATATATTTTGTCATTGCGTTTGCGGCAATTGTAGCCTGATCTCGAACTCCCGACCATATACGAACTTCGTCTATATTGCCAATTAAACCACGAGCTAAACCTGCGTTATTACCAATATAGGCTGGTGCTGTCGCATTGGGAGAAGCTGGACCCGCTGTACCTGTACTTGTGTAAGGAACCGAAACCCCATCAATATAAACAGTGTAAACATTAGCATCACTTACTGTATAAGCGATATGATGCCATGTGTTTTGTTTAATAGAATTTAATCCTGTATTTATTACATATGAACCTGTAGCGGTAGTAATAGAAATTACTAAACTGTTTTCTTTATAGAGAGACAAACTATTGTTGTTATGTATAAAAACCAGTGCTGTACTCTTATCTAAAAGTCTTCCAAAAATTGATGGTTTGTTTTGATTTACCCATAACTCATAGGTGTAATCATTGACAAGATTTAAAGCTGGTGTAATATCTGTTTTAATAAAATCATTTACTCCATCGAAAGTTCCTGCAACATTTACATTATAATTGGCAGCGTGTGAAAGCGATATTGATTTAGAATCATTTGCAGGATCTGTATCTCCCGAAAGTTTCGTATATACATCAATTGTATAATCTCCAGGAGCACTTAAATCAGCTTTTGTCGTAAATGTAAAACTATCTGTTGCAGCTGCTGGAATTGAAGCTGTAAAATTTTGAACTACTTCTGTTCCTCCGTTAATTTTATAAGCTACCGGAAAATTCGAAATTGCTGAGTTTGAATAATTGCGAATCAAAGCTGTTACAGATACTGGTGCATTACCGGGTTTTATTGGTGCAACTATTCTTTCTACACTTGCATCTGCAGCTGTAAAAGGCAACACATTGATAGTGTATTCTTCTACTTCGAAATCTCCTCTTGAACTTGTTAGACCGTCAATAGTTGGCCCCAAATTAACATTATAATATTCAGACGGAGAGCGAAACATATGTATTACTCGCATTAATTTTTCGCCTGAAGTTGTACCTGCAGGAATAGTTAATCCTCCTACCAAAGTCGAATTATTTCTAAAATAATGTGTACTGGTAGTTGACGGAATTGATGGTGATGCAGAAGTTGCCAGTGTATTTACCCAAAATGTTCCTGCATAAAATTCATCTGTTAAATTACCATCTCCATTTAAATCGATCACTATCATTGTAAATACTCCTACCGCCGATGCCGATTGGTCTCTGGTAATTGGAGTTTCTGGTTTAGTTATTGTTACTTCTGGCTGATACGTAAAGCCCGCATATACCGGAATTTTGACATTTTTAAAATCAGAATAAGCTGTAGTTCCAGAATTGTTTACAACATCGTTCCATTTTAATTTTGAAATTGCATATCCATCTGTATTGCTATGAACCGGTAGCTCATTTTGATTGTATACAACTTTTTCACGTGTATCATTTGCAGGATTATCATCTGCTATATCAACTCCGCTTTTGATTGTATAAGTTGCGCCTACAGTAGATAAATCTGCTTTAGTAGCAAAAATAAAACTAACAGTAGAGTAAGCAGCAATCAAAGGAACAACATCTGTAACTTTTGTTCCGCCATTTACCTGATAAAATACAGGATAGTTTATTAAATCGTTAGGACCTAAATTAGTAACCCTAATTGTAACATCATGAGTGCTTGTTTTTTTTCCTAAAACCTCAGGTGTTAAAATAGAAGCTATAGTTGCATCATTAACTATTGGTTTTGTAACACAGGTAATATCTGCAATCCATCCTCTTCCGTTTTCAATCTGATCTGAAGTAAATCTAAAAGTTAGCTCTCCTCCGGAAGCTGTAGAAGTTAATGATGCAGGTAAATTACTTCCTGTAAATGTACCTAATAAAGGAGAAGCTGTTGTTGGTCCATTATAAACAGATAAGAAATCATAATCCTGCTCCAGATCAAAATCGGTAAAATTCACATTAATACTGTTGCCAATTGCTGCAGGCTTAAAAGTAATGGTTTGTGTAAGCTGGTCCCCATAGTTTGTATAACGGGTTCCGCTATCTGTAAATACTGCTGAACATGTAGGCACCAAAGCTGCAGATCCCATTACAATATCAGATCCAACATTATACACTACCTTATTAATTGTATTATTTGCAATAACTGCATCATTTGGGTAATTTACTTTTCCGATTACGTTATATACACCCGGAGCAGAAAAATCTGCTTTTTGAATGAAATTATAAGAAACTTCGCTAAGCGGACTTACCGGACCAGAAATAGTTTCAACTACTTCTGCCCCTCCATTAATTTTATAAGAAACCGGAATATTACTTACTGCAACCGGAGAATGATTATAAACTTTCATCTTCACTGTTTCTGCAGCAGTAAGTGTTGTATTAGAAGTAAATGAAGATAATTCTAAGTCTGTAGCTGTGGCTTCGAAAATTGAGACATTGTCAATAAATACTGAACTATAGACATTATCATTGCTTACTACTATTACATCATTATCTATAACTGATTCAAATGCTATACTAAATGTTGTTCCTGCATAAGCAGATAAATCATATATTAACTCTTTACTTCCTGATAAAGCAGTTCCTCCATAAACTCCCACGTTTTCATGGCTATTTAGTGGAGTTCCATTTACCGTAAGCCTAAAAAAGTTTTTATTTGCTGGTCCAACACTATTCCAAATCATATTAAATTTTACACGAATTGATTTTCCGGCCAGACTTGTTGCATCGATATCGCAAAAAGATACTTTTTTAATAAAATTTGGATTGTTTGCAAAAGCATTTACAGTAGTACTTGCTACCCATGGAGATAAAGACACATCACCAGATCCTGCCATTTTTGCTCCATCTAATAATGTTGCGTTTACATACTCATACTTCACAACACCTGTTGTTCCTTTAGAAAATACATAATTAGTTGCTTTTCTTGCATTAAAATTTTCTGAAAAAGGTAAAGTTACAGCACTAAGTACCGGAGCAGAAACGGGTTCTACATTTACAGCTCTAACTCTTTCTGAAACAATTCCAGTTGCAATATCTAAAGTTCGTACTGAAAACCAGTTATCATCTCCGGGAGTTATATTCGCAAAAGTATAAGTAGGATTTGTAACTGTTGCTACAACATCAAACTTATAACCATTCATTTTCAGAACTTCATATTTTGCTCCTGCAATTGGATCCCAATCCATTTTATAAGAAGAAACACCGCATGCAGAAGGCGCAATGATCAAATTTTTAGGTTCGGTAATGATATTAAAAACGGCTGTTGAAGCATCTACTTTTGTACCGGCACTAATTCTTATTTTTGCATTGGCAACGATTCCTGCCGGTACTTTCCATGCAAAATTTCTAGCAGCGGGAGGGATATCTTTCGCTAATAATTGATAAGTTACACCGCCATCGACTGAATATTCAATTATAAAGTTTTTTGCTTCACCTTCATAATCCCAACGAATATATTCTGTAGTTTCTGTATTAAATTTTTCTCCTCCTACAGGATAAGTCAAAATTAATTCAGGAGCTACATAATCATAAACAACAGAAAACTCCTGAGTTGCCAAAGGAACTTTTGTACCTGTAACGATAATTTTATAAGTTCCCGGCACAGGATTATCTAGAGTTACCTGCTCTATATTATTCATATTATCTACTCCACGTAAAGCATTTGCATTTGGTGTAGTTGGATTTAAAACCCATGGCAAAGTAGTTATTCCGTCTTTTACAATTTTTATATCTAAATCATTTACCTGAATTGAAGCCCCTCCAGGAGTACCTTGTACATCAGAATAAGCAAGCATTACTTTTAAACCAACCAATCCGGCCGGAACCACAATTTCTTTTTCATAACTAGCTCCATTAGCAACGGTTCCGGTAAAAAACATTTTGTTATCTAAAGCTTTAACCGCTCTTAAACCATTTAGATTACCAAAACCATATTTATAATCAGGACCTGGATTACCTGCATCTTTAGCTGTATTTGCAACCAAAGCCTTCATTAACGAAGCCAAAGGTTTTGTCCCGTAAATATTCTTATATCTTTCGTATAATAAAGCTACAGTACCTGTAGTTCCTGGTGTAGCCATTGAAGTTCCACTCATTATCTGATAGGAATTGCTGTAATCTAAAGAATACACATCTGTACCAACTGCTGCAATCTGAGGCACCAAGCGACCATCTATAGTAGGCCCAAAACTACTGTAACTACTAATTAAATCATCTGGATTGTTTGCAGCAACATGCAAAGCATTTTTTGAGTTTTTTGTTGATGTATTAAACCCACCAGGATAAGCAGTTTGAGCATTCCCGTTAGAATAAATCGTTAAAAGATAAGGAAACAAAGTTGTAACGTTATCATCTCCACGATCACCTGTATTGTATCTACCGGTGTTATATCCTGAAGTTAAGTTTACTCCGTATGAATTTGATGTAAGTTCGATGCCATCCTGATTAGCAGCTATAACTCTCTCTTGTTGAACTGATAAACCATTAGACTGTGTGTTAAAATTCCATCCAAACATTTGTACTTCCGGTGCCATACCTCTAGCTTTTGGATCTAATAAACCGGCGCCTCCAATTGTTCCTGAAACGTGATCTCCATGAGAAGAATTTGATTCATATTCTCTATTGACAACTCTTCCTGTATGATCTTTATGTGGTTCAAGATTTCCATCCCAAACACCAATTTTTACACCTTTACCTGTTAATCCATACCCCAGTCCCGGGATTAAAGAACCTAAAATATTTGCTTTGTGTGAAGTTAAACCTGGTTTATTATCACTTTCAACCGGAGGAGCAACTAACTCAATGTTTTGTACCCAGTTAAATTTTGCTATTTCTTCCAGTTTTTCTTTAGTAGCCTGAACATAAACCTCGTTAAAAGTAGCGTCATTTTTACTGTCTTTTAAAAATATACTCGCTAAATCTTTCGAAATAACCTTAGTGTCTACACCTTTAAAATAAGTAATCACAACTTTAATTCCGTTTATACCCTCTGTGGCGTAGTCTGGTATCGCATTATCAACAATCATTGGATCTAATTTGTACTTAGGATCAATTGTTATTGCTGCTCTTATATTATCAGATATACTGCTCTTATTGTAAAAATCAGAACCTATTGCTGCATAATAAGCATTATTCGACAAATAACTCAATAAAGTTATTCCTTGTGATTTCAATTTTTCCTGTTCTTCTACCGAAGGAATTTTTGTGAACTGCAACAGCGTATACTCCGTTGTAGGATTTTGCCTGCTTGTACTTTTCTTGTCCTTAAACTGCTGTTTAAAGTTTGCTGTAGTAGGAATCTTATGTCCATTTACCGAAATTGTATAATCTGGATCAGATCCCTTTTGTGACCATAAATGAATGGCCAGTAATAGCATAAATACACTAAGTAATTTTTTCTTCATAAAGGTAATATTTTGGTTAATAAATGGTTGAGAGAAAGTAAACCTACAAATTAAACCATAAATAACAAATATTATCTTGAGATTATTTGTTAAAAACAAAACACAAAACCAAGAAAAACATTAAATATATAACAAAAACAAAGGTTTTTAACTATCGACCAAAAGAATCTTCTTATATCAAAAAGAAAGCAATTTCTTATAATTAAAAACAAAGCCATCAAACCAAGAATATTCGCATAAAAAAAAGACCCATAAAAAGTTTTTGTGGGTCTTTTTTTACGATAAACTTTTTTTTTAATTAGTAGATTTCTGCTGCTTCGCTTTTTCTTCCCAATGATTCATTAATTCATCATAATTAATGGGATTAGCCGGTTTTTGATTTACCAGTCTGCCAGACTCAAATGCCCGCAGAAGAATGGTTTCTATCAAATAGTCTTCATTCGACTCAAAAGGTTTATACTCGGCTTTTAAAGTAATATCAAACAAGTTCGCTGTAGTATTTGAAACGAATGCTTTAAAACCACTTTTTAAAGTTTTTATTAATTCATAAGTTGTAATTCCGGTTTGCCTGTGAACTAGTTTTACTAAAATTTGTCCCTGTTTTCGGGATAACTTTTTAAGTCTGTCTTCAAATTCATTATTTAGATAATCTTCAACAATTTTAAAGTATTTTTTCTTTTCACGATTCGTTTTCAATCGGGCCATTCCCTGATTCAAAGCCGTAAGGCGATCTGCAGCTAATTTTGCATAAGGATACACTTTATATACCCGATTTTGAAGAATCAGAAATTGTTTCTGGCTTTCCGGATCTAACTTTTCTTTCGAAATAATTATTTCAGGCAACTCGATAGTATCGTTTAAAATAGAATCCTGTTCCGTCAATATATAGCCCATTTGCTGGTTTTCTTTAGGCTTAACCTGAGCCTGAACAGAAAACGAAATCAATGCAAAAAATAAAATACAGTAAGTAAATCTCATCGAATCATAATTTAAGTGTAAAATTATATATTTATACACAACTCTAATACCAAATTTATAAATTAGCAAAAAAATATTTTTATGAGTACAGAATCTATCTTAAAAGATACCTCTATTGCTTTCCTTGAGAGCTATCTTAATAACGCCTCTCCTACAGGTTATGAAAGTGAAGGGCAAAAACTTTGGATGAATTATTTAAAACCTTATGTAGATACTTTTATTACGGATACTTACGGAACGGCTGTTGGAATAATCAATCCGGATGCACCTTTTAAAGTTGTAATCGAAGGTCATGCTGATGAAATTTCATGGTATGTAAATTATATTACTGAGGATGGTTTGTTATATGTAATAAGAAACGGAGGTTCTGATCACCAGATTGCGCCTTCGAAAAGAGTTCACATACACACCAAAAAGGGTATTGTAAATGGTGTTTTTGGATGGCCGGCAATTCATACGCGTTTACGCGATAAAGAAGAGTCGCCAAAAATTAGTAATATATTTATTGATTTAGGCTGTGAAACCAAAGAACAAGTTGAAGCAATGGGCGTTCATGTGGGCTGTGTTATTACCTATCCGGATGAATTTATGATTTTAAACGAAAATAAATTTGTATGCCGTGCTATAGATAACAGAATGGGTGGTTTTATGATTGCTGAAGTTGCACGTTTATTACACGAGAACAAAAAAACACTTCCATTTGGCCTATACATTGTAAATTCTGTACAGGAAGAAATTGGTTTACGTGGTGCCGAAATGATTGCGCAAACCATAAAACCAAACGTTGCTATTATAACAGATGTTTGCCATGATACTACTACCCCAATGATTGACAAAAAAGTAGAAGGTGATCTTAAAATGGGAAAAGGTCCGGTAATTGCTTATGCACCGGCTGTTCAAAATAAATTACGTGATTTGATTGTTGATACTGCTGAAGAAAAGAAAATTCCGTTTCAGCGTCACGCCACATCAAGAGCTACAGGAACTGATACGGATGCTTTTGCATACAGTAATGGCGGTGTAGCATCGGCATTAATTTCTTTACCATTACGTTATATGCATACTACTGTAGAAATGGTTCAAAGAGAAGATGTAGAAAATGTGATACAATTGATTTATGAATCTTTGCTAAAAATTGAAAATAACGAAACTTTTTCCTATTTTAAGTAAGAGAATATTAAAAAAAACGCCAATTCAGTTATTCATAAAATAACTGAATTGGCAAACAAAAAATTAAATGAAAATACTATTACTCGAAGACGATTTTACTTTATCAAAAGAAATCTCAGTGTTCTTTGCTTCAAAAGAATTCGAGTGTTTCCCCTATTATGATGGCGCTTTATTATTAAAAAAATATTTCCCGTACGAATATGACTTAATCATTCTGGACATAAATGTTCCAGGAATAAACGGAATAGATGTTTGTAAAGGAATTCGTGAAATTGACAAAAAAACACCTATCATCATGCTTACCGCTTTTAGCGAAATCGATGATAAACTAGCTTCTTTTGATAATGGTGCAGATGATTATCTCGTTAAACCATTTCATTTTCAGGAATTATATGCCAGAATTACTTCGTTGCTAAGACGAAAAGAAATTCCGCAACAAATCGAAAAAAAGATTATTGTTCAGGATCTTGAAATTTTCGAGACAGAAATGAAAATCTATCGTTCGGGCAAAGAAATTAAACTTACACCAAAAGAATTTAAACTAATTTTAATTTTGGCTCATGCCAAAGGAAAAATCCTATCGAAACAATTCATAGCCGAAAAACTGTGGGATTATCATATCGAAACCAATCAGAACACGATTGAAGTCTATATCAATTTTCTAAGAAAAAAAATAGACAAAAACCACCATACAAAACTGATTCGAACCAAAATTGGTTACGGATATTATTTGAGTGATCGCGAATGACATTAAAAAACCGAATATCGCTTTTAGTCAGTTTGCTGTTTACAATCCTTTTTGGATTGGCATCTACTGTTATTTTCTTTTTATATTCTAATTTTAGAAAAGAAGAATTTAGAGATCGACTGGAAATAAAAGCATATACGAACATTAAACTTTTAGTAGACGTTAAAGCAGTAGATAACCAACTTTTAAAATTAATTGATCAAAACTCGATTAATCAGCTTTATGATGAAAAAACATTAATATTTGATTCAAATTACAGACTGATTTACAGCAGCATCGACGATACCAGAATAAACTGGTCTGTAAACGATTTAAAATTTCTAAAAGAAAACAACAGTTTTTTTAAACAAGAAGATAATCATGAAGTTTATGGCGTTTATTACCATAATAATAATCAGGATTTTTATGCTTTAATTTCGGCTTCAGATAATTATGGCAAACGAAAACTTCTTTTTTTACGATATACACTTGTTGCCTCATATCTCTTTTTTACTTGTCTTTGCTGGATACTAACCTCTTATGCTATCAAAAAAGTAATGAGTCCTTTAAGTACTTTTCATCAAAGAATTAAAGATATTAATGAAAATAATCTCGATACACGTTTAGAGTCAAAAAGCCGAAATAATGAAATCGATTTGATTGCCAACGAATTTAATTTTATGATGGACCGGATTGAACTTTCCTATCAAAAACAAAAAGAATTCACGGCAAATGCATCCCATGAACTTAGGACACCTTTATCCCGAATTACGTCTCAAATAGAGAATATGGTTTCAGATCCTAATACATCGCTCAAAGGACAGACTTTCTTAAAAATTATTCTAAACGATATCAATCAATTAACAGAATTGATTAATTCACTTTTAATTCTATCCAAACTAGATAATAAAAAATACGAGAACGATGAGTTTCACAGAATGGATGAAATTCTTTTTTCGGCAATTGAGAAATTAAAAACAAGTTTTCCTGGCTTTACCATTTTATTTGAAATGGAAGAAAATGAAGATTTAGACACTGCCCTCGAAGTTAGGGGCAATAAAAAACTGTTAGAAGTTGCTCTTAGTAACGTACTCAAAAATGCCTGTGTTTATTCTAATAACAAGCAAGCGAGAGTAAAAATAAGCACCAAAAATAATGATCTGATTATTTCTGTATCAAATACAGGAAATACATTAAATGAAAACGAACAAAAAAATCTTTTCCAGCCCTTTATGCGTGGCGAAAACTCTAAAGGAACAGCTGGCTTTGGTCTCGGATTGCGTATAGTTCAGCGTATTTTAACACTACACAACGCCACAATAACTTACAGTGTACCAAACATTAACACGAATTTATTTCAATTATTTTTTCATTTATAAATTATTTTAAGGTATTTTTAAGGTAGATTTTAAGGAGTATTAAAGTCTGTTGATAGCATATTTGTGTAAAATAAAAATATACCATGAGAAAATTATGTACATTTCTACTTGTAGTTTTAGGTCCGGTAGTTTTGGCTCAAAAAACAGTTACTCTTCAAGACTGTGAAAGCCAATTTCTGAAAAATAATCTCTTTTTACTTGCGTCGCAATACAATATCGATGCTTCAAAAGCACTTACTATTCAGGCTAAAATTTGGGATAATCCATCAATTACTGCAGAATTAAATGCTTACAATCCTGACCGAAATCAATATTTTGATATTGGGAAAGAAGGACAAAAAACATTTGGTATCGAGCAATTAATCTATTTGGGTGGTAAAAAACGCAATGAAGTAAAATTAGCTCAGGCCAATGAAAAACTCGCAGAATTACAGTTTAATGATTTATTAAGAACATTAAAATTACAGCTTCGGAAAAGTTTTTTTACAGTTTATTACAACACAAAAAGTCTTGAAACCACAGACAGACAACTCGTTCATATAGAGGATTTAATTAATTCCTATACTATTCAGGCGCAAAAAGGCAACATTCCTTTAAGAGATGTTGTCCGCTTACAGTCATTGTATCTAAACTTCAAAAATGAGCGCATGGAAGTAGTGAATAATAATATTGAAGAACAGGCCAATTTAAAACTATTATTAAATTCTGCTGATAATATAGTCCCGGAAGTTTCTAAAGAAGAGTTTAACCGATATATCAAAGTTATTCCGTTTGATCTTAAAGCTTTTCAGGATGAAGCCATTGCAAACCGTCCGGATTATTTATCAAAACAAAAAGATATTGAGGCGAACGAAATAAATGTAAAATGGCAAAAATCGCTTTCTATTCCTGACATAACTGTTGGTGCCACATACGATCAGCGAGGCGGAGCATTCAATAAAGAGGCAAATTTAACCCTTGGTATTCCATTACCGCTTTGGAACAAAAACAAAGGAAACATCAAATATGCCCAAACGATTTTAGAACAATCAAAAATTGAAAAACAAAATTTTGATTTGCAACTGCAAACCGAGATTACTTCGGCATGGAACAAATGGGAAGAATCCCGTAAAAACTATGTAGTCATAAAACCTACTGTTAATTCAGACTTTGAAGCAGTTTATAACGGAATCTTAACCAACTTTCAAAAAAGAAACATCAGTTTATTAGAGTTTACTGATTTTATGGAAAGTTACAATCAGGCTTCTATTCAGGTAAATGAATTAAAGAAAAAAGTAGTCCTTTCCGGAGAAGAATTAAATAGTACCATCAACAAAGACTTATTCTAAAACTAAAATAAAATGAAATATAAACTAATTATAGGAATTGCTCTCGTGAGTTTATCAATCGCAAGCTGCAAGAAAGAAGTAGAAAACCCTCAAACAAATACTTCTTTTGTTTTAAGTGATGCGATGCTAAAAACAACTTCAACAGCAGAAGCGAAAACACAACCTGTAAAAAATGTACTGAGTTTTTACGGAAAAATCACTGCCGACAACAACAAAATGATTGACGTTTACCCACTTGTAGGAGGAAATGTAATCAAAGTAAATGTCGAATTAGGAGATTATGTTCGTAAAGGGCAAGTTTTAGCTACTATAAAAAGTACTGATATTGCTGATTTCGAAAAGCAGTCCATTGATGCAAAAAATGATTTATTGGTAGCAAAAAACCATTTAAAAGTAGCTCAGGAACTATTCGACGGAAAATTAAACTCTGAAAGCGATGTTCTTCAGGCAAAATCCGAAGTAAATAAAGCTCAATCACAATTAAGCAAAATTCAGGAAACCTATAAAATCTACAACATCAAAGCAGGATCGATTTACGAAGTAACCGCTCCTATTAGTGGTTTTATCATTCAAAAAAGCATCAATCAGGATATGCTATTACGAAGCGACCGTTCTGAAAACATTTTTGATATTGCTGAAATCAGCGAAGTATGGGCATTAGCTAATATCAATGAAATCGATATTAACAAAGTAAAATTAGGCATCGATGCAGATGTAACTACATTGAGTTATCCTGATAAAGTTTTTAAAGGAAAAGTCGATAAAATCTTTAATGTTATTGATCCCGAGACCAAAGCAATGCAGGCACGTATAAAATTGCAAAATCCTGGCTATATGCTAAAACCGGATATGAATGCGAATATAAAACTATCTTACAGTGAAGGCGAATCTATGATAGCTGTACCAAGTAAAGCCATAGTGTTTGACAAAAGTAAAAACTTTGTCATGATATTTAAAGATCGTAATAATATTGAAACCAGACAGGTAGATGTTTACAGAGTTGTGGGAGACACTACTTATATTTCTAAAGGATTAAAAGAAAACGAAAAAGTTATTACCAATAATCAGTTGTTTATTTATCGCGCTTTAAACGAGTAAATGAAATGGAAAAATCTGTAAACATATTGAGTTTTGCGACGTTGTTTATCACGGCATTTTCATTTTCACAAGAAACAGATTCGATACGAAAATATAGTCTGGGATTTCAAATGACGTCTATATACCAATATCATCCTGATTTTCATGCTAACTATTCAGGAACAAACAGTATGAATCCGAAAGAAGAAGGTGCTTTATCCTTAACATCTACCCTATATTTTGATGTTCCGCTCTGGAAGGGAGCCACTGCTACTTTTAATCCGGAAATGTCAGGAGGAGAAGGTTTGTCACAAGCCAGAGGATTGGGAGGCTTTCCTAATGGAGAAACATTTAGGATAGGAGATCCTAAGCCTGTTGTTTATGTAGCAAGAATGTTGTTAGAACAAAAATTTCAGTTTAAAAATAATAAATCCTTACAATTGGTTTTTGGAAAATTTGGATTAGCAGATTATTTCGATAATAATACCTATTCACATGATCCAAGAACTCAATTTATGAACTGGGCACTTATGACACATGGAGCATGGGATTATGCAGCCAATACCCGCGGATATACTGACGGATTATATGCTAATTATCAATTTGACAACTGGCAGGTAAGAGCATCCTTAAGTGCATTGCCAACTTACGCCAATGGCCCAAATGTTGAGTTTAATTTTAAAGATTCTAATGCTGTAAATGTAGAAATTGAGAAGAAAATTGTTTTTAAAAATAATGATACAAGTACCATTAAATTATTAGGATTTCGAAATATAGCAGGAATGGGAAATTATGATGAGGCAAATGCTGTTTTTACAGCAACTCCCGATATTAAAAGTACCAGAAAAAGTGGTCGTACAAAATACGGAATTGGCTTAAATATGGATTATACACATGGCGATAATTGGGGACTTTTTGCCAGAATGAGTTATAATGATGGTAAAAATGAAACCTGGGCATTTACAGAAATTGATAAATCGGCACAGTTGGGTATTAATCTGAAAGGAAAAATGTGGAACCGAAAAGATGATTTTATGGGTATTGCTTTAGTTGCCAACGGGTTATCAAATTCACATAAAGAATATCAAAAACTAGGCGGAGATGGTTTTATGATTGGGGACGGAACTTTAAATTACGGAACAGAACAAATCATAGAAGTTTTTTACTCCTTTTTAGTTCCTAATACAAAAATCACACTTTCTCCGGATTATCAGTTTGCTGTGAATCCGGCGTATAACAAAGACAGAGGTCCTGTTCAGTTTTTAGCCTTACGTTTTCATACAGAGTTCTGAGGCAGTATACCCATAAATATTTATGCTTAAAATAAAAGCATCGTAATAATAAAATAAAAATTCATCATTAAAAATACTTTTTAAAATGAACAAATTCATAAGAAACATTATTGCTTTTTCACTTAAGAACAAAGCGTTTACCTTTTTCTGGGTGGGAATATTGGCTGTTGCAGGATTTATTTCTTTCAAAAACATGCCAATCGATGCTTTTCCGGATGTAACGAATACACAAATTATTATCATTACACAATGGAACGGAAAAAGTGCCGAAGAAGTAGAACGTTTTGTAACCTCGCCTATCGAGATCTCCATGAACTCGGTACAAAAAAAGACCAGTGTTCGTAGTATTACGATGTTTGGTTTATCTGTAATCAAAATTATTTTTGATGATGGAGTCGATGATACTTTTGCACGATTACAGGTCAACAATCTATTAAAGAACGTTTCGCTCCCTGATGATGTAGAACCGGATGTTCAGCCACCGTATGGTCCTACAGGAGAAATTTTCAGGTATATTGTAAAAAGTAATAGCCGCGATAGTAGAGAATTATTAACCTATCAAAACTGGGTTATCGATAAACAACTTCGCTCTGTTCCTGGTGTTGCAGATTTAAATGTATTTGGAGGGCAAACTAAAACCTATGAAGTTGGAGTTGACCCGATAAAACTAGCCAAATATAATATTACACCGCTTCAGGTTTATAATGCCGTAAATGGAGGAAACTTAAATGTTGGCGGAGATATTATTGAGAAAAACGGACAAGCCTTTGTGGTTCGTGGAGTTGGTCTTCTTAAATCTATTCAGGATATTGAAAATATTATTGTAGATGATGCAAGCGGAAATCCAATTTTGGTCAAAAATTTAGCAACAGTTTACGAAAGTGCTATGCCAAGAGTCGGGCAAACCGGTTTGGCTAAAAATGATGATGTTGTAGAAGGTATTATCGTAATGCGAAAAGGCGAAAATCCTCAGGAAACACTGGCTTTAATAAAAGCAAAGATAAAAGACCTAAACGATAACATTCTTCCTAAGGATATCAAACTGGAGACTTTTTACGATCGTGATAATTTAATGAATTTTACGACCGAAACAGTAATGCATAACCTATTCGAAGGAATTATTCTGGTTACCTGTGTGGTGTTTCTTTTCATGGCCGACTGGAGAACAACTTTTACCGTTTCGATCGTAATTCCGCTATCCTTGCTTTTTGCTTTTTTATGCCTGAAGATGATGGGAATGAGTGCCAACTTACTGAGTTTAGGCGCTGTCGACTTCGGGATTATTATTGATGGTGCCGTGGTTATGGTCGAAGGATTATTTGTCGTCTTAGATCATAGGGCACATCAATTAGGAATGGAAGCTTATAATAAAATTGCAAAAGGCAGCCTGATTAAAAAAACCGGAGCCGAAATGGGTAAAGCTATTTTCTTCTCTAAATTAATCATTATTACGGCTTTATTACCTATATTCTCCTTTCAGAAAGTAGAAGGAAAAATGTTCTCTCCTCTCGCCTATACTTTAGGTTTTGCGTTAATGGGGGCCTTACTTTTTACTTTGACATTAGTTCCTGTATTATCGCACATTCTTTTAAATAAAAATGTAAAAGAAAAACATAATCCGTTTGTTAATTTCTGGGACAGAATTGTAAGTAAAAGTTTTGCCTGGACTTTTAAACATAAAATACAAACCCTTATTGGCTCAATATCACTTTTAGCAGTGGTTTTCTTTTCGGCTACATTTTTAGGAACTGAATTTTTACCACAGCTAAATGAAGGTGCTTTATGGGTAACTGCAGAACTCCCAATGAGTACATCATTGCCCGAAAGTGTTAAAACCGCCGCAATCATCAGAAAAGACCTCGAGAGTTTTCCTGAGGTAAAAAAAGTGCTGTCGCAAACAGGACGAAGTAACGACGGAACAGATCCAAATGGTTTTGGTTTTATACAGCTTCAGGTTGATTTAAAACCTAAATCTGAATGGAAACGAAAAATTTCAATGGATGATTTAATTAATCAAATGGATGAAAAACTAAAAGTTCATCAGGGAATTACTTATAATTATTCACAACCCGTAATTGATAATGTTGCTGAATCTGTGGCTGGTTTTAAAGCTTCTAATGCCGTTAAAATTTATGGCGATGATCTGGATAAACTAGATGAATTATCAAACGAAGTTTTAACACAAATTAAAAATATTCCTGGTATAAAAGATGTCGGAATTTTAAGAAACGTAGGACAACCAGAAATAAGCGTCATTTTAGATAGAGATAAAATGGCTGCTTACGGAGTGACATTGAGTGATGCTCAGGCAGTTTTAGAGTTGGCTTTTGGAGGAAAAACAGCAACTCAAAAATATGAAGATGACAAAAAATTTGATGTTCGTGTTCGTTTCTCTAAAGAATATCGTAAAGACGAAAATGACATTGCCGAATTAAAAGTACCAACCATTAGCGGAATCAAAATTCCTTTGAAAGAAATTAGTGATTTAAAAACAATCACAGGACCGGCATTTATTTACAGAGACAATACAAAACGTTTCATTGGGGTTAAATTCTCTGTACGTGACAGGGATTTAGGAAGCACAATTGCTGAAGCACAGGCAAAAGTCGCCAAAATGAAAATGCCAACCGGGTATACAGTAGGCTGGACAGGTGAATTTGAAAATCAGGTTCGTGCCAGTGCCCGTTTAGCTCAAGTAGTACCAATAAGTTTAATTGGAATATTTGTTCTGTTGTTTATTTTATTCGGCAATATCAAAGACTCTCTGTTGGTTCTGGCAAATGTTCCGTTTGCAGTTATTGGAGGAATTATTGCGTTGCATCTTACCAGAATGAATTTTGGAATTTCGGCAGGTGTTGGTTTCATTGCCTTACTCGGGATTTGTATACAAAACGGCGTAATCCTGATATCTGAATTTCATCATAACTTAAAAGCAAAATTTACCCTCGAAGAATCTATATTTATGGGGGTAAAGGCCAGAACAAGAGCAGTTGTAATGACGGCGCTTATGGCTTCAATAGGTTTAATGCCGGCAGCTATTTCAACAGGAATTGGATCAGAATCGCAAAAACCATTGGCAATCGTAATCATTGGAGGATTAATCACGGCAACGATTTTAACTCTTTTAGTTTTCCCTATTATCTTTTGGGTATTCAACCGTAGAAAACATATCCCAATAGAATAAAGAAATTTAAGATAGATATTGGTTAAATTAATTTGATTAGGTTTTAACGAAAAAAGCATCATTAAATAAAATGATGCTTTTTTTAATTCTGCTCGTTATAAATATTTTGGGAAGCAATAAAAAGAATATACTAAAAATAAAAGTATAGAAATGCGAAACGACCTTCTGCTCAAGGAAGGTCGTTTACATATACTAACTCAAAAACTCGATTTAAACTCTTATTTTAAATCTTTTAATATGGCAATAGCTTCAGTTGCATTTGATAATTGTGCATATTTTAAAGCTGTAAAACCTTTTTCGTTTTTAGAATTTGGATTAGCTCCATTTGCTAATAAAACTTTTATAATATCGATTTTATTGTAGCGAGCTGCGATCATTAATGGTGAAAGATCTTCAGAAATCTCGTTTACATCTGCTCCGTATTCAATTAACTTTTTTACAAAGTCAATATCTCCTTTGCTAACCGCTACTGTTAGCGGGCTTGTAAAATCGTATGCTATTTCCATTTGTGGTTTTACAAATGATTTTTGATTTGATGCTGTTGAGACATTTGCAAATGCTACTAAAGCAACTCCTAAGTAAATGATTGAATTTTTCATAATGATTGATTGTTATTTGTTGATTGATTAATGATTTTATTTAAATTCTATGTAAATGTAATTCTATTTCATGTATTATGCATAACAAAGTACCATGTTTTAACTAATTCTTAACATTCGATTAATAAATGCCGGTTGAACTTAAAATTTATGTTATCTCATTCAAAGCTTCCTTACAATAGACGCGATTACATCCAAAATGTTACAGCAAAATTGAAATTAATAGAAAAAATCATCAAAAAAACTATAATTTGATAAATTTCAAACCATAGTTTTTTAACTTTACAAAGACCTAAGTTTATTAAAACAAGTAGATTATACTTTAACTTACCCACAATAAAACAATTGATAACTTTAAAACCAATTATTATGAAAATCATTAAAAAAATCCTGATTGTCCTGATTTTTATTCTTGCAATTGTATTAATAGCAGCTTATTTTATGCCGAAAAACTATGCTGTTGAAAGAGAAATTACCATTAATAAACCAGTTGATAGTGTTTTTAAATATGTGAGATCATTAAAGAATCAAAATGAATTTAGTGTCTGGGCGAATATCGATCCAAAAATGAAATCAACATACACGGGAACTGACGGAGCTGTTGGTTCTAAATCTGCCTGGGAAAGTGATGTTAAAGAAGTTGGTGTTGGCGAACAGGAAATCACGAATATAACGGAAGGAAAACGAATTGATTTTGCACTTCGTTTTAAAAAACCAATGGATGATACTGCTGTAGGATTTATGTCTACAGAAGCCCTTGCAGGAAATCAGACTAAGGTGAAATGGGGAATCAATGGAGTTATTCCTTACCCAATAAACATTATGTTGCCCATGATGAAAATGGACCAAATGATTGGAAACGATTTACAAAAAGGTCTGGAAAACTTAAAAACCAAATTAGAAAAATAATACAACAAATGCATTAATAAACAAAAAGCATCATTATAATAATGACGCTTTTTGTTATACTTTATTTCAGATTTTTTAAAATAGCAATAGCCTCATTTGCTTTTGCGTATTCTGCGTAATGTAATGCTTTAAAACCCTTTTCATTTTCAAGCGAAGGATTGGCTCCGTTTGCAAGCAAAATTTTAATGATTTCAAATTTGTTAAACCGTGCTGCCAACATTAAAGGCGACATATCTCTGGACAATTTGTTAAGATCGGTTCCGTATTTAATTAAGTTCTTAACCGTTTCGATATCTCCGGCGCAAACAGCATAATGCAATGGTGATGCGACATAAACACGCGAATTGATTTGATCTTTTACAGAAAGCTTAAGATTTGAAGCCTCTAAAGCATTTGTAGATATAATCAGAGCCATGCCTAAAATAATTACTGATTTTTTCATTTTGATTGATGATTAGATGATTTAAATAAAATTAAATTAATGGATAATGTGAATTTTGAAATTCCAGTTTACCTTACTATAATAGACGAACAAAACATTCAATTGGTTGCATATAAATGCAAAAAATTATAAACAAAAAAAGTGCAACTCCATTAAACCTTGATTGCACTTCTTTTTTTATTATTTTAAACTAAACCTTTTCGTGTAAATTTTCTTTAAATCATTCTCAAACAAAGTATACGGATCATTATAAAATTTTATAAAATCCGGTACGCTCACCTGCTCCGGAAAAGGAGCGTAATAATGTTTTCGACTTGAAGTATCATTTCTTCAGACTAAAACTAAGCTAGTTCAAAATTTTTAGATTTTAAAACCTTCAGTAAAGTTTCATTCCACCAGACTTTATCTGGAATTATATTATTTTAAAAAATTGCTTTTAAATTTTCATACAAAGTTTTCGTTTCTTTTGTAGCATTTTTATCAATTTGTGCAAAAAGAAAATGCCCGCTATTGAACATACAAATAGCAGGCATTTTTTTTATTTAAAATAAAGTTCATGGTTTAAATAGTTCGTTCAAACCTGAAAATTTCTATTTTGTCTTAAGGTAATCTAATACATTTTTATCAATACGTTGATCTATATTATCAATATCAGCCTTAATGAATTTTTCTCCTAAAATATTCTCGTATAATTCGATATATCTTTCAGAAACTGATTCGATATAAGCATCTGTCATATCCGGAATTTGTTGTCCGTCTTGTCCCTGAAAACCATTTTCGATCAGCCAGCGACGTACAAACTCTTTAGACAATTGTTTTTGCTCCTCTCCTTTTTCTTGTCTTTCCTGATATCCGTCAGCGTAGAAATAACGAGAAGAATCCGGTGTATGAATCTCATCGATTAGAACAATAACTCCTTCTTTGGTTTTCCCAAATTCATATTTAGTATCTACTAAAATTAATCCGCGTTCAGCAGCAATTTCAGTTCCTCTTTGAAATAAAGCACGGGTATATTTTTCTAAAACAAGATAATCCTCTTCTGTAACAATTCCTTTTGCCAAGATATCTTCGCGCGAAATATCTTCATCATGAGAACCATTATCTGCTTTTGTAGTTGGCGTAATAATAGGTTCAGGAAATTGATCATTTTCTTTTAATCCTTCTGCCATCGTTACACCGCAAATTTGTCTTCTTCCTGCAGCATATTCACGTGCAGCATGTCCGGAAAGATATCCACGAATTACCATTTCTACTTTAAAAGGCTCACATAAATGACCAACAGCTACATTAGGATCCGGAGTTGCAATCAACCAGTTTGGTACAATATCTTGTGTTAGTTCCATGAATTTTGTCGCAATCTGATTTAAGATTTGTCCTTTGTACGGAATACCTTTGGGTAAAACCACATCAAAAGCCGAAAGTCTGTCTGTTGCTACCATTACCAAAAGTTCGTCGTTTATATTATAAACTTCTCTAACTTTTCCGCGATAAACTGATTTTTGATTTGGAAAATTAAAATTTGTAGTCGTGATTGTATTACTCATTATACTTGGTTGTGTTGTTTTTTATGAATGCAAATTTAAAACTAATTAAAAGAAAAAAAGAATCTATTCAGATTCTTTTTTTGGACTCAGTTGCAGTTCTGATTATATGCAATTAAATTTTACTGTTGTTAGCTACTGCATTTGTTAATTCCATATGTAAAACAGGATACGGTTTTCCGCAGCCATCCAGATCAGAAACAGATTTTACTTCAAAACCAAAACGATTATAGAAGTTAACAGCCTGAACATTATCTTTATTAACATCAACTTTTGTTACATTTAAATTTTTGATTGCATACAGTAAAAGTGTCTTTCCAATCCCTTTTCCAATTTCATTAGCTGAAACAAACAACATTTCTAAATTTTCGCTATTTGTGCCCATAAATCCAACAATCTCATCTTCATTGTTTTTTATGGCATGCAATACTACATGATCAAAAAAAACGGGAATTAATTCCTTATAAAATTCAAAATCCTCCTTTTTCAAAAAATCATGTGTAGCTTTCACAGAAGATTCCCAAACGCTTATTAATGCTTTATACCCGGTATTTTCTACTTTGTAAATTATTTTATCCAAAACCTTTATTGTTTATTTTAGGTTGCTATTTTGTTTTAGTCTCTAAACACTTTTACATCTTTGCTGGCTGAAATTAGCTGGTAAAAACTTTAATTTGATAGTATTTAAAACAATCTGCTAAGTTAGAAAAGTTTTTTACTTTCAATCCTGATCAAAAGACAAAGTCCCGTTTATAAAGCATAAACGGGACTTTTTTACTTTGATAACTTATGTTTTATTTTTTGAGTAAAGTCGAATTAAATAAATTCAAAATTCTGCTATATTCATCGATCCAGGAATAAGTTTCTTTAAATCCGTGTGATTCTACAGGGAAAGAAGCCAGACTCCAGTTCTTTTTCTGTAATTCGATAAAACGCTGAGATAAACGTACAATATCCTTATACTCAACATTATCATCAACCATTCCGTGTAACATTACCAGATTTCCTTTTAAATTATCTGCGAAATAAATTGGTGAACTTTTCTTGTAAGCTTCAGGGTCTGTTTCAGGGAAATTTAAAATATTTCCTGTATATCCGTGGTTGTAATGTGCCCAGTCTGTTACAGAACGTAATGCAGCACCCGAAGCAAATTCGCCCGGAGTTGTTAACATTCCCATTAAAGTAATAAATCCTCCGTATGAACCTCCGTAAATCCCTACTCTGTTGGCATCAATTCCGTATTTTTCTACCAGATATTTTTTACCATCTAAATGATCCGATAAATCTTTTCCGCCCATAAAACGGTAAATTCCGGTTCTAAAATCACGTCCGTAACCATCACTTCCTCTATAATCGATGTCCAAAACAGTATAACCTAAATCAGTCAGCATGTTATGAAACATATATTCTCTGTAATAAGTACTCCAATAATTGTGGGCATTTTGCAAATAACCTGCTCCATGAACAAAAATTACGGCTGCTTTGTTGGCATTTTCTGCTTTTGGGGTATATAATCTGGCATTTACAGGAGTTCCGTCCTGAGCTTTGAACGTTATTACTTCTGGCTCTCTCCATTTATAGCTTTTAAAATTTTCTGAAACTGAAGAAGAGATTTGTTGTAAAGTGGTATTCTTTTTATTATCGGCAATATAAAAATCCCAAGGAATATTTTTATAGGAATAACGAACTAAAAGATATTTTTCGTCCGGAGAAAGTACTACTTCATGTGCTCCGTCTTTAGTTAAAACTGGCTCTAAAGCACCTCCGGTTACAGCAAGTTTATAAAAGTTTCTATTTCCGGGATGAGTTGTATTGGTTGTTAAATAAAATGCTTTTTTATCATTAGATAATGTTACATCACGAACTTCCCAGTTACCGCTTGTAAGCTGCGTTTTCTTGTTCGATTTTAAATTGTAGGTATATAAATGAGAATATCCTGTAGCTTCAGACTGAAAATAAATGGTTTCATTATCTGCCAGAAAACCAAGTGTTCCGGAATCAAAAGAATAAGACGGAATTCCAGGGCCGGCAATCCATGCATCATCATGCTGATGTTCGATTTCTTTAAAAGTTCCGTTTTCAGAATTTAAACTTACCAGCCATCTGTCTTTGTTGTCCTGACTTCTGATTTCAACAATTCCAAAAGATCCGTCTTCGTTATAAACCGGCGGCTGAGCCATAATCAATCGGTCTTCTTTTGGTTTGTTTTTTAAGTTCTCATAAGATTCATAATACTTTGGCGTATCCTGAATATGACTTAAAGTCGAAAAATTCACATAATAAACCGTATCTTTTGCAACAGAATAAATTCCAAATTTAGTTTTTACCAGATTTGCTACAGATACTTTGTTTTTTGTTTCAGGAGTTTGATTATAACCATCATCTGTTATAAAAACTTCCATTTTTTCCTTTTTATTATCTGATTCTTCTACTAAACTAAAAGTCGCATAATTTCCGTTTGGATTTGCTTTTAGGTTAAAAAAGTTGTCTTTTCCGTAGAAATATTCTTTTGCAAAATCAGATTTAACAGCTTTGCTTTTCGCTACATTCCATTGTTTTTTAGCTTCTTTATCTCTGATAAACTGGAATAATTCTTTTTGTTGTGTTTTTAAAAATGAATCTTTTTCCGGTGTTTTTTCTTTCTTGGTTCCTTTGCTAAAGTTTGTGATTTGCAAAACTGTACCTTCTTTAGCATTGTACTTAAAGATATTATTATTCTGTTCAAAGAACACTATTCCCGCAGTTGCACCTAATTCCAGATTTGAAACCGGAGTACTTTGCTGAATAATTTTCTTAGTTGTTTTGGTGCTAATCAAATAGGAATACAAAGCTCCTTTATCTGTATAATAAACAATATCTGAATTTGGTTTTCTTTTAAAATCAAGTTTAGAGAAAGCAGCTTCTTTTGGTTCTGCCAAAACTGGTTTCGTTGCTCCTTTTTGCCAGGAATAAGTACTTGCTCCTAAATCATCTGTTGGGTTCCATTCAAAATAAACTTTTTTACCGTCTAAAGACCAGCGTCCGTTTGTTGGTTGATTTCCAATAAAAGATTCACCTTTCATTATTTCTTCTAGTTTCAAAGTCTGGCTTTTGCCTGTAATAGAAAAAACCAAAAAGGCAAGGATAAAAATGTTTTTTGTCATAGGATTAGTTTTTTTGAGAAAACAAAAATACACTTTGAAAATTATTAAAAAAATGTTTTTACTATTTGCTTGCGAAATTCTTTGCAAAATATTCATCTAACAAAAAAAATCCTTGAAGTATTATCTTCAAGGATTCTATTTTTATTAAAAGTCTAAAATTTTGATTTTAAACTTTTATAATCATTTTCATTTTTTTGTTGCGTTTTTTACTAACTGGCAGCAAACTCTTTATTCAAAATTTTTGAAACAATATAGTGAGCTACACCATCTTCGGCATTTGTTTTAATGATTTCTAAATGGGGTAATGTTTCTTTTAAAGAAGCCGGAGCATTGCCCATGATCAGGCCTTTTCCTGATGCGGAAAGCATTTGAACATCATTAAAACCATCACCAAAAGAAATAGCCTGATCTAAAGTAAAACCAGCTTTTTCTAATACCATTTCGATTGCAACTGCTTTATCAATCGTTTTATCCATAAATTCTAAACAGGTTGGTAAACTAAAAGCATGATACAAATGTTCTGAAGATTTAGCTAAAATGGCATCTTTTAATTTTACCAATTTTTCATGGTTATCGCAGGAGAAGAAAATTTTAATAGCTCCAAAATCTTCTAGGTTTTTATAGTCGACCAATTCCGGACGGTATTTTAACTCAGCCTGAAAAGCGTTTAATCTTTCGTTTACTCTGTTGGTCTGCCAAACGTTTTCCTTAAATAAAACTACTGTAATTTCTGGATCGATCTCAACATTTAATGCTGCTTTTACAACATCACTGTTTAAGTTGAAGGCAAAAAGTTCTTCTTTTTCCGGCGAATGAATTCTGGCTCCATTTGAACTCACCAGATAAACGGGAACTTCAAGTGTGTCGATAATACCCATTGCGTCAAGATGATGACGACCGGTAGCCACTACAATAAGATAATTTTGATTGTGAAGTTCCTGAAAAATAGATTTGGTATACTCTGAAATTCTGTGTTGTGGGTTGAGTAAAGTTCCGTCTAAATCACTTACTACAACTTTTATATTTTTAAGTTTTGTCATCTTAATAATCAAATATTTGTAAGTTGCAAATTTACGGCTTTAAGGTCAGTTGAGCAAAGATTACACATCCTGAAAACCCAAAATGACGCAAGTTTATTATATATTTAACTATTTCATTAAGTATTGTGTTTTAAATCTTAATAATTCCCGATTTATACAAATTCAACGCTTTCTTAACAATTAATTCGATTTTTTCTATCGGTAAATCTTCATTAGTATTGAGCATCATTATTTTCATTCTTGAACGGCTTTCCTGAATTAACAAAGGTTCATCAAAATATTTTCCTTCAACAATACCAATATAAGGCTTTTTGAGTTTTTTATGAATCCAGAGGTAGCAAAACATCTTTTCTTTATAAGAGAAAAATGGCATTCCGTATTTAAGCTCATTAGTAACGTGGCTATCTTGTTTTAAGATAATTTCATTTAGGGCAAGAAATATTTCTTTTATAGATTCTTCCTGCTTTAGATAAAAATCATCTAGCTGTTTCATTTATTTATTGTTTGAAAAAATATTCGTTTTACTCACTTCTAAATAAATTAGAATTATGAATAAAACGAATATTAATAAATGTCAAAACACATTTCACGATTTACATTCAACATTTCATAAATTAAACTTAATCGTTATTTTCTATTTGCTTATAAGCATCGATTACCTTTTTTACTAATCTGTGACGAACAATATCTTTATCATCCAGATAAATAATTCCGATACCTTCGATGTCTTTTAAAACCAAAATAGCTTCTTTTAGCCCCGAAATAGTACGTCGTGGTAAATCGACCTGCCCGGGATCTCCTGTAATCATAAACTTCGCGTTTTTTCCCATACGGGTCAAAAACATTTTCATTTGTGAATGTGTCGTATTTTGCGCTTCATCGAGAATTACAAAGGCATTATCGAGTGTTCGCCCACGCATAAAAGCCAAAGGTGCAATCTGAATAATTCCTTTTAAAATGTAATCTTCTAGTTTTTCGTTGGGCAACATGTCCCGCAAAGCATCATAAAGAGGCTGCATATAAGGATCTAGTTTTTCTTTCATATCGCCGGGTAAAAAACCAAGATTTTCACCTGCTTCTACCGCCGGACGAGTCAATATAATCCTTTTTACTTCTTTGTCTTTAAGCGCTTTTACCGCCATTGCAACACCCGTATAGGTTTTTCCTGTTCCAGCGGGTCCTATTGCAAATACCATATCATTTTTTTTAATGGTATCAACCAATAGTTGCTGGTTTGGCGTCATGGCTTTGATAATTTTACCGCCAACTCCGTGAACTAATATTTTGTCATGATCGTATGCTTTTTTTTCATCCTGACCATCACTCATAATAACACGTTCAATCACATTATCGTCAATGTTGTTGTATCTGGTAAAATGAAGCATGAGCCTCTGAAATCTCTTTTCGAATTCATCTAAAACTTCTTTTTCGCCAAAGGCTTTTAAAGTTGTCCCTCGCGCTACGATTTTAAGCTTTGGGTAATACTTTTTAATTATTTCAAGATGAGAATCCTGCGCGCCCCAAAAGTCTTTTGGAGCGATGTCTATTAGCTCGATAATTCTTTCGTTCAAATGAGATAAATTTAAATTAAAAATAAATTCGTTTTGTAAATCTATTGCTGTCGGGTATTTTTTATAAGTCACAGTTTTTAGTCGCAGTCACACTTTTAAGTATCGATTAAAATCACTTTTTGTTAAAAGACTGAAAACTGAAACTGAAAACTTAGACTACTATATATTTTATCGCAATTTGTCTTTTCTTTCTTTCAATTTGCATTTAGTATTCTTAGATTTGCATTTCTCAAATTTAATGAAAATTAGATTTAAATACTACCAATAGTTATAAACAAAATTATGTCAATAATTACCCTTACTACTGATTACGGCTTAAAAGACCACTTTGTTGGTTCGCTGAAGGGTAAAATTCTTTCTGAACTTACAGATGCAAGAATCATTGATATTTCGCATGACATTGATCCATTTAACACTGCCGAAGCGAGTTACGTTATTGGAGCCTCCTATTTAAGTTTCCCAAAAGGAACTGTTCATCTTATAGGAGTTGACATTGAACGCAACAAAGAAAACCAGCATATAGCCATGCAATGGAACGATCACTTCTTCATTTGTGCCGATAATGGTATCTTAAGCATGCTTACGCAAAAAATCGTTCCGCAGAAAATTGTTGCTATTAATATACACGATCGTTTTCCGGCTGAATCCAGCGATTTAGACATTTTTATACAAGTAGCCTGCCATATTGCAAAAGGCGGATTATTGAATGTAATTGGTAAAGAAATCCCATCAATTAAAGAAGTAACCGAATTGCAGCCGGTTGTGGCCACAGATGGAAACTCCCTAAAAGGATATGTAATTTATATTGATCATTTTGGAAACGTAGTCACTAATATTTCTAAAAAACAGTTTTTAGAAATTTCGCGTGGACGTCCGTATGAAATTGTCATGAAACCTAAAAGCATTAAAACCATTTTACCTAATTATTCGGCTATTGCAACTTCTGAGAAATATCCAATTAAAACGTATGAAGGCGAAAAACTAGCTATTTTTAACGAAGCTGGTTTTCTAGAAATTGCCATTTTTAGGAGTAATCCTTCAAAAGTTGGGTCCGCAAATAGTTTATTGGGCTTGAATTATCGCGATGTGATTACAATAAAATTTAACTAAAATTTAGATTTTAGATTGCTGATTTTACTGATTCTATTTTCTCTTCTTCTTATTTCGACGAAGGAGAAATCTTCATTAATATTTCTATAAAGATTCAGGAATTTCTATGTAGAGTTCCTTGCAAAGATTTCTACTTCGTCAAAATGACAATATTATAGAAAAACTATATTTAGAATATTTTATTTTTTCATAAAAAGAAGAATCTATTTTGGTATTTTTGCGCACCTGTAAGATCTTTAGACATTCAACAATCTAAAATCAGCAATCTAAAATCTAAAATTAAACACATGTTTGTTCGAATAGTAAAAATGAGTTTTCACGAAGAAAAAATTCCGGATTTTCTGGAAAATTTTGAAACCGTAAAAGACAAAATACGAAATGCAGAAGGAAATCGTTTTTTAGAATTGTATCAGGATAAAAATAACAAATGTATCTTTTTTACTTATAGTTATTGGGAAAGCGAGCAAGATCTGGAAAATTACAGACAATCTGAACTCTTTGATACTGTATGGAATTTTACAAAGAAATTATTTAATGCAAAACCAGAAGCATGGAGCGTAGATAAATTGGTTAGTTTAAATTAGCTAGTTTCAAGTTATCACTGAATCTAAAAATTGGAATGAATTAACCTCAAAGGGCACAAAGATTATATTTAAAAGGTTTTAATAAAACACAAAGTTCGCAAAGTAAAGCAACTTGAAACAATAAAAACAAAAAACACGAATGAAATCAATCATTTTAAGAGAAATAAAATCCTTTTTTGGTTCTCCTATTGGCTATTTGGTCATTGCTATTTTCTTGATTAGCAACGGACTATTTTTATGGTTATTTGAAGGAGATTATAATATACTGAATACAGGTTATGCCGATTTGACTCCGTTTTTTACTTTGGCACCCTGGATTTTGATTTTCCTTATTCCGGCCGTGACGATGAGAAGTTTCTCTGATGAAAAAAAACAAGGAACTTTAGAATTGCTTTTGACCAAACCATTATCGATTTGGGAAATTGTAAATGGAAAGTTTTTTGGTTCCCTGTTATTAATCATTCTAGCGATTATTCCAACCTTTATTTATGTAAAAGTAATTTCGAATTTGGGTTCTCCTGAAGGAAACATTGATATGGGAAGCACGATTGGTTCTTATTTCGGGTTACTATTTCTAATTGCGGCTTACTCTGCAATCGGAATATTTACTTCTACCCTGTCCGAAAATCAAATCGTAGCTTTTATTATTGCCGTCTTCTTGTGTTTCATTTTTTATTTCGGATTTGAAGGTCTGGCTTCGTTAATTCCGGGGCAGTCCAATATCATATCGGCATTGGGTATGCAGGATCATTTTAAAAGTATGAGTCGGGGCGTTATTGACACTCGCGATGTTATTTATTTTTTAAGTATCACAGTATTGTTTTTGTCTTTTACTGTTTATCAATTAAAATCTTTTAAAGCATAATGAAAGCATCTACTCAAAAAAATATCAAAACATTAGGTATTACTGTTTTTGTTTTAATAGTTTTAAATGTCTTGGGAAGTTTATTTTTCCATCGATTTGATTTAACCAAAGACAAAAGATATACTTTATCCGAAACCTCTTTGCAGATTGTAAAACAGGTTAAAAACCCATTATCGATCAAAATCTACATGCAAGGCGATTTACCAGCAGATTTTAGACGTTTGCAACAAGAAACGAAACAATTGCTGGAAGAATTTCAGGCTTATAACAGCAATATTGTTTTTGAATTTGTTAATCCGCTTGAAAACGAAGACGAAAGCATGGATATGGTGAAATCTTTATATCAAAAAGGTCTTACTCCAATAAATATAACTGTCGACGATAAAGGAAAACAATCTCAGGCTATGGTTTTTCCGTGGGCAATTGCAGTTTACAATAACAAAGAAGTCAACATTCCTTTATTGAAAAATATAATGGGTGCTTCGACTACGCAAAAAGTAATTGGATCGATTCAGCATTTAGAATATTCTATTGCCGATGCTATCAATAAAATCAGTAAAGACAAACAAAAGAAAGTTGCTATTATAAAAGGCAATGGAGAATTAAGCGAAATTCACATTGCCAAATTATTGAGACAAATTCGCGAAAGCTATTATATTGGTCCATTTACTTTAGATTCTGTAGCTAAAAATCCAAATGGAACTTTAGACGCTTTAAAAAAATACGATTTAGCAATTATTTCAAAACCTACTGAAACATTTTCTGATGAAGAAAAACAAGTTCTGGATCAGTACATCATGAATGGCGGTAAAACATTATGGTTAATCGATCAGGTTGCGGCAGATATGGACAGCTTATACAATCAGGCCGGAGCAACTTTGGCTTATCCGAGAGATCTGAATCTGAATGATATGTTCTTTAAATACGGATTCAGAATTAACCCTGATCTGGTAAAAGACGAACAAGGAAGCCCTATAAAACTAGCTACCGGAGAACAAGGCAGTGCAACACAATACCAGAATTTTATCTGGAAATATGCTCCGCAGGTTTATCCGACAAGCCAGCATCCAATTGTAAAAAATCTGGGCGGAATCAGATTTGATTTTGCAAGTCCGATTGATACATTGAAAAACGGAATTAAAAAAACGGTTTTATTACAATCTTCTCAATATTCTAAGGTAATAGGAACTCCTGTAGAAATCAATTTAAATATTGTAACCGAGAAAACTTCTCCGCGGGAATATCTCAATAAAGGAAACATTCCGTTATCTGTTTTACTGGAAGGTTCCTTTCATTCGGCTTTCGAAAATCGTGTATTACCTTTTAAAGAAAATTCATTTTTAGCAAAAGGAAAATCCAATAAAATGATTGTGATTGCTGATGGTGATCTGGCAAGAAATCAATTAGACAAAAATATGATGCCTGTCGAACTGGGCTACGATCAGCGCACCGGAAACCTATACGACAACAAAGATTTTATGATGAATTGCATCAATTATTTACTGGACGACACTGGACTTATTAACATTAGAAGCAAAGATGTTAATCTGCCTTTATTAGACAAAGAGAAAGTTTACGAAAATTATAGCCTGACCCAATTCATAACTATCGGACTTCCAATTCTAATTTTATTGATTTTCGGATTCGCATTTACTTACGTTCGAAAAAGGAAATACAGCAAATAGATGTTAATAAAAAAATTGCGAAACTAAGATTGTTTACGATATATTTGTAATCCGTATCTTTAGCGTCTAAATACTAAGGAATACAACAAAAAATAAAACAAAAGAGATGAAATTTATAGTATCGAGTTCATACTTATTAAAACAATTACAAGTTTTAGGTAGTGTAATCAACAGTAACAATACGTTGCCTATTTTAGATAACTTTTTATTTGAACTAGACAATAATGAGTTGACAGTTTCGGCTTCGGATCTTGAAACTACAATGTCTGCTACATTATCAATCGATTCTACAAGTAAAGGAAGTGTTGCTGTACCAGCTAAACTTTTACTTGAAATTTTAAAAACGTTTCCGGAACAACCTTTAACTTTTACAGTTGAAGAAAACAATACGGTTGAAATTAGTTCAAATTCAGGAAAATATGCTTTAGCGTATGCTGCTGGAGAAGAATTCCCTAAATCTGTAAGCCTTGAAGATCCTTCGGTAACTTTGGTTCCTGCAGATGTTTTGGCAACTGCTGTAAGCAAAACCATCTTTGCTGCCGGAAATGATGATTTACGTCCGGTAATGTCCGGAGTTTTCTTCCAGTTTTCTCCAGAAGGATTAACCTTTGTTGCTACAGATGCTCATAAATTGGTAAAATATGCCCGTACAGATGTAAAAGCATCACAGGTGGCTGATTTTATTATGCCAAAAAAACCTTTAAATATTTTAAAAAGTATTTTAGGAACTTCTGATGCCGAAGTAAAAATTGAATACAACGATTCGAATGCGACTTTCTCATTTGATAATTATATTTTAATGTGTCGTTTGATTGATGGAAAATACCCAAATTACGAAGCGGTAATTCCAAAAGAAAATCCAAACAAATTAATGATTGACCGTTCTTTATTTTTAAGTTCAGTTAAGCGTGTTGCGATTTTCTCAAACAAAACAACGCACCAAATTCGTTTGAAAATTGCCGGAGCTGAATTAAATGTTTCTGCAGAAGACATTGATTACTCCAACAAAGCAGAAGAGAGATTAACTTGTGATTATCAAGGAGATGATCTTCAAATTGGTTTCAACTCACGTTTTTTAACCGAAATGCTGACCAATCTGCAATCAGATATGATTATGTTAGAAATGTCATTACCAAACAGAGCCGGAATTCTTACTCCAGTTGATGGTTTAGAAGAAGGAGAAACTGTTACCATGCTGGTAATGCCTGTAATGTTAAATAGTTAACATCAAAACTTCTTTTTGTTACAAGGATTTTTTTTAGTTTCAAATTAAAGACATATCATTGTAAAAAAAATATCGCTATTAACCAACCATTTTTTATACCTAGAAACCGCAATTCTTTTTTTAAGATTTGCGGTTTTTTATTTTAGATTTTTTTTTGATTCAGATTTCAGATTGAAATGAGATTATGTATTGTGTTGGTTTTTACTGCAAAGACACAAAGGTTTGCGAACTTTATGTTTTGATAAGCAAACATGCATAAAATCTTTGCTCGTTTGCGGCAAAAAACATAATCCGGGCAAATCTGAAACCAGAAACAATTTTTTCTTTAACTTTGTATTTATGAAAATAGAAATTTGGTCGGACATTATGTGTCCGTTTTGTTATATCGGAAAAAGACAACTGGAAACAGCTTTAGCTGAGTTTCCAAATGATGAATTTGAAATTGAGTGGAAAAGTTTTCAACTTGACCCAACTATTACGCCACAATCCGGCAAAGACGTTTATACGTTTCTCGCGGAACGAAAAGGTATTTCTGTTGAACAATCAATAGAAATGCATAAAGGTGTTACAGAGCGCGCAAAAAGCGCTGGTTTAGATTATCATTTTGAGAAAGCTATTATTTCAAATTCACTGACTGCACACCGAATTATTCATTTGGCTAAAAAAAATAATTTGGGCGATGAAATGGAAGAAATTTTCTTTAAGGCTTATTTTACCGAAGGAAAAGACTTAAATGATTCCAAAACTTTGATTGAACTTGGTATTCAGGCAGGTTTAGATTCAAAAGAAATACAAGAAGTTGTTGAGAACGAGAATCTTTACTTAAACAACGTTCATGCTGATATTCACGAAGCAAATGAAATTGGCGTACAAGGTGTTCCGTTTTTTGTTTTTGATCGAAAATATGCCGTTTCCGGAGCTCAGCCGGTTGAAGCTTTTGTGCAAACTATTAAAGAGGGATTAAAGTAATTTTTTAGAAGAAAGATGTTAGAGGCTAGATTATAGATTATAGATACAATATAGTTGTTTTTAGATTTTATCTTGATTACTTCGATTTCGCTCAGCATGACACACATATTGATTGTGACTCTAAGCGAAGCCAAAGAGTCCAACGTAACCACAAAGAAAAACATCTATAATCTTTGCTCTATAATCTATAATCTAGCCTCTAACATCTTTAATCTATACTCTTCCATCTTTTAAATCACTCCCATTTTTTGCATTAAGAAAGTAGCACTTTTATTTTTACAGATTCCGTTACGAAGTTTATAATCGAAATGGAGTTCGTTGTTTTGAATTTCGACCTCAAAACATTGATTGGTTAAAACATCAGGATATTCGTTTGTGGTCAGGCAAACTTCGATATCGTGTGTTGCGATGGCTCCAATAGCTTTTTTAGCAATGATCTTTTTGACAACCTCAATCGTTCCGTTTCGTTTATCATCAGAATTAGTTCCTCTTAAAATCTCATCTAATAAAACAAAAGCAGGCTGATTTTCTAATGCATCCATAATTTGCTTTAAACGCTTAATTTCGGCAAAAAAATACGATTCGCTATCTGCTAAAGAGTCTGACAATCGCATTGAAACTAAAACTGGAAGTGGGTGTATATTAGCTTTTGAAGCACAAACAACTGACCCTACTCCGCTTAAGACCATATTGATTCCTAAACTTCTTAAAAAAGTACTTTTTCCTGACATGTTAGAACCGGTTAGAATCATAAAAGATTCCGGATAAAAATGAGCATCATTCCCTACTCTGGTTGCAGGATTAAGCAAAGGATGGCTTAAATTTGAAAAACCGATTTTGTATTCTGAATTGATTTCTGGAAAAACAAAATCCGGGTTATTATACGCCAAATTAGCCAAACTGTTTAAAGCTTCAAACTCTCCAATTATAGCAATCCATTTTTCAAGTTCGGTCGAATAATTTTCTTTCCATTTTAAAAGTGCCCTGAGGACATGAATATTAAACAGAAATGCCCCATTGAAAACAATTGCAGTCACAAAATTATTTATTGTGTCCATTCTCGAGAACAACTCTGACAGGTCTTTTAAATGCTTGCTTGCTGTAGCATTTTTAAAAATAAGTTGTTGCTGTAAATCGATTAATTTCTCAGATTGAAAAGTTTCGTTTTCAATTTTCTCTACTAATAAACTGTATTGCTTGATGATTTTATCGACATTATCTGCTTTGGCAATTTCAGATTGAATTCGCTTAAAAGACTGACCTAAAACAATCAAATTTGTAATAAAAATATAGGTGAGATAGGATAATAAAATTGTTTTTGAAGTAATAAAATAACCTGCCAAAAAGCCAAAAAATAAAGTTGGAAGAACAATAGAAAGTAAAACTAATACTTTAGGTAAAATATTATTTTTAAATGAATTCCAATGTAATAAGGAGTCATAAGAGTTTTTAGTGTCATTACTAATTATTGCCAGAGCCAGGAAATCCTGACGCCAGTCAATTTTAGTTTTAAGCTCGTTAATTGCTTCCTGATTTTGCAGAATGATTTCATTAGACGAAAGGTTTAATAATTGGTTGGCTAATGTTTTTTTTCCGACAAAAGTCGCTGTTCTGTTTATATTCTGAAATAAGGAATGATCTCCAAAAATATCTAGATCGTAAGCGTACGGATGATGAAAATCATTGAACTCGATTCCGTTTTCAAAAGGGATTTTTTCTCTTTTTAAATACACAATTTCATTCTGATTGATTTTTAAAATCGCTGTTGTAAGTTCTTTTTGAAAGGATAACCGGGAATGAATCCTCATTAAAAAAAGAAAACCAACAAAAGACAAAAAAGCAAAAACTACGTAAAGAATTTCATTGGTTTTTATGTAGTTAAACATCAAAAACAAACAAAGAAAAACACTTAAAAGCCTTAGTATACTTATGCTATTGTATCTTTTATTGATTTTACTGAAAATTGCGGTATAATGCTCAACCTTATTTTGATATGCTTCCATTTTTTAAATTTGAATGAAATACAAATATAGGTTTTACACTTTCAAAATTACTATTGCAAAAGGATAGATTTTATTCGGTTTCATGCATGACCAAAACCGGAATTGAAACTTCTTTTGCTATTTTTTTTGTAAAACTTGATTCGAATAAGTTTTCAAAGAAAGATCTTTTATGAGTAATAGTGGTTAATACATCCACATCTTTGTACAGTATAAAATCAAGAATGGTTTCTTTGACTTCATCACTTGGCAGTACCAAAAATTCTACATTTTCACTGGCAAATTCTTTTTCCCATTCTTTAATAGTTGCTTCGGAAACATCTGAATTTGAAGTTTTAACATACAAACTTTTTACTTTTGCATTTGTCTTTTTGGCAATAGCCAGAACTTTTTTAAGTTCGGCTTTGTCTTTCTCTCGATAACGGGTTGTGAATCCGATAATTTTTATTTTTTTGAATTTTGCATCGGCAGGAATACATAAAACGGGAACTTTTACTTCTGAAATCACAGAACTTGTGTTTGATCCGAAGAAGAACTTTGTCCAGTCAGTTACTCCTGATGTTCCCATTATAACAAAATCAATATGATCTTCTTCTACAGCATTTTTTAAATTATATATCAGGTCACCGTCCATCAAACGATGTTTTATCACGATATCATCTAGCTTACGTTCTGTAGCAATAGCTCTTAGTTTTGGAATTTCATCTTTGAACATTTCAAATTTTGCTAATTCTATAGAACTGTAAATTGCGGCATAGTTTTCAGGAAAAAACTGGCTGTCATAAACCGGAATCTCAAAAGTATGTAGCAAAACCAGTTCGGCGTTGACAATTTTCGCAAATTCTAAAGCGTGTACAAAGGCATTCGTAGCAGCTTCAGAAAAATCGGTTGGAAATAATATTTTTTTCATTTTGATTCGGATTTAGAAGTTATTCTCTCAAATTTAATCATTCTAAAAACAAAACAAACTGATAATTATCAGTATTTTAACATTTAATCTTTTCTTAATAAATGATTATTTTAAACGCTGTTAAAATACCTTCAACATAACTTGCCCCACACAACTTTATGGCTTTTTTTATACCTTTGCAGCATGATAAATCAAGATTCTATAGTTGCACTGGCAACTCCATCAGGAGCTGGGGCCATTGCCGTCATTCGTATTTCGGGAACTGAGGCTATTTCAATAGGAAACTCTGTTTTTAAGTCGATCAAAAACAAAGATTTAAGAAAGCAAAAAACACATACTTTGCATCTGGGTCATATTGTAGATAACGAAAAAACTCTGGACGAAGTTCTGGTTTCTGTTTTTAAAGGTCCAAACTCTTATACAGGCGAAGATACAATCGAAATTTCCTGTCATGGTTCTACTTACATTCAACAACAAATTATTCAGTTATTATTAAGAAAAGGCTGTAGAATGGCTGATCCCGGAGAATTTACGCTTCGAGCTTTCTTAAACGGAAAACTTGATTTATCTCAGGCCGAAGCTGTAGCTGATTTGATTTCATCTGATAATGAAGCTTCTCATCAAATTGCCATGCAGCAAATGCGTGGAGGTTTTAGTAATGAAATTGCCAAATTACGTGAAGAGCTTTTGAATTTTGCTTCTTTAATTGAACTGGAATTAGACTTTGCAGAAGAAGACGTGGAATTTGCAGACAGAACGCAATTTCATGAATTATTAAACCGAATTGAATTTGTTTTAAAACGCTTAATAGACTCGTTTGCTGTTGGAAATGTGATTAAAAACGGAATTCCGGTTGCGATTGTTGGTGAACCAAACGTTGGTAAATCGACTTTGCTGAATGCTTTGTTAAACGAAGAACGTGCTATCGTTTCAGATATTGCCGGAACAACTCGTGATACTATTGAAGATGAATTGGTTATTGGCGGAATTGGTTTCAGATTCATAGATACTGCCGGAATTCGTGAAACAAAAGATGTCGTAGAAAGTATCGGAATCAAAAAAACATTCGAAAAAATTGAACAGGCACAGGTTGTTATATTTTTGTTTGATGGTTTCAAATTTCAAGTCTCGGGTTCTGACTATATTATCGAAATTGAGAAAGTCAAAAATAAGTATCCTCTAAAACCAATTTTGGTTGTTGTAAATAAAGTGGATTTATTAAATGAAAATGAAATTGAAAAGATCAATGAAAAACTTGAAACTTTAAATTTGAAACTTTTAAAAATTTCTGCCAAACAAAACCTTGGCGTTGATGATTTAAAAAATGAATTGCTTTCTTTTGTGAATACAGGAGCCCTTCGTAACAATGAAACAATTGTTACTAACACAAGGCATTATGATTCTTTATTAAAAGCTTTGGATGAAATACAAAAAGTAAAATTTGGTCTTGAAACCAATCTTTCAAGTGACTTAATTGCACTTGATATTCGTGAAGCTTTATATCAGTTTGGGCTTATCACCGGGCAAGTTTCTAACGACGAATTACTAGGGAATATTTTTGCTAATTTCTGTATCGGGAAATAATTATGCTTTCTTTAAGTTTCCAGTACTTTCTATTAGTTGACTACCATTGATTTAGCTTGATTTTTACTTTCTAGTATTATCTTTAGTTTGTACATTTGTTACACTCCTCGTACACCTTATCAAAAATAAGGTGTAAAAATGTACACCTTATGATAATAAGTTTAAAGAAAAAGAAATTGCAAAACGACAGGTATAGTTTATACCTGGAATACTATAAAGGATCAACCGCTAATGCAGTTGGCAAGCGTGTCCATTTGAGAGATTTCGAATATTTAAAACTATATCCGCATCAAGATCCTAAAACTGCTGCTGAGAAAAAAGAAAATAAGGAGATTGAAATTTTAAGTGAACAGATTTTATCTATAAGAAAAGCCGAATACTTTCAGGGCAAATTTGATATTAAAAACAATACCAAATCTAAGACGCTATTTTTAGAATATTACAGCAATCAAGCTGAAGAACGTGTTGATTCTCCAAAGAATTACGGAAACTGGACAGCTTCTTTTCTACATTTAAAACGATTCTGCAGTCCAAATACAACTTTTAATGAAGTAGATGAAGAATTTGTAAAAGCATATCGAAATTACCTGGATAAAGATGCAAAAACCAAAAGTGATCTACCACTATCTCAAAACTCTAAATACTCTTACTATAATAAATTCAAAGCCGCAATACGTTCCGCTTTTGAAGATGGTTATCTTACGACAAACCCCGTCAAAAAAGTAAAAGGATTCGAGCAAGGCGAAAGCCAAAGAGAATATCTAACTTATAACGAGTTAGTAGCCATGAGCAAAGCTTATTGCAAACATGATGTTTTAAAAAGAGCCTTCATTTTCTCGTGCTTGGTTGGTTTAAGATGGTCTGATATCAATACACTCGTTTGGAAAGAAGTTAGAGATGAAGGAGATATTAGCCGAGTAAATTTTAGACAAGAAAAAACCGACGGGGTAGAATATTTATATATTTCTGCAGAAGCAAGAAAACTTCTTGGCGAAAGAGAAAATCCTTCAGATCGCGTTTTCAAAGGCTTGAAATACGGAGCTCATTTTAATGCTGAAATTTTAAGATGGTGCATGCGTGCCGGATTAACAAAACATATAACCTTTCATAGTGCCAGACATACCAATGCAGTGTTGCTTTTAGAAAATGGAGCTGACATTTATACGGTTTCAAAACGATTAGGACACAAGGAATTAAAAACAACTGAAATTTATGCCAAAATCATTGATTCTAAGATGAAAGAAGCTGCTAACTTAATTCCTAACATTAATATTTAATTGGTATGCTGCACTCCTATTTTAGTTTTAAAGACAAGCATTATAAAACATTAGAATTCATTAAAGACAACTTAAACTCTAATGAAAATAATTTATATATTGCCAAGAAAATAAAAAAACTAAATGAATATCAGTTCTTTTATTTACTAAGTGATCTTATATATCATCACCCGATTAAACATCTTTCTTTAGATAATATAAAATTGTTTTTTGAAAGCCGTAAAACAATTATTAATGAAGATGATTATTTACCATTCCAGGATTATGGTAAAGATTTTGTCCACATTCCAATTAGTGATACTTATGTAGTTTTTAATTCAAAAAAGGGATTAAGATCTTTAGTTGATTACTACTTAAAGACGAAAGAATACCCAAAGGAAACTCTTATTACTAAGCTTTTAGTTCTGTCAGATAAAATCCTTGAAGATATATATCAACAGGTAAATACAATAAAAAATTACTTTCTTAATAATCTTCAAAATGAAGAAAATTATCAAAATGACTTAAGGATTTCATTTTCAACGGATATTATAATAGCTTTAGAAGATTTCGAAAAATATGTAGTGACCTTATGCGATGAAATTCAGGATAAAATTTCTGGCTTATCTGGATTTATTTCTAATAATGAAAATTATACAATATCGGTAGATAATAAAATTTTAGAAAAACTCTATTTTGGTTTGGAAAAATTCATGTTTATAGATGAAACCCAAACTTCATTAACCCAATTTATTGATGTTTTAAAACTTAATTGGAAAGAACATAATTCAGTTATATATCTTAGAATGGATAATATTCAATTTAAATACTTCATTGATTGTATTAGCCAATTTTTAAATACTAAAATCCCTTTAACATTTATTGAACGATCTCAAAACATTAAAAATATAAATGGCATAATTAACGCGAGCTCTATTAGAGCCTCATACTCTAGAGCTTACGGATCAACCAAAGACTTTGAATCAATTAGGGCAATTTTTGAAAATTTATAAATAATTTAGGTTAACTCGTTAACATCGTTAACCTGAACTAATTTTACTATACTGACTTTTGCTACCATAACGATAAAAACTATCACACATGGAAAGCAATGCCATTTTTCAAAAATTAGCTCAATTAGAAAAACTTATAATTGGGACTACAAAACAAATCTTCACAGTTGACGATGTTGTAAACTATACTGGATTTTCAAAAAGCTATGTCTACAAATTAGTACATATGAATATCCTTCCTTATTCAAAACCAAACAACAGAACTCTCTTCTTTACCAAATCAGAGATTGATGAATGGCTACTCCAAAACAAATCTAAATCTATTTCTCAGATTCAGAACGAGGCTGCTAATTATACTAATTCTCATAAAAAATAAAAGCGTTCAATTCCGCCGAATTGTAACGCCTTTTATTTTAATTCTAACCGTATTGTGTCGTCCAAAGATACAATAAAAACCATATTGTATGATGAAAAATATGTATTTAAGAATAGGAACGACCTATTTTAAGAAGTCCTTATACCCTTTACCTTCAGGAGATTTCATAGAAATTCTGGTTATTTGGTCAGCAGAATTGATTAGACAAGATCATGGTAAAAATGCACTTTCAGAAATTGAAAGATTTGATGGTTTTATATGTATTCCTGAAAATCGTCCTGAATTCTTTAAGAAAAGAGTTCAGGACTATTATAACACCTATCATCAAATAAGTAAGTCTCCTATAGAAGGTGACATTACAAATACGATTACCTTTTTAACTCATATTTTTGGTGATCAGCTAGAATTAGGAATTGATTATCTACAATTAATTTATTCTAAGCCAACTCAAATTTTACCTATTCTATGCTTAGTAAGTAAAGAAAGATCAACAGGAAAATCAACTTTTCTGAAGTGGCTAAAAGAGATCTACGAATACAATCTGACTTTCTTAACAAATAGTGACTTCACATCAAACTTCAACTCAGACTGGAGTTCTAAGCTTTTAATTTGTATCGATGAAGTTCTATTTAAGACTGATGAACTTACAGAACGTATAAAATATTTATCTACAAGTAACACCCACAAAACAGAAGCTAAAGGAAAGGACAAAAAGGAATCTACCTTTTTTGGAAAATTCATATTATGCTCTAATAATGAAACTTCATTTATCAAAATTGATGCGGATGAAATTAGGTTTTGGATTATTAAAGTGCCTCGTTATAAAAAAGAGGATGTCAATTTCTTGAAAAAACTAATTGAAGAAATTCCTGCATTCTTATATTTTCTAACAAATAGGAAATTGTCAACTGAGAATCAATCTCGAATGTGGTTTACTCCAAAACAAATTAAAACTAAAGCTTTGGAAAAATTGGTTCTTCATAAATCAAGTAAAATTGAGCATGAAATAGCAAGTACTTTATTGAATGTAATGGAAAGTATCGATATTGAAATATTAGAATTTAGTATCTCAGATTTACTTAATATTCTAAATAAGTTTAAGGTAAAATATGATGCTATTGAAATAAAAAAAATCATACGAGAAAATTGGAAATTATCACCTTCACCAAACTCCAATAAGTACCAAAAAATCACAGTCACAAATGACCTGGATATTTATCAAAATCAAGCTAAAGGAAGGCATTATGTTATTTTGAAAATTTTTTTGGTCGAAAAAATGATGATTTGATGACAGCATAGGCTCAGCCCTTTATTTATAAGACTTAAACCTGTCATCATTTTGTCATCAAAAATAAAAATGATGACAAGAAAATGATGACAGATAAAAAAAAACATCAAATTTTGATGATTTGATGACATTTTGATGACAGCCTCATCCCTTACCAGTATTAGCTTTAGAGCATGTTGTAATCAAATCATCAAAATTTTTCGCTTTTTTAACCCTAAAACAGAAAAAAACATGAATTCGACCCAAGCAAGAGAAATTCCGATAGAAAAAATACTTAAAAATTTAGGATGTGAACCGACAAAATCAAATGGAAATGAAAGC
>Ga0194135_10000128_pt1 | contig 42637 bp, 20 predicted proteins | sample LitLau_LLRF_2013_FD_134024 | JGI IMG/M metagenome (GOLD analysis project Ga0194135, IMG submission 134024) | Freshwater sediment microbial communities in response to fracking from North America - Little Laurel Run_MetaG_LLRF_2013 (version 2) | ecosystem: Environmental > Aquatic > Freshwater >...
GATCATGCCTTCCATCAATTTTCAGGAGTTCGATATTGCGTACTGGTACGGCTTCATGTGCTTTTGTGGCGTCCCGCTGTTGTTGCTGAGTTACATGTTGAGCCGCCCCGTCCCGCCGCCTGTTCGCTTCAACCGCCAACGCCGCGAAGTCTGTGTGCCCTTTGCCGACGGCCGTTACTGGATCGTGCCGTGGGAACAAGTCACCGCCCAGGCCATCGCCATGTCTTCCGTTGGGCAACACGGCAAAACCACCCAAGGGCTGCTGGTGGTGGGCTTTCGTAACCCCGATCCCGACGCTCCGGAAAAGGAACGCGACTTCAGCCTGGGGTTCAGCTGTGGCGGCGGAGAAACAGCTATGAGTTTGTGGGAATGCATACGCAGTTATATGGAGATCGGGCCAGAAGCTGTTCCGAAATGTAATTTCGAAGGGGAAAGTACAGGAAAAGGGCTGCTCGGCTGGACAATCAGCATTCTGTGGGATGCGTTGAAGTCATTGCTCAAGGGGGATTTCAAAGCAGCGTTCAAGGATGTTTTCTTCAGCGTTTTCTTGGGCGCGCCGCTGGGCTTTTACTTGCAAGAAAAGAAGCTTATGCCACCCCCTGATCTGATCAATCCGGCCATCATCGAATGGTCCAAACCACTGCCGCCCGAACAATGGGCTCGCCACTCTGCTGAGTTGGAACAGGCTATCGACCGACAAGAACAGGCGCTGCAAGAAAGCGCGACAAGCTCATGACGGCTTCCCACCAGGCCGGCGCCGAAGACCTGCTGACGGTGCTGGAAACCCAGCGAACCCTGTACGCCGCCCAGGATCAGAACGTGCAACTGCGGCTGTCACGGCTGCAGTCGAGCATTGCCCTGTACAAGGCCCTGGGTGGCGGCTGGAATCAATGAATCACCAAAGGCTCGCATGGCCGGCGGCATCACCACTGGCCATCGTCGCAGCGACGGCCAGGGCGCTGATGACCTAGAATCGTCCGACCACCCACAGACGCGAGCAACGCCCCCACCATGCCCCTCGGAACCGAGCTGGACGCCTCCCTGGCAGACGTACTGTCGATGCTGAAAAGAGCATTCCCGAACGGAGTCAGCCCAACCGATTACCGCCCTCTTCTGGCAGCGCTATATGAACATCTGTCAGATCGAAACCTGGCGAATGTCATCTCACAGCTCACCCACAAGGACCCGGATCTGGTCCTCAACGAGATCTACGAGGCCGTGACCAGCAAGAAACCGAAAGCTCAGGAGATAGCAGCGCTAACTCGGCTCCTGAACCATCACGGAGCGTCTGAAACACTGGCCGACACCTGATGCCTCGCCCCTCAAGAAGACCAGGACAATGAACTTCAGTGAATTTGAACAACTGCTGGATGCCAAGAAGAGTCTCAATCCGATCTGGTTTGAGCTCCCTTCGGACAGTGCCGCCACCGAGGAGGACATCACCGAGGCTCAAAATGACTTGGCGCTGCAACTTCCTGTCGAGTACAGCCAGTTCCTGCAGAAATATGGGGGCGGCTACTTTGCCTTCGCAATCGTCTACTCACTGGACAGAGACAGCGATTTCAACCTGGCCAGAATCAATCGACAACACCCACTGATTGGCAAGTGCCATCTGTTGCTCTCAGATAACGGCTGCGGCGACTTCTACGGCTTCCGGATTGAAAATAACCAATGCCAGGCAGAGGTGTGCTTCTTCGATCATGAAACCCAGGCATGGCAGCAGACTGGATACCCAGAACTGTTCAGCTTCCTGGCCGAGGTGGCCCTTTCGATCTGAACACCCCTAGCAACGACCTCCAGACTCGAAGCTCACAATCAGTCCGGCGCCGCTACAGCAGCCGCTGCCTGACCTTCAAATGCCGCGCATACCAGGGCCGGCGCGGCACCTTGCGCAGCAGATCCGCCAGCTGCTTTTCATCCTCGATAAAGGTGATGCGCAGGGCCAGCTTCATGGTTTCCGGGTCCATCTCCACGGTCTTGCCGGTCTGCAATCCGGGGGTGGTGCTGCAACCGTGGGTCAGCGGCCCCAGCCAGGGGTCGCCGGCCTCGACCCAGCGCCCCGGGGCGAACCAGGGCACGCCGTTGACTTCCAGGCGCTTGAGTTCGCCGGGATGGAAACGCTCGTGGGCGCGGAACCAGTCCTCCAGGCGGTCGTCGATCCAGCCATGGAAACGCCAGAACACCGGGCTGACATGGGACGAAAACGGATCGCCGAGAAAGTCGTTTTCCGGCTGGTACCAGCGCGGGGAAAAATCCGCCGGATCGCGGGCCATGGGCACCGGCGCACCACTGGAAGGATCACGCGGCACCGAGGCCCAGCGCATGTGCAGCCAGTCGTGCAGGCCCAGTTCGATTTCCGAGCCGAACTGGCCCAGGGTCAGCTTCGCCAGGTAGCGCGGGTCGCGGTACTGCGACTCCCAGACCTGGAAGTTGCTGTGGTAGGTCTCGCCGGCCTTGATGTCGCTGACCCACTGGCTGTAGTCGTCATCGTCATCGGCCAGCCACGCCGGCGGCAGGGAACCGCCGTCATGGTTGTCGAAATAGCGGGCGAACCCCAGGCGATCACGCAGCAGTTCCGGCTGCGGCAGGGGGAAATGCTGCCAGGACGGTAGGTCCTGCATGGAACGCGCCGTGCCCAGCATGTGCCGGTGCATGAAGAAGAAATCGATGCCCGAACCGTTGCGGTCCTTCTTCGGCCCGCGCGCATCGCGCTCCTGCCCACGGGGGCCGGGCTGCCAGCCGATGCCGCGCAGGGCGTCGCGCTTGTCCTCGGATAGCCGGTGCCACTTGTCCCGGGTCGCGTGCCACAGCTGGTGGAACAACCGATGCTCGGGCGACACCAGCCAGGCCAGCAGCGTCGGGTTCAAGCCAATACGCTGGCGGGCTTCGGGAAACATCTGCTTGGTGGCGACAAAGCGGTTATCCAGGGCGGGCAGTGCCAGGGGCCGGTCCAGGCGTTCCACGCGTCCGCTGAGGGTGCCACTGCCGGCATTGGCGAAACCGGCCCAGACCTCATCCAGGCTCATCTTGAATTCATAAGTGGCGGCGCCATCCCCCGCGCTGGCCGGGATCAGCCGCCAGTACATTGCACCCGGCTGCGGGCTCACCAGGTCGGCAACGATCCGGTAGTGCGGCTCGGCGGCGCCGCGCAGGCCCTCGGCGGTATCCAGGTAACCGCGCAGGCCACGCCCGCGCTGGGCGATGTCGAGAAACACTTCCAAGTCCTGGCGCCCCAAGCCATCGAGCCCGGCATCGACGCCTTCGAAGCGAATGCTCCAGATGCCCCGCAACTGGTCCGCCAGGCGTTGCCCGGCAGTGTCCGCCAGGTCCACCGTGGCTTCGCCCGGGGTAACGGGAAACTCTTCCTCACGCGTCAACTCGCGATGCACATAAAACGCCGCCGGCACGGCTGCGCCCGTCAGCGCCAAGCCCGCCATGAACCCTCGTCGAGAAATCGTCATTGCCCTACCTGTGTCAGCCCTGATGCAGGCCTTATCCAAGCTAGGACGTTTGTTGCCCAAGGAAATTTACCGCCCTGCAAGGCCGGTTAAATTTCCCCAACCGTCGCTCGTTCCTCCCAGATAGCAAAGGCCCCCGTGCCTGCACCTTGACGGCGAACCCGACTGAGATGGCAATGACAAAACCACGTTCGAAGAAGGCTCTTTACATCGGCCTGCCGCTGGCCCTGGCGATTGGCGCCGGCGCCGGTTTCCTGGCCTGGGACTACTGGTTCAGGGACAACCCCGGCTACCCGGTCAAGGTGATGAAACAGGCCGAAGAACTGCAGGAGCGCATCCTTTCCTTCGACAGCCACATCACCGTGCCCCTGGATTTCGGCAGCGCCGGCAACGAGGCCGACAAGGACGGCAGTGGCCAGTTCGACCTGGCCAAGGCCGGGCGCGGACGCCTGTCCGGCGCAGCCCTGACGATCTTCGGCTGGCCGGAAATCTGGAACGGGCCCAATGCCCCCCATCGCCCCACGGCGGGCTTTGTCGAGGCCGCGCGCAACGAGCAGGAAGCGCGCTACAAGATCCTCACCGGCATGGTCCGCGACTTCCCCAACCAAGTGGGCATTGCCTATACCCCGGACGACTTCCGCCGCCTCAACGGCGAAGGCAAGTTCGCGGTGTTCCTCAGCATGCTCAACGCCTACCCCCTGGGCACCGATCTCGACCAGCTCGATCACTGGGCGGCCCGGGGCATGCGCATGTTCGGTTTCAGCTACGTGGGCAACAACGCCTGGTCCGACTCTTCGCGCCCGCTGCCGTTCTTCAACGACACCCCGGACGCCCTCGGCGGCTTGTCCGAACTGGGTCAACAAGCAGTGCGGCGGCTCAACGACCTGGGGGTGATCATCGATGTCTCGCAGATGTCGACCAAGGCCCTGGAGCAGGTCAGCCAGCTCAGCCGCGCGCCCTTCGTCGCTTCGCACTCAGCCCCTCGGGCCCTGGTGGATATCCCGCGCAACCTCAGCGACAAGGAAATGCAACTGATCAAGGACAGCGGCGGCGTGGTGCAGATCGTCGGCTTCCCCACCTACCTGCGGCCCCTGAGCCAAGCGACCCGGGACAAGCTCAACGCCCTGCGCGCGCGGTTCGACCTGCAACCCTTGACCGGATTGGAAATGGCCCTGATGCCCGGCGACGCCATCATCACCGTGTGGCCCGAGCAGCGTTTCGGCGAATACGCCGGCGAGCTGTACGGCATTGTCGAAGCGGAACCCAAGGCCACCCTCAAGGACTTCGGCGACGCCATCGATTACGCCGTGAAGAAGATCGGCATCGACCACGTCGGCATCAGTTCGGACTTCAACGACGGCGGCGGCCTGGACGGCTGGAAGGATGTCAGCGAGGGCCGCAACGTCACCGCCGAACTGCTGCAGCGCGGCTACAGCGAAGCGGACATCGCCAAGCTCTGGGGCGGCAATTTCCTGCGGGTCTGGGCGCAGGTGCAGCAGTCCGCCAAGCCTGTGGCCAACCGTTGATGCTCCCTTTTTGCCAACCAGTGAACTGAGCCCATGACCGATCGCCGCACATTTCTCAAACAGGCCGGCATTCTGGCCGCCAGCCTGCCTCTGGGCGCCAGTGCCCTGGCCGCATCCGACTCCGGCGCCAGCACCCCGAGCCCCATCCCCGACGACAAATGGGCGCAATTGCGCCTGCTGTTCGACCAGGATCCGAACTACCTGCACTTCTCCAATTTCCTGGTGACCTCGCACCCAAGGCCTGTGCGTGAAGCCATCGAACGGCATCGCGCCAACATCGACCGCAACCCCGGGCTGGCCATGGACTGGGACCTGCAGGAACCCTGGAAACGCGAGGCCGAGGTGCGTCAATGGGCGGGCCGCTATCTGCACGCCAAGCCCGGGCAGATCGCCCTCACCGGCAGCACCAGCGAAGGCCTGGCGATGATCTATGGCGGCCTTCACGTGCGGCCCGATCAGGAGATCCTGACCACGGTGCACGAACACTACGCCACCGAGTACAGCCTGGAATACCGGGTGCGCAAGCAAGGCACCCAGGTGCGCAAGATCAGCCTGTTCAAGGACCCGCACCGGGTGTCCAAAGATGAAATCCTCGACTCGATCAAGCGCGGCATCCGCCCCAATACCCGAGTCCTGGGCATGACCTGGGTGCAGTCGGGCAGCGGCGTGAAACTGCCGATCGGCGAGATCGGCCAGCTGGTGGACGAGTTCAACCGCAACCGCGATGACAAAGACCGGATCATCTATGTGGTGGACGGGGTCCACGGGTTTGGCGTGGACAACCTGGACTTCCCCGACATGCACTGCGACTACTTCATTTCCGGCACCCACAAGTGGATGTTCGGCCCTCGCGGCACCGGGATCATCTGCGCCCGTTCCGAGGAGCTCAAGGACCTGACCCCCAGCGTGCCGACCTTTTCCGAGGACAACAATTTCGGCACCAGCATGACCCCTGGCGGCTACCACGCCTTTGAACACCGCTGGGCCCTGGATGAGGCCTTCAAGCTGCATTTGCAATTGGGCAAGGCCCAGGTCCAGGCGCGCATCCACGCCCTCAACAGCTACCTCAAGCAACGCCTGCAGGCACTGCCCCAAGTGGAGCTGGTCACGCCCCTGAGCCCCGAGCTGTCGGCGGGTTTCACCTTCTTCCGGGTCAAGCATCAGGACTGCGACAAGGTCGCCGCCTACCTGATGGCCAATCGGGTGGTGGTCGATGCCGTGGACCGCGATGTCGGCCCGGTGATCCGTACCGCCCCCGGCCTGCTCAACAACGAACAACAGATCGATCGGTTAATGGACCTGCTGCGCAAAAAGGTCTGAAGCCGCCCCTCCTTGCGCCCTGCGTCACCTTTGAAAAGAGAGTCATGATGAAACAGCATTCACTGAGCACCGCCCTCCGCCCGCCCCTGGCCAGCCTCTCCCTGGCCCTGCTGCTGAGCCTGTTCTTGCCGGGCGCCGCCCAGGCCGCCGCCGCGCCCCAGCCGGGCAAGGTGTTCAAGGATTGCAAGGACTGTCCGGAAATGGTGGTGCTGCCCGCCGGCACCTTCACCATGGGCACCCCCGCCGACGAGGTTGGCCGCCAGGAGGACGAGGGTCCGATGCACGAAGTGACCTTCGCCAAGCCGTTCGCCATCGGGCGCTTCCAGGTCCTGGCCGGCGAATGGGCCACCTACCTGAAGGAAACCGGTTACCGCATGCCCGACGGCGACACGCGCCCCGGCCGCGAGTGCAAGGCCGGCAAGCCGCGCTACGAAGTCGGCCCGCGCCAACCGGCGGTGTGCATGGACTTCAACGAAGCCCAGGCCTACACCGCCTGGCTGTCCAAGCGCACCGGCCAGCATTACTACATCGTCAGCGAAGCCATGCGCGAATACGCGGCCCGCGCCGGCAGCACCGGCCCCTTCCCCTTCCCTTTCGACGAGGGCAAGGAGTACAGCATCGCCAAGCACGCCAACACCTACGGCCCGGAAGACGGCTTCAGCTTCACCTCGCCCGCCGGTTCCTTCCCCGCCAACGCCTTCGGCGTCTACGACATGCACGGCAATGTCTACGAGTTCACCCCCGACTGCTGGCATGAAAACTATGTCGGCGCCCCCACCGATGGCAGCGCCTGGACCGAACCCAACTGCAGCGTCCTGCAGATGCGCGGCAACGACTGGACCGAAGCGCCGATTTTTTCCCGCTCAGGCAACCGCAACAACATCTACCCCACCGATCGTGGTGACTGGCTGGGGTTCCGGGTTGCCCGCGACCTTTGACCTTCCCCCTCATCGCCTGACGGAGACACACCATGAAAGCCCCACTGTTCACCCTGTCGCTGAGCGACGGTTCCACCGCCAGCGTGCATGACGCCGAAGAGAACCAGGGCAGCCTGCACACCGAGGGCTTCGCAGCGCTGAACTTTCGCAGCGATGGCGAGCTGATCGAGATCCTCGGCGAAGTGCCGCCCAACTACCCCGCCAGCGCGCTGCTGGCGGTGCTGGGCGGGCACTTCTGCTACCGGAAGAAGTCCGCCCAGGTGCGGGTTCGCCTGCGGGCCAGCCGCGACTTTGCAGTCTCGGCCATTCGCCTGGGGATCTTCGACACCCTGCTCGCCGCCGACGCCCACCAGGTGGAGCTACAGTGCCGACGCAGCACCTTCTGGCAGCACCCGCTGCCCTGGCTCAGTGCTCCGGCCAGTGCCCACACCGCGCCCTTCTACCAGTTCAGCGGCGAGAAACGTCACCCGCAACGCCCGCCGCTGCCCCAGGGCGAGGTGTACCGTCGCCGGCTGCCGGGGCTGAACACCGAATTCAGCCTGCGCACCATCGACCCGGATCGCGACCTGCAAGCCTTCAACCGCTGGATGAACCTGGAACAGGTGGCGTTCTTCTGGGAGCAGGCCGGCAGCCTCGACGAGCACGCCGCCTACCTGCAGGACATGCTCGCCGACCCGCGGGTGCACCCATTGATCGGCTGCTACGACGACGAGCCTTTCGCCTACTTCGAAGTCTACTGGTGCAAGGAAGACCGCATCGCCCCCTACTACGACGTGCAGGACCACGACCGCGGCTGGCACGTGGTGGTGGGCGAGAGCAAGCACCAGGGCATCGGCAAGCTCAAGGGCTGGTTCAATTCGCTGATGCACTACATGTTTCTGGATGACCCGCGCACCCAGCGCATCCTTGGCGAACCGCGCATCGACCATGACCGGCAGATCGACTTCCTCAAGTCCCAGGGCTTCGGTCACTTGAAGGACATCCAGCTGGCCCACAAGAAAGCCGCCCTGCTGCGCCTGGAACGCGAGTTTTTCTTCGATCGGCCACTGTGAGCTGATCCACCGGTCGCTGCCGCCCTCAGGCGGCGGCCGGCACCCGACCCGACGCGAGGCCCGCGCTAAATCCCCCCTGCCTCACTTCGTCTTCTGTGCAACGGTCTTGAACCCGGCACTGGCCCGAGCGCGATGGCCGGCTCAAGCCCGGCATTGAAGCGGACGGCGCGGCGCGCCGCGGAACATTGCCCGTATCTCGATCCATTGCAGAGGAAACGCCCCAGATGAACCCGACGGCTGCACCCCGGCCCCCATGCCCTAACGCAAATCGCCCCTCACCCGCCCCTATCCGCGCTTGAACCAGGAGTCATCATGAACAGCCCTCCGCGTAGCCGCAGCGCCATCCGTGACCTGCTGGGCCTGCTCAAACCGTTCTGGCCCACCGTGGCCGTCTCGATCGTGCTGGGCATCATCGGCGGCCTGAGCATCACCGTACTGCTGGCGACCATCAACCAGGCCCTGAACGGCGCCGACGGCCTCAGTCGCGGCGTGGTCCTGAGCTTCGCCGGGCTGTGCCTGCTGGCGCTGCTGTGTTCGATCCTGTCGGACATCGGCAGCAACTACGTCGGCCAGCACATCATCAGCAAGCTGCGCAAAGACCTGGGGGAAAAAGTCCTCAGCGCCCCTATCGAGCAGATCGAACGCTATCGCAGCCATCGCCTGATCCCGGTCCTGACCCACGACATCGACACCATCAGCGACTTCGCCTTCGCCTTCGCGCCACTGGCCATTTCCCTGACCGTGACCCTGGGCTGCCTGGGTTACCTGGCCCTGCTCTCCTGGCCGATGTTCCTCTTGATGCTGGTGGCCATCGTGATTGGCTGCAGCGTGCAGTTCGTCGCCCAGACCAAGGGCATCAAGGGCTTCATGGACGCCCGGGATGAAGAGGACAACCTGCAAAAGCACTACAACGCGATTGCCGACGGCGCCAAGGAACTGCGCATCCACCGGCCGCGCCGCAACCGCATGTTCAACCAGCGGATCAAGCACAGCGCCGAGCACATCTGCAACAAACAGATCGAGTCGGTGAACATTTTCATCGTCGCCAAGACCTTCGGTTCCATGCTGTTTTTCGTGGTCATCGGCCTGGCCCTGGCCCTGCAGTCCTTCTGGCCCGACAACGACCGCGCGGTGATGAGCGGTTTCGTCCTGGTGCTGCTGTACATGAAGGGCCCCCTGGAACTGCTGATCGGCAACCTGCCGATTGTCAGCCGCGCCCAGGTGGCCTTCCGCCGCATCGCCGAGTTGTCCGAGCGTTTCTCATCGCCCGAACCGCACCTGCTGCTCAGCGACACCTCGACCCAGCCCCAGGCGGTGCACAGCCTGGAACTGCACGATGTGCGCTACGCCTTCCCCGCCGTGGAAGGCAGCGCGCCCTTTGCCCTGGGCCCGGTGAACCTGCGGATCAAGCAGGGCGACATCGTCTTCATCGTGGGCGAGAACGGCTGCGGCAAGACCACCCTGATCAAGCTGCTGCTGGGCCTGTACCGACCCCAGGAAGGCGAGATCCGCCTCAACGGCCAAGCGGTCACCGCCCAGACCCGCGACGACTATCGGCAACTGTTCACCACCATCTTTGCCGACTACTACCTGTTCGACGACCTGGTCCAGGGCGGCGAACAACTGCCCGCGGATGCCGAACAGTACCTGCGGCGCCTGGAGATCGGACACAAGGTGAGCATCCGCGACGGGGCCTTCAGCACCACCGATCTGTCCACCGGACAACGCAAGCGCCTGGCGCTGATCAACGCCTGGATCGAGGAACGCCCGGTGCTGGTGTTCGACGAATGGGCCGCCGACCAGGACCCGACCTTCCGGCGGATTTTCTACACCGAGCTGCTGCCGGACCTCAAACGCCTGGGCAAGACCATCATCGTCATCTCCCACGACGATCGCTATTTCGACATCGCCGACCAGTTGGTGCGCATGGAGGCGGGCAAGGTCAGTTGCGAACTCGAACCGGCCTGATTTTTTCGTAGCGGCTTTCCGGTTTTCGGCAAGTCGAACGTCTCATAACAAGTTTGAGAAACATTAGCATTTAGAACGAATTCCCATTGCCGTTTTATAAGAGCAAATGAACATGCCAGCACCTCTAGGACTCACCCCCCTGAAAACAGCTCTGCTCATGCGCCATGCGCTGCGGCCGAGCTTGCGTCCCTATCTGCTTGGGGCCGTATTGGCGCTGCCTTGTGCCGCCCAGGTACAGGCCCAGCAAGCCCATTTCGATATTCCTGCGCAGTCCCTGGGCAGCGCCTTGCAGGCATTCGGCCAGCAAGCCGACCTGCAAGTGCTCTACAACCAGGACAGCGTCCAGGGCAAGCGCAGCACGGCGATCAAGGGCTCGTTGCAGCCCGACCAGGCCCTGTCGCAACTGCTGCGCGGGACCGGGGTGAGTTATCAGCGCCAAGGCAACACCGTGACCCTGGCGCAGAGCAGTGGGGCTGTGGAGCTGGGGACCATGAACATTTCCACTCAGGAGCTGGGGAGCACCACCGAGGGGACCGGTTCCTACACCACCGGGCAAAGCAACTCGGCCACTCGCATGGACCTGTCCCTGCGTGAAACGCCGCAGTCGGTGAGCGTCATCACCCGCCAGCAGATGGATGACCAAGGGTTGACCGAACTGGCGCACGTCATGCAGCAGACCCCCGGGATCACGGTCAACCGCGAGAGCTCCGAAGGCTACGTGTATTACTCGCGGGGCTTTGAAATCCAGAACTTCCAGTACGACGGCATTCCCAGCCTGGGCACCGACGGCGGCAACATCCGCGACAACTACAGCATCGGCAACACCCTGATCTACGACCGCATCGAAGTGCTCAAGGGCGCCACCGGCCTGGTCAACGGCATCGGCTATCCGTCCGGGGTGATCAACATGGTGCGCAAGCGCCCGACCCGGGAATTCCAGGGCCACGTCGCCGCCGGCGCCGGCTCATGGGATCGCTACACCAGCGAAGTGGACGTCTCCGGCCCGCTGGTGGAAGGCGGCGCGATACGCGGACGGATGGTGGCGGGCACCGGCAAGCGCAACAGCTTCATCGACTACCAGAAAGGTGAGCAGAACGTCTTCTACGGCATTCTCGAAGGCGACCTGAGCGACGCCACCACCCTCAGCGTCGGCTACGACTTCCAGAACAACAACAACGACGCCACGACCAACACCAGCTTGCCGGTGTTCTACAAGAACGGTGATCGGATCAAGTTTTCCCGTTCCACCAACCCGGCGGACAAATTCGCCTACCGCAACCAGGAAACCCAGCACGCCTTTGTCGGCCTCGATCACCAGTTCGACAACGACTGGACCTTCAAGGCGACGGTCAATACGCGCAAGTACACCTCGCGGGAAATCATCGCCGGCATGTCCAGCGAGCACGTCAATCTCGACAACAGCCAGGACTATGGCTACCTGCCGCCGGGCGGCGTGGCCAACTTCGGCTCCGACAGCGACGAGAAGTCCTTCGATGCCTATGCCAAGGGCCCGTTCTCGCTGTTTGGGCGCACCCACGAACTGGTGCTGGGCTACAACTATTCCCACGCCACCACCCGTTCCAAGCGTATCGACGGCACCACCACTGGAGTCATCGACGACGTGCTGAACTGGAACAACAGCATGCCCTACCCGACCGACTGGGCCTGGTGGTCGACCTTCGACATCAAGAGCACCCAGAAAGTCTCCTACGCGGCGGTGATCCTCAAGCCCACCGACGCCCTGAACTTCATACTTGGCGCCCGGGTCACCGACTACGACTGGCAGATCGATCGGGTCAACGCCCTGCGTCAACTGCCGCGCATCTCCACCACCAACTCCGGGGAAGTGATTCCCTATGCCGGCGTCACCTATGACCTGGACGACCACCACACGGTCTACGCCAGCTACACCGACATCTTCAAGCCGCAGCCCTACAGCCTGGATGTCAGCGGCAAGTCCCTGGAGCCGCTGACCGGGCAGAGCTACGAAGTGGGGGTCAAGGGTGAATATTTCGACCGTCGCCTGAACGCCAGCCTGGCGCTGTTCCAGCTCAAGCAGGACAACCTTGGCGAGAATACCGGCGTCATGGGCGTTGACGGCTTCGAGGCCATGCGCGCGATCAAGGGCGCCACCACCAACGGCATCGAACTGGAAATGGCCGGTGAAGTGCTGCCGGACTGGAACGTCAACGCCGGCTACGTCTACCAGGAATCCTACGACGCCAAGAACAAGCGCGTGGCCACCACTCAGCCACAGCACCTGTTCAAGGTCGCCACCACCTACCGCCTGCCCGCCGAGCTGAACAAGGTCACCGTAGGCGGCAACATGCAGTGGCAGAGCTCGACCTCCTTTGTCGATAACAGCTTCGTCGATGCCGCCTACAACCAGCTGCCCAGCCACAAGTTCACCCGTGCCAGCTATGCCGTGGTGGGCCTGATGAGCAGCTATGACTTCAACCAGAACCTCAAGGCCACGGTCAACCTGAACAACGTCTTCGACCGGACCTACTACAGCGGAATCGGCACCTACAACTCGATCTACTACGGCGACCCGCGCAACGTCATGTTCAACGTCAAATACAGCTTCTGATGCTCCCTGGTTGAACCCCTCCCCGCCCCGGTCACCGCGGCGGGGATTTTTTTGCCCGCAGCGCCAGCATCGACCTGATGTCTCGCCCTTCGTCTTCGGCATTGGATTTTCGTAGGAGCCGGCTTGCCGGCGAAGGGGCCCGTAAGACATGCATTGCCCGGGCGGACGTCTTCGCTGGCAAGCCAGCTCCGACATGGGGCGTAGCACACCGCGCCATCTTCAGGCCGGCCGCAAGGCCGCCGTCAGATTTTGCTTTTGCTTTTGATCTTCCTGCCCCTTTAGACACGATGGCCGAACGCAGGCATTGAGCCGTGGGTAACCCGGCAGGACGCCGGGTTAGCCGCCCCAGGCCATGAATGGCCTGTGGCGGCGGCCCACGGATCAATGCCGGAGTTCGGGCATGCCGAGCCCCAGCGAGGCACCGAGTGGAGGGGCAAAGCCCTTTGGTTACTTTGGAGCCCCAAAGTGACTCGCCGTAAGGGCGAAACCGCCAGCCGCCATACCCGCAGCAATGGATATGCCCCCCAACCCACACCGCAAAAGCCCAACCACCACCAGATTTCCCCCATCCAAAAAAAACGGGAGAACAGTCACCTGTCCTCCCGCCCATCACACCAATCAACGATGCCTAAACCCCTAACAGCACCTCCCGCCTAACCGGCGTCCCTCCCAGCTGCGCCAGCACCTGCGCCAGCGAGCGCGTCGGCGAACCATCCGCCAACACCCCAAGCAACTGCACCAGTTGCAGATTCAACCCCTGCACCGCCGCCTCGCTAAAGGCCTCAAGCCGATGGTCATAGTGGAACTGCAACTGCCCCTTGAGCTCGACATACAAGGTCAGCGCCGAACTGGTCTGCTCGAAGCTGTGCATGCTTTCCAGACGCAAATCACCGAGATCACCACCGGCCGACGCCGCACTGACCGGATAGTTCTCGAACACGATCACCGTGTCGCTCAACTCTCCGCCCGGCAACCCGGCCCAGCGTTCGATATCGCTCAAGGCACTGTAGCCATGCTCACGCATCAGCACGTTGCGTCCTTGCAGCGCCTGCAGCCAGTCAACCACGCGCTGCCCCGGCTCGATACTGGCCACCAGCGGCACGTCGTTGATGTACAGCCCCAATTGCTGCTCGATGCCCTTGAGCTGGGGCGGGCGTCCGGCGATGGTGGCGCCGCAGGCCACCGTCGACTGAGCGCAATGCACATGCAGAAGCAATAGCCAGGCCGCCTGCACCAGGGTGTTGGCGGTGATCTTCTGCTGCCGGGCGAAAGCGGTCAGTTGCTCGGTCTGGGCCTCGTCGAACTCGAAGTAATGCTGACGATGCCCACCCCGCTGCCGATCGCCCTGGGCCATCGCACAGGCACTGAGCAAGGTCGGCACCTTCAGCGGCTTGAGCTGTTCACGCCAAAAGCGCTCGTCGGCCTGCTGGTCCCGGGCCTGCAGCCAGGCAATGTAGTCACGGTAGCCAGCCGGCCGGTGACTGATGGCCTGCCCGGTGTAGGCCGCCAGCACATCGTTGAACAGCTGGAACCCGCTCCAGCCGTCCAGCAGGATGTGATGGTTGGTACAGATCAGCCGGTAGCGTCCCTCCCCCAGCTCGATTGCCTGCAAACGCAACAGCGGCGCACGGGCCAGATCGAAACCCTTGAGTCGTTCGGCCAGGGCCAGACGCTCCAGGGCATCGCGGTCCAGGTCCGTGCCGTCGAGTATCTGGAACGGCACCTCGACCTGCTTGTGCACCACCTGCAACGGCTGCGCCAGGGCCGGTCCCCAGACAAAACGGCTGCGCAGGATCTCATGGGTATCCATGGCCTGCTGCCAGGCCTGACGCAGGCGCTGCGGGTCGACGCCTTGCACATCCATGCACATCTGGTTGACGAAATCCCCCGCCTCATGGTCCTGCAACTCATGCTGCAACAAGGCCTGCTGCATCGGTGCCAATGGGTAGATGTCCTCGACCTGAGACGGCACCAACGCCAGGGCATCCAGCTGTTCCTGGGTCAGTCGCGCCAGCGGGAAATCCGACGGCGTGAGGCCGCCACGGGCCTGGCAGCAGTGCTCCACCAGCGCCTGCAGGGCCTGGATATAGTCCCGGGCCAGCGACTCGATCTGCGCACTGTCGAACATGCGCTGACTGAAGCTCCAGTCCAGGCGCAGCTGACCGTCGTACACCTTGCCGCTGATCGACAGCCAGTTGCCCAGGGGCGCATCGATGCTGGCATCCGCGCCATGGGCCTCCGGCGCCGGAACGAACAGCGCCTGAGGATCATCGAAACTGCCGTCGAACTGCCCCAGGTAGTTGAAGGTGACCCGAGGCTGGGCAAGCCCCTGCAACGCCTCGCGGCTGGCGGCATCCCCCAGATAGCGCAGGGCGCCGTAGCCGATCCCCTTGTTGGGAATCGCCCGCAGCTGTTCCTTGATCCGCTTGATCAAAGACTCGGCGCTATCCCCGGCGCTCAGGCGCACCGGGAACACCGAGGTGAACCAGCCCACGGTGCGGCTCAGGTCCAGGTCCTCGAAGAGTTGCTCACGCCCGTGGCCTTCCAGCTGGATCAGGGTCGAGGACTGTCCGGTCCACTGCCCCATGACCTGGGCCAGGGCCGCCAGCAACAGGTCGTTGACCTGGGTCCGGTAGGCGGCCGGAGCGCGCTGCAGCAAGCGTTGGGTGGTCGCGGCATCGAGCTGGACCTGCACACTGCCGGCGTCGCGGCTCAAGGCCTGGGTGCCGGGTTCAACCCCAGGCAACGATGCCTGTGCGCCCGCAAGTTGCGCGCGCCAGTAGGCTAGCTCGGCCCGGGCCTCGGGCCCATGGGCATACGCTTGCAGGCGTCGACCAAAGGCCTGATAAGAGCTGCTCTTGGCAGGCAACTGCAGCGCTTGCCCGGCCAGCGCCTGGGTGTAGGCGCTTTGCAGGTCTTCGAACAACAGGCGCCAGGACACGCCATCCACCACCAGGTGATGGGCCACCAGCAACAAGCGCTGAGTGGAGTCAGCCAGGGTCACCAACAGCCCCCGCAACAAAGGCCCGCGCTGCAGGTCGAGGCTGCACTGGACCTGCTCGCAGAGCTGCTCCAGCTCGGCGGCGTTGGCGGCTTCGGCCTGCCACAACAGGTCCGGACCGGGCCCGGCCTGATCAAGCGGACCATGGCTGGCACTCCAGCCTGCGCTCCCCTGCTGGAATTGCAGACGTAACCCGTCGTGATGCTCGAACAAGGCGCGCAAGCCCCGCTCCAGCGCGTGGGAGTTCAATGGCGTGGCCGGAATCAGCAGCACCGACTGGTTGAAATGGTGCCGCTGGGGAATCGGCTCGGCAAAGAACAGACGCTGGATCGGCAGCAGCGGCATGTCGCCGCTCACCGGTCCCTGGTCGATATCGTCCTGCGTCCCGCACTGCGCTACCGCGGCCAGCCCCTGGATGGTCTGTTGCTCGAACAGGTCCTTGGGGGTAAAGCGGATCGAGGCCTGACGCGCACGGCTGACCAGTTGCAGGGAGATGATCGAGTCCCCGCCCAGCTCGAAGAAGTTGTCGCTCACACCAACCTGCGGCACTTTCAGCACGTCTTGCCAGATCTGTGCCAGACGCTTCTCCAGATCGCTGCGCGGTGCCACATAGGCGTGGCTGGCCTGGGCCGTTTCCGGCATCGGCAACGCCTGGCGATCCAGCTTGCCATTGGGCGACAGCGGCAGGCGTTCGAGGAACAGCCAATAGGACGGCACCATGTAATCGGGCAGGCAGGCCTTCAACGTCTGGCGCAGGGTTTCACGCAGCCTTTCCTGGCTTTGCTCGTCCTCAAGTGCGGTCGCGGCCGTCACCAAATAAGCCACCAGACGCCGGCCATGGGCAGTGTCCCGGGCCAGGACCACCGCTTCGCTGACCTGCTCATGGGCCATCAACCGCGCTTCGATTTCCCCAAGCTCGATGCGGAAGCCACGGATCTTCACCTGGTTGTCGATACGCCCCAGGTACTCGAACACCCCGTCACTGCCCTGGCGCACCACATCCCCGGTGCGATACAGACGGCCCCCCAAGGGGCTGTAGGGATCGGGAACAAAGCGCTCGGCGGTCTGCGCAAAACGCTTCAGGTAGCCTCGCGCCAAGCCATTGCCGCCGATGTACAGCTCCCCGGCGACCCCCACCGGCAAGGGATTGAGATCGGCATCCAGGACATAGGCGCTGCGCTCGCCGACGCAATGGCCGATGGGCGCATAAGCCGCCTTGCAAGGCTCACCGGCAGCGGTTTTCCACACCAGCGGGGTGACCACGGTTTCGGTGGGCCCATAGCCGTTGATCATGTACCGGGGACGCAACACCTGCTGGACCAGCTCGAAGCTGGCCTGGGGCATGGCATCGCCGCCAAAGCTGTAGAGGCGCATGGGCGGTGGATTGCCGGCCCGCTGCACATGTTCGGCCAACTGATGCAGGTAGGCCGGCGGGAAGCCGGCCATGGTCACGCCATGGCGGCGAATCGCTTCACAGGTCTGCTCCGGGGTCCACAGGCTGTCGTCACGCAGCAGCAGGCTGGCGCCGCAGACAAAGGCGGTCAGCCAGCGTTCATGGGCGCCGTCGAAGGAAAACGACAGGAAATGCAGTTCACAGTCCTCGGGCGTCATGCCATAGCGTTCGCCGGTGGTGCGACAGTGCATCGCCAGCGGACCATGGGCCACGGTCACGCCCTTGGGCTGCCCGGTGGAGCCCGAGGTGTAGATCACATACGCCAGGCTCTCTGGCGCCACCGTCACCGCAGGCGCGGTCAGCGGATGCTGCCCGACCTCCAAGCGCGACAGGTCGAGCACCGCCAGATCGGCGGCCGAAGGCAGGCGCTGCAACGACTCGCTGTCACTGAGCAACAGGGCCATGCCGGAATCCGCCATGAGGTAGGCCAGGCGGTCGGCTGGGTAGCTCAGGTCCAGCGGCACGAAGGCGCCGCCCGCCTTGAGCACCGCCAGCAAGGCCACCAGCAACCCCTCGCCCCGGGGCAATGCCACGCCGACCCGGACCTCCTGGCCAACCCCACGGGCCACCAGTTCATGGGCCAGGCGGTTGGCCCGCTGGTCCAGTTCTCCGTAGGTGAAACGCTGCCCGGCAAACAGCACCGCCTGACGCTGCGGCCAGCGTTGTGCGAGGGCACCGATGCTCTCGTGTACCGCCGGCTCGATCCCCGGCGCGACGGGCGCTACGCATTGGCTCGCCGTCTCGGCCGGGGTCAGCAGCTCGATGGCACCCAGTTGCAACTGGGGGTTATCAATCATCTGCGCCAGCAGGTGCAGCAGATGGCCGTTGAGGCGTTCGATCACCGCCACGCTGAAGGCTTCCCGGGCATAGCCGTAGCTGATGCTCAGACGCTGCTCCAGCGCTACCGCCACCGACAACGGATAGTTGGTGCGCTCACGACTGTGCACGGCACCGAAGCGCACGCTGGAAGCCTCCTCCTGCTCCAGGGCCTGGGCCACCGGGTAGTTGTCGAACACCAGCAGGGTATCGAACAGTGCTTCACCGCTGCTGCCGGCCCAGCGCTGGATATCGTTGAGCGGCGTATGTTCGTATTCGCGCAGTTGCAGATTGTGCGCCTGCACCTGTTGCAGCCACTGCACCACGCTCATCTGCGCATCGGGAGTGGCGATCACCGGCAAGGTATTGATGAACAGACCGATCTGCCGCTCGATCCCCGGCAGCTCCGAAGGACGCCCCGCCACCGTCGCGCCAAAGGCCACGGTGCTCTGCCCGGTATAGCGCTGCAACAGCAGGAGCCAGGCCGCCTGCAACAGGGTGTTGGCGGTGATTTTCTGCTGCCGGGCAAAGGCCACCAGGCGCTCGGTCCACGGCTGGGTCCAATCATGGTGGAACTCACCATGGCCGGCATCCGCGCCCGGATTCTCCAGGGCGATGCTGCCCGCCAGGCGGGTCGCGGTCGACAAACGCCCCAGTTGCTCGCGCCAGAAACTTTCACAGGCGCTCAGGTCCTGGCGTTGCAGCCACTGGATGTAGTCGCGATAACGCCCCGGAGCCTGTGGCGGCACCACCCCGGCGTAGCGTTGCAGGACCTCGCTCATCAACTGCGAACTGCTCCAGCCATCCATCAGGATGTGGTGGTTGGTGTAGATCAGTTGGTAGTCCTGGGCCTTGGTCTGCACCAGGCACAGGCGCAACAGCGGTGCACGATCGAAATGCGCACACAGGCTGCGCTCTTCCCCGGCCAGCGCTTCAAGGGCCGGCTCGCTGGCCTGCCCGGCCGACCAGTCGAGCACCCGGAACGGCAGCGCCAGCTGACGCTGGACGATCTGCACCGGTTGCTCCAGCTCCGCTTGCCAGTGGAAAGAGGTACGCAGGATGTCATGGGCCTGCAGGGCATCTTCCCAGGCCCGGCGGAAACGCTGCGCATCCAAGCCCTGCACCGACACCCGGAGCTGATTGACGTAATCGTCGCTGGCCTGCTCGTAGAGGGTATGGAACAGCATGCCCTGCTGCATCGGCGACAAGGGATACAGGTCGATGATGGTTCGTGGGGCCACCGGCAGCGCATCCAGCTGAGCCTGGCTCAACCCGGCCAGGGGGAAGTCCGACGGCGAGACACCAGCCGAGGTGTCCAGGGTGCAATGCTCGATCAGCGCCTGCAGTTCCAGCAGATACTCATCGGCCAGGCGCTGAACCGTCTGCGGCTTGAACAACCGATGGCTGAAGCTCCAGCTCAGGGACAGTTCGCCCCCATAGACCTGGCTGTTGACCGTCAACCAGTTACCCAGCGGCGCCTCGGCATGGCGCTCATTGCCAGCCGCTTCGGCCGCCGGGGCAAACAGCGACTGCGAATCGAAGCTCTGATCGAACTGCCCCAGGTAGTTGAAGGTGATCCGCGGCTGCGCCAGCCCTTGCAGGCGTTCGCGCACGCTGCTGTCGCCCAGGTAGCGCAAGGCGCCATAGCCCAGGCCGTTGGCCGGAACCCGGCGCAGGTCTTCCTTGACCGCCTTGATCGAATCCGAGAGTGGCTGCGCCGGAGTCAGGCACAGCGGATAGAGGCTGGTGAACCAGCCCACCGAGCGTGACAGGTCGACATCGGCGAACAGCTCCTCGCGCCCGTGACCTTCCAACTGCACCAGCATCTGCGCGTGTCCGGTCCAACGGCAGATGACCCGCGCCAGGGCGGTCAGCAGCAGGTCGTTGATCTGGGTGCGGTAGGCCTTGGGGGCTTCCTGCAACAGCTGGCTGGTCAGCTCCCGAGACAGCCGGGCGTTGATCGCCGTGCCATGGCACGCCAGGTTCTCCCCGGCGGCATAGTCCAGGGGCAGGTCCCGAGGCGCCTGTTCCAGCTGCCGGCACCAGTAATCCAGTTCTTCGGTGTGCCCCAGGGCCTGCGCCCACTCTTGCAGATGCTCGGCCCAAGCCTGGAAGGCACTGGTCTTGGGCGGCAGGGCCAGGGCGGCCCCCTCGGCCAACTGGCGATAGAGGCTCTGCAGGTCTTCAAGCAGAATCCGCCAGGACACGCCGTCCACCACCAGGTGATGGATGACCAGCAACAAACGCTGGCTGCCATCGTCCAGGTCCATCAGCACCGCGCGCAACAACGGTCCCTGTTCCAGGTCAAGGCTGCTCTGGGCCTGTTGTCCCAGTGCCTGAATTGCTGCGGCATCCGCCACCCGCTGCCGCCAGAGGCTCACCGGCTCGGGATGCTCCTGGTGTTCGGCCTGCCACAGGCCGGCGCTCTGTCGATACCGCAGGCGCAAGGCATCGTGCTGCACCAGCAGCTGGTTCAGGGCCTGCTCCAGCAGCGGCACCTGCAACGGTTCACGGGGGGTCAACAGCAGCGACTGGTTCCAGTGTTCGCGATGGGGAATGTCGCTGGCAAAAAACACCTGCTGGATCGGCGTCAGCGGCATCGGGCCACGCACCGGTCCCTGATCGATGAGCAAGGCCGTGCCCTGCCTAGCCACCGCTGCCAGCTCAAGAATGCTCTGGCAGCGGAACACGTCCCGGGAGGAAATCTGCAAGCCCGCCTGGCGTGCCCGGCTGACCATCTGGATGGCAATGATCGAGTCGCCCCCCAGTTCGAAGAAGTTGTCGTTGATACCGATCCGCGGCTGGTTCAAGACCTCCTGCCAGATATCCACCAGTGTCTGTTGCACGGGGTTCTGTGGCGCACGGTAGAGGTCCTGCGGACGGCCCTGCTCAGGGCGCGGCAGGGCCTGGCGATCGAGCTTGCCGTTGGGGCTCAGGGGCAGTGCCGGCAGCAACAGCAGGTGGCTGGGCACCTGATGGGCCGACAGGTGCGCATTCAGGTGCTGCTTGAGCCCTTCCTTGCACTGATCCGGGTCGAGCCCGGGCTGGCACACCAGATAGGCCACCAACTGTTTGCCCTGGGGTCCATCCAGGGCCAGTACCGCACACTCGCGCACCCAGGGATGACTGTGCAGGCAGGCCTGGATTTCTCCCGGCTCGACGCGGAAGCCACGAATCTTGATCTGCTGGTCGATGCGGCCACAGAACTCGATGCTGCCATCGCGGCGGTAGCGCACCTGATCGCCGGTACGGTACAGCCGGCCACCGCCTTGCGGGTCGAAAGGATCGGGGATGAAGCTGGCGGCGGTCAGCTCAGGACGCCGATGGTAACCGCGGGCCAGCCCGGCACCGGCCAGATACAGTTCGCCCAGGCTGCCGATGGCCGCCGGCTGGCCTGCGCTGTCCAGCACATAGGCGCGGACATTGGTCAGCGGCCGGCCCAGGGGAATCGACGCGGCCTGGGACCAGTCGCCCTCCACGGCCTGGGTCAGGGCGCCCACGGTGCTTTCGGTCGGCCCGTAGTGGTTGACGATCCGGCACTGCGGCGCCAGGCGCTGGATGCGCTCAACCAGGCTCACAGGGCAGGCTTCGCCACCCAGCACCAGGCATTGGCGTGGCAGCACCGCACCATTGTTCTCACCCACCAGCGCCGCCAGGTGCGAGGGGACAATTTTCAGCACATCGATCTGTTGCTGTTGCAGGTACTGGCCCAGGCCCGCACCGTCCACCGCCAGATCGGCGCTGATCAGGTGCAGCACCTGGCCGCCGCACAGGGCACCGAACAGCACGGTGTGCCCAAGGTCGGCGGCCGGTGTCGATACCAGCGCCATGCTGCGGGCCGACGCCAGCGGCAGGCACTGATGAATGGCCGCCACGTAGTTGGCCAGGGCGCCGTGGCTGATGGTCACGCCCTTGGCCCGCCCCGTGGAGCCGGAGGTGAAAATCACATAGGCCAGATGCCCGGGAGCCGTCAGGGGTTCGAGGTTGTCGCCACTCAGGGCCTGACGTGCCGATGAATCCTCAAGAGGCTCGATACAGAGCCCGGGCAGATCGGCAAAACGCCCGATCAGCTGCTGTTGGGCCAGCAACTGGGTAATCCCGCTGTCCTCGATCATGCCGTTGAGGCGTTCCTGGGGGTATTCCGGGTCCAGAGGCACGTAGGCGCCACCGGCCTTGAGCACCGCCAGCAGGCCCACGATCATCTCGATCGAGCGTTGCGCGGCAATCCCCACCAGCACATCCGGCCCCACGCCGCGCTCGCGCAACTGGCGCGCCAGGCGGTTGGCCTGGGCATTGAGCTGTTGATACGTCAGTTGCTGCCCGGCGCAGACCACGGCCAGCGCATCAGGGCTGCGCGCCGCATGGGCCTCGACACAGGCCGGTACCGACAGGGGTGGACGCTCAAAGGCGCTGCCGAGGTTCCACTGCTCCACCATCTGCGCGCGCTCCGCCGCATCCAGCATGGGCAACTCGCCCAGGCGCCGTTGCGGTTCGCGCACCACCGCCTGCAACAGGTTGTGCCAATGCCGGGCCATCTGCTCGATGGTCTGCGGGTCGAACAGGTCGCTGGCGTAGACCAGTGCCGCGTGCAGGCGCCCGCCTTCTTCATGGGTATTGAAGGTCAGGTCGAAGCGCACGGATTCGCTGTCGCTGGCCAGGGCCTCGATCTTCAGCCCGGGAATCTCCACCCGCGCGCCGTCGTTGTCCCCCGCCAGGTGGTTGTACAGCACCTGGAACAGAGGGCTCTGGTTCAAGCTGCGCTCAGGCTGCAGGGCATCGACCAATTGCTCGAACGGCAGGTCCTGATGCGCCTGGGCCTCCAGCACCCGGGTCTTGACCTGGGCCAGCAAGGCGCTGAACGGCTGCTGCGGGTCGACCTCGGCCTGCAGCACCTGGGTGTTGACGAAAAAGCCGATCAGCCCCTCGACTTCGGCCCGGGTGCGGTTGGCCACCGGCGTGCCCACGCGAATGCTGCGGGCTCCGCTATAACGCTGCAGCAGCGTCTGCAGCGACGCCAGCAGCACCATGAACAGGGTGCAGCCGGTACTCGCGGCCAGGTCCCGCAAACCACGGTCCAGGTCCTGATCGAAGACCATGGCGTGGCGCCCGCCCCGGACACTGCGCACCGGCGGGCGCGGCCGGTCCAGGGGCAGTTCCAGGGTCAAGGGTTCGCTGCCCAGGCGCTCGCGCCAGTACTGCAACTGCCGCTCGGCTTCACCGGCTTCCAGCCACAGGCGCTGCCAGACGGCAAAGTCGGCGTACTGCACCGCCAGGGGCGCCAGGTCGGGAGCGCTCTGGTGCTGGCGCCAGTGCTCATAGGCGCTGGTCACCTCGCCCACCAGGATTGGCAGCGACCAGGCGTCGCTGATGATGTGGTGGGTGCAGAACAGCAACACATGTTCCTGGGCGCCGAGCTTGATCAGGGTCGCCCGCAACAGCAGGTCGTGCTCCAGGTCGAAGGGGCGTTCGCCCTGCTCCGCCACCTGTTCGGCCACACGCTGGGCGGCATCCTCAAGGTGGCTGTAATCCAGGCGTTGCAGGAGGAACTCGCGCTGGGGATGAATCACCTGCATCACTTGCTGGCCGTGCAGGCTGAAGGTGCTGCGCAGCACTTCATGGCGGTCGATCAGGGACTGGATGCTGCGTTGCAGATCAGCCTCCTGCAGGTCGCCCTGCAAGCGCAGCACCGCCAGCTGGTTATAGGCGCTGGAAGTCGGCTCCAGTTGCCAGAGAAACCACAGGCGCTGCTGTGCATAGGACGCGCACATCAGCGTCTGGGCCTCGCTGCGCCCAGGGATCGGCAGCAGGTCCAGGGACAACCCCTGCTCGATCATCTTGCGCTGCAAGGCGCTACGCTCCTGGGGGCTGAACGCGGCGAACCGCTTGGACAGCGCCAGCATGCGCTCGGGTAACGGATTCATCACTCCTGGGCCTCCGCAAACAAGGCTTCCAAGGCATCGACCTTGTCCCCTGTCACCCCGGAATCACGATGCAGCTCGACCTGACGGGCCAGCAGTTCCACTGTCTCGCCTTCAAAGAACACCCGCAGCGGCAAGGACAGGTTGAGCTCGCTCTGAACCTTGGAACGGATGCGTGTGGCCAGCAGCGAGTGCCCACCCAGGGCGAAGAAGTTGTCATGCACACCCACCCGCTCCAGTTGCAGCGCGTCCTGCCAGATGGCGGCCAGGGTGGCCTCCAGCTCGTTGCGCGGCGCCACATAGGCGCTGCCTTGCAACTCCAGGGCGCTCAGGGCATTGCGGTCCAGCTTGCCGTTGGGGGTTAGGGGGAAACGCTCCAGGACACTGAGGAACGACGGCACCATGTACTCGGGCAACTGCTCGCGCAGCTGGGCCAGCAGGGCCTGCTCCTGGGCCTCGCGGTCGTCGACCCGGGCCAGCACCACATAGGCCACCAACTGTTTGCCGGCCGCCGTGTCCCGGGCCACGACAGCGGCTTCGCGCACATTGGCGGCCTGCCCGAGCAGACTCTCGATCTCGCCCAGCTCGATGCGAAAGCCGCGGATCTTCAGTTGGAAGTCAATCCGTCCGAGATAGTCGAGCACCCCCTGGGGCAAGCTGCTGACTCGGTCCCCGGTGCGATACAGGCGCGCGCCGGGAGTGGTGGCGAACGGATCCGGGAGGAAGCGGCTGGCGGTCAGCCCCGGACGCTTGAGATAGCCACGGGCCAGGCCCGGCCCGCCGATAAACAGCTCGCCCTCGCGACCGATACCGGCCAGCCCGGCCTCTTCATCCAGCACCCGCAGGCGCGTACCGGCGATGGCGCCACCGATGGCCACCCGCTCATCCACAGGCGCCTGCTCCACGGCGAAAGCCGAACACCAGACGGCACTTTCCGAAGGGCCGTATTCATTGACCAGCAAGGTCTCGGGCAGCAACTCCCGATGCCGCAGGGCCAGCTCCACCGGACAGGCTTCACCGGCCACGATCACGCAGCGCAGTTGCGGCTGCTGCAAGGCTTCGAGGATCTGCGCGTAGAACGACGGCAGGGCCAGGAAGTGGGAAATCCGCTGCGCGTCGATGAGTTCGGCGACCTGCTGCGGGTCCTTGTGCTGCGCTTCGCTGGGCAGGTACAAGGTCGCGCCCTGGCTCAGGGTCCAGAAGATCCCCGCCACGGAGCTGTCGAAGGAGAACGAGGACAGCATCAGGAAACGTTCCAGGGGCGCCTGGTAGAACGCCCCCCGGGCCAGGGTCGAGGTACTGGCATTGGCGTGGGACACCATCACGCCCTTGGGTTTGCCGGTGGAGCCCGAGGTGTAGATGACGTACGCCAGGTTGTCGCCAGTACTACTGCTGGCCAGCGCTTGGGCGTTGCCGCTCAACAGCTGCGGGTCCAAGGTGATTTGAGGCAGGTCGGCCGGCAAGACGATGTCCGGATGCAGGGGTTGCAGGCTGATCAGGCAGCGCACCGCTGCGTCCTCGAGCATGAAGGACAGGCGCTCGCTGGGATAGGCCGGGTCCAGCGGCAGGTAGGCGCCACCGGCCTTGAGAATCCCCAGCAGGGCCACCACGATTTCGATGGAGCGCGCCCCATAGACCCCGACGATGGCATCGCTGGCAACCCCTTGCCCGCGCAAGCTGTGGGCCAGCTGATTGGCCTGACGGTCGAGCTCGGCGTAAGTGATTTCCCGGCCATCGACATGGATCGCCGCACGCTCGGGAAAGGCCCGGGCCGCCTCTTCGAACAGCTGGTGCAGCAGCGGTGCATCGGCGGCACTCAGGTCCGCGCTGCGATCGAAATCCTGCAACAGGCGTTGCGCCTGATCAGCGCTGACCAACGGCAATTGCTCAAGGCTCAGGCTGCTGTCCGCGGCGGCCGCTTTGAGCCACTGGGCGAATTGTTCGAGCCAGGCGGCTGGCAGGCCGTCAGGCAGCAGATGGGGCTGCCAGCTCAGTTGCAGCGACAGTTGGTCGGCCTCGGCCCGGGCCTGCAGGTGCAGCTTCTCGAAATACGCTTGATCGAGGAACAGCTCCTGCACCTCGGCGCCTTCGCTGTAGGAGCAACCCAGGTCCAGGGGACGGGGTTGCTCGGCGCCGAACACTTCCAGCTCGTTCAGGCAATCCTGCCAGGAACGGCTCAGGTCCAGCTGATGACGGAACGCCTGCAGGTTGTCCTGCAAGGTGGCTTGGGGCTGCAACGTGACGGCCACGGGCAGGCGCCGGCTGAAATGGCCCAGGGTCTGCTGCAACTGGTCGCTGCGACCGTCTACGCTCAGCGCCACCAACAGCGAGTCCTGCTGGCTCAGCCCGGCGAGGAAACCGGCCCAGAGGAACAGCAGGGCTTGCTCGCCGCCGAGTCCGACATCATTGGCCACCTGACGCAATGCCGGCGCCAGGTCGGTGTCCAGGCGGCACTCTTGCAACTGCGGCGCAAAGTCCAGGCGCCGCTCGAACGGCAGGCGCACACCCGCCTGCTGTTCGGCGTACAGGGTACGCCAGAACTGCAGGCCCTCGCGGCCGATGGCCTCCTCACTCAACTCACCCTGCCAGGCAGCGTAATCGGCGTACTGCAGGCCGTCGAACGCTGGCAACTGTCCTCCCGCGCAGAGTTGCTGCAGTTCTGTCACCAACTGCGCCAGCGACTGGCGGTCACAGCTGGCCAGGGGCACGCTGACCAGCAACTGGCGATCCAGCAACGAGGCCACCAGGGGCACGTCGGCCAGGGCCAGGCGATCTTCGGCACGGGCCTGCTGCAGGCTGCGCCCCGGCTCCAGGGTCAGGCGCAGACGCACCTGGGCCGCAATGTCCTGCACCGGTTGCTTGAAGCCGGGCACCTGCCGGTAGCTGGTGCGCAGGATTTCGTGGCGCTGGCACAACTCGTTCAGCGCGGCCCGAAGCACAGCACGCTCGGGCGGCGTGTCGAAGGACAGGAGCGCCTGCGCCGCCAGCGGCTGGCCGAGGTACTGCTGCTGGGAAAGAATCGCGGCCTGCTGGGCCGAAACCTGAAACGTCTCTGCTGGGGAAAAGTCGGTCATGCTGATGTCCTTAACCAATGGCCACGTCGGTGCTTTTCAGCGGGACGGCCATGGCTGTGAGTATTTTGCGCGGGCCTGAATATTCGTTGCGGGCGTGCAGGGTGAGGATGTTGTCGAGCATCACGACGTCGCCCTTCTCCCAGGGAAACTCCACCATCACTTCGCGATAGAGCTGTTGCAGATGGGTGATGTAGTCATCGGGGATCGGGCTGCCGTCGCCAAAGAAGGTGTTTTGCGGCAGGTCCTCGGGCGCGAACTCCGCCAGCAGGCTGTCGCGGATGCTCTCCGGCAGGGTCAGGGCGTTGAAGAAGGTCGCGTGGTTGAACCACACGCTTTCGCCAGTGCGCGGATGGCGGACCATGGCCGGGCCCTGCTGCCGGGTGCGCAGGCGATTGCCGGATTTCCATTCCGGGGTCACGCCGATCTTCGCGCAATAGGCCTCGACCTCGGCGCGGTTGTCGGTCTGGAACACGGTCTGCCAGGGCAGCCCCATGCCGTCGCCATAGTTGCGCACGTAGAGCACGCGCTTGCGCTGGAACGCTTCGCGCACCTGCGGATCGATCCGCGCCAGCAAATGCCGGGTATCGCCAAATGGCGTCTCGCCGCCGGTGGTCGACGGCACGTCGCAGTAGAAATACAGGTGCAGCGGAAACACCGGGGAATAGGAGTGCTCGTTGTGGGGGAAGATCTTTTCCGCGGCCGGGTAGTCGGTGGAGCTGTAGACATTGAGTTTCTTGGTGATCTGAGTCCGCGGCGAGGCCCGGAACAGGTACTCCAGAGCACCGCCGGAAATCGAATCGACGCACTGGTTGAACTCGTTGATGTCCTGCACCGCGAAGCCGCGAAACAGCAGCGTCGCGTGCCGATCGAGCTTTTCCTGCAGCAGCTCGCGGTTTTCCCCGGCCCACTGCGCCAGGCCCACGCCGGGAACGTTGGGCGTACACAGCAAGGGAATCGAGCTGTTCTCGAACAGCGGCGTGAACGTCACCAGGCTGGACTGGTCCAGGCTCAAGCTCTTGCGCCGTCCCTTGCCCAATGCCGGTATGGCTTGAGACTCGAATTTCGACATGACCCACCTCCGATTCGCGGTATCAGGCGCGGCGATCGCGCGCGCCTGCATGATTCTTCAATTACGGCTTCACTCGACCGGCACCCGTCCTGGACGGCGGCGCTGAATCGGGTGCTGTTGCTTGAGCAGGGCCTGACGCTGCTGCAGCTGGTCCCGCTCGCGCAGGTACTGGATATCCCGGGCCTGGTTCAGCAACGCCACCAGCGGCGCCTGGGTATCGATCACCATCAGCTCGAACACCGCCTGCAACTGCTCGAACAGGCACGCCATGTCCGCAGCGGTGTAGAGCCCGGCATCGCACTTCAGGCCGAGGTAGATGCCCTGTGGCGCATTGACGAATTCGGCCACCAGGTCCAGCTCCGCGGCGGCCCTGCCGGCAGCCACCGGCTGCACGTCCAGGCCGTCGATCGACAACGGCTGATCCAGGCTCTCCTGGTAGATGAACTTGATGCTGAACAAGGGTGAGCGACCGGCGCGGCGGGCCACCCGCAGCGCCTCCACCAGGCGCTCGAAGGGCAGGTCCTGGTGATCCGAGGCACCGATCACCGTGCTCCGTGTCACCTGCAACAAGTCGCTCACGCTCTGCTGTTCTTCGACACTTATCTGCAACACCAGTTGGTTAACGAAGAAGCCCACCAGATCTTCAACGCCGGCGTGATTGCGGTTGGCGATATCGGTGCCCAGACGCACCCGCGAACTGTCGCTGCGCTGCCCCACCACCAGGGCAAAACCTGCCAGCAGCAGCATGTACAAGGTCACCCCCTGGGCACTGGCAAAGGCCCGTAGCGCCTCGCTCTGAGCCGCCGAAAAATGAAACTCGTGGAGATCGCACAAGGGTGACGGCGCCTGCCCTGGCTGCACCGTGGCGCTGGCGGGCAAGCGCGTGAGGTGATGGTCATCGCCCAGCACATCACGCCAGTAATCGAGCTGACGCTGCAGTTCACCGCCTTCGAGCCATTGCCGCTGCCAGACCGCGAAGTCCACGTACTGCAGGGCCGGCTCCGGCAACGGGCAGGCCGTGGCGGTCCGATGGGCGTGATACAGGCTTACGAACTCGGTTGGCAGAATGCCGAACGACCAATGGTCAGCGACGATGTGGTGCAGGGTCATGAGCAGCAGGTGCCGTTGCGGCGCCAACCGCAGCAGTTGCACCCGCATCGGCGGCCCGGCGATCAGGTCGAAGGGCTCCGCGGCCTGTTGCTGCAACTGCCGCTGAGCCATGGCCTCGCGCTCGGACGCTGGCAAGGCGCACAGGTCATCGAACACGAACCACAGCGGCAGCTGGCGATGGACATGCTGCCAGCTCTCGCCCTCGACCTCGCTGTAGGTGGTACGCAATACCGAATGGCGCTGCATCAGCGACTCGAAGGCTTGTCGCACCGCCTCGATGTCCAGCTCGCCGTGCAGCTCCAGGGCCCGGGCAATGTTGTACATCGAGCTCTGCGGCTCCAGTTGCCAGAGGAACCACAAGCGCTGCTGGGCAAAGGACAACGGCTGTGGCCGCGAGTCATCCACCCGCTGCAGCGCCGGGGCTGGGGCCGGCGCATCGGCGGCGTCCAGTGCGGCGACAAAGGCCTGCAGGTCCGCTGCATCGAACAGGGTGCGCAGCGCGGCCTGCAAGCCCAGTTCATGCCGCACCCGGCTGATGACCTGGGTGGCCAGCAACGAGTGCCCGCCCAGGGCGAAGAAGTTGTCCTGCAAGCCGACTCGTTCAACCTCCAGCACGCTCTGCCAGATCGCCGCCACCTGCTGCTGCAGTTTGCTGTGCGGGGCCACATAGGCTTGTTGCAAGGCACTCAAGTCCGGCTTGGGCAGAGCCTTGCGGTCCAGCTTGCCGTTGGGGTTGAGGGGCAGGCGCGGCAACAGCAGCACGTGGCTGGGCAACATGTAATCCGGCAGCTTTTCCTTGAGACCGGCTTTGATCAGCGCGCAACGCTGGGCCTGTGCCTGAGCATCGACCAGGCCGTCGTCGGTATCCCCAGGCAACGCAGCGGGCACCACATAGGCCACCAGTTGCATGCCGTTGTTGGCCGGCACGGCCAGCACCACCGCCTCACGCACATCGGGGCGAGCCAGCAGGCGCGCCTCGATCTCCCCCAGCTCGATGCGGTAGCCGCGGATCTTCACCTGATGGTCGATGCGCCCCAGGTATTCGAGCGCCCCCTGGGGGTTGTAGCGCGCCAGGTCGCCGCTGCGATACAGACGCGCGCCGGGCTGGCTGGCAAAGGGGTCGGGAATAAAGCGCTCGGCGGTCAGCCCGGGGCGATCGAAATAGCCTTGGGCCAGGCTCGACGCCGAACCGATGCACAGCTCCCCGGCGGCGCCTTCGGGCAGCAGATTGAGGTCGCCGTCGATGATCCGCAGGGCGCGGCCGATGATCGGCTGACCGATCGGGATGCCGTAGACCTCGCTGGCATCCTGCTCACGGCAGTCGTGGACACTGGAGACCACGGTGGCCTCGGTGGGGCCGTAGGTGTTGACCAGGCGCACCGCCCCCAACCCGGCGGCATGCCACAGGCGCAAGCCCTCCACCGACATCGCCTCGCCGCCGACATGCACCTGGCGCAAGCGCCCCAGGCTGCGGATACCGTCGGCCATGCACTGCTTGGCCAGCAAGTGCCAGTAAGCCGCCGGCAGGTCGGCCAGGGTCACACCCTGGCTGACGATCACCGCCGCCAGTTGCTCCACGGCCCAGGGCTCGTCGCCGCGCATCACCAGGGCCGCGCCGAGGCACAGGGCCGGGTAACACTGCTCGACGAAACCGTCGAAGCTGAAGGTGGCGAATTGCAGCACCTTGTCGGTGGCGGTGAGCGCCGAATAATCCGCCGCCGCCTCGCAGAACGCCGACAAGGCCCGGTGATCGATGGCCACGCCCTTGGGCACACCGGTGGAGCCCGAGGTGTAGATCACATAGGCCAGGTCGTGCGGGCTGGCGCGGTTCTGCGGGTCGGTGCTGGAGCACTGGCTCAGGCGTGGCGCCAGGCTCGGCAGATCCCAGTGCAGTAAGCTGTCGGGCAGCAGGTTCGCGGTCCACGAGCCGGTATCGCTGAGCAGCAGGCTCAAGCGGCTGTCGGCGATCATGAACGCCAGACGCTCCTGCGGGTATTGCGGGTCCAGCGGCACATAGGCCGCGCCGCTCTTGAGCACCGCCAGCAGGCTGACGATCAGTTGCGGGCCACGCTTGAGCGCCAGGCCGACCCGATCCCCCGGACCTATCCCCTGGGCTTGCAGGCAATGGGCCAGGCGGTTGGCCTGGGCGTTCAGCTGGCCATAGTCCAGTTGCTCGCCATCGACCACCAGCGCCAGCGCCTCGGCCGTGGCCGCCGCCTGCGCGGCGATGCGCTGGTGCACCAGCGGCGCCTGGGCGTGCACCACCTCGGCCAGCTGGCTGTGCTGCAGCAAGTCCTGGCGCGCCTGTGCGTTCACCAGTTGCAAAGCCCCCAGGACCGCGTCGGGATCGGCCATGAACTGTTCCAGCAAATGCCGCAGCTGGGCACACAAGCCCTGGACCTGATCGGCACTGAAACGACTGCGGTCATAGCTGAAGTCCAGGCTCAGCTGCTCGCCCAACTCGATGCCCAGGGTCAGCGGGTAGCTGGTCTGTTCGTGGTTGGCCAGGCCGGAGAATTGCAGCCCGGCCGGAGCCCCCTCCTTGAGGGCCTGGGCCACGGGGAAGTTCTCGAACACCAGCAGGCTGTCGAACAACGGCGTGCCTTGGTGCCCGGCCCAGCCCTGGACCTCGTAGAGCGGCACGTGCTCGTGCTCGCGCAGGCTCAGGTTGAGCTCCTGCATCTGCCCCAGCCATTGCCCCACGCTCAGTTCCGAACGGGGCTGGCAAATGATCGGCAAGGTGTTGATGAACAGCCCCAACTGCTGCTCGATACCCGGCAGCGGCGCCGAACGCCCTGCCACGGTGGCCCCGAAGATCACGCACTGCTGCGCGCAGTAACGCTGCAGCAGCAACGCCCAGGCGGCTTGCAGCACGGTGTTGAGGGTGACTTTCTGCTGCCGGGCGAAACGCCCCAGGCGTTGTGTCAGGGCGGCGTCGAAGCCGTCCAGGTGCTGTCCGTGACCGCTGCCCGAGGCCGGCCGGCGGACTCCGTCGGCCAGCAGGGTCGGTGCTTCCATGGCTTGCAGGCGCTGGCTCCAGAACTGTTGCGCGGCCTGGGCCGGTTGTTCCTGCAACCAGCCCAGGTAGTCGCGATAGCGGCCTTGGGGCGCCGGCAAGCGAGCACCGCCATACAACTGGATCACTTCGGCCAGCAGGCTGGCATTGCTCCAGCCATCGAGCAGCAGGTGGTGGCAGGTGTAGATCAGGTGCCAGTGGTTGTCGGCGATGGGCACCAGCAGCAGGCGCAGCAAGGGCGCCCGGTCCAGCTCGAACCCCCGGGAGCGCTCCTGCGCGGCCAGCAGGTCGAGATCCGCCGGGGCCGATGCCAGTACCTGCAACGGCACCTTGACCCGGCTCCTGACCAACTGATGGGCGCTGTCCAGCCCTTCCCAGTGCACGCTGCTGCGCAGGATCGGGTGACGATCCAGGGCGCTCTGCCAGGCCTCGGCGAAGCGCTGCGGGTCAAGGCCCTGGATGTCCAGACGCAGCTGGTTGATGTAGGCCTGTTCCTGGGGCTCGTAGAGGGTGTGAAACAGCATGCCCTGCTGCATCGGCGTCAGCGGATACAGGTCCTCGATGGCGGTCGCCGGCACCGGCAGCGCGTCGAGCTGTGGCTGGGAGATGCGTGCCAGCGGGAAGTCCGAAGGCGTGGCCTGGGGCTGCTGCTGGCCGCAGCAGTGCTCGATCAGCAGGCGCAGCTCGGCGAGGTAGTCATCGGCCAGCCGCTGGATGCTGGCGTCGCTGAACATTTCCTGGCTGTAGCCCCACTGTAGGGCCAGTTCGCCGCCATAGACCTGGCCTTCCAGAGTCAGCCAGTTGGCCAGGGGAGCCTGTGGGTCCTGGGCCTGCCCGCTGCTCTGGCTGGCCGGCGTCCACAACGCCTGCTCATCGAACTGGCGATCGAACTGGCCCAGGTAGTTGAAGGTGACCCTAGGCTGGGGCAACGACGCCAGCGCCTGACGCTGGGCCGGGCTGCCCAGGTAGCGCAGCAAGCCGTAGCCCAGGCCCTTGCCGGGGATCGCGCGCAATTGTTCCTTGATGCCCTTGATCGCCGCTCCGGCCTGCTCCGCCGGCTGCAAGCGCAGCGGGTACAGGCTGGTGAACCAGCCCAGGGTGCGGGTCAGGTCCAGATCGTCGAACAGGTCCTCGCGGCCATGCCCTTCCAACTGGATCAGCGCCGACGCCTGCCCGGTCCAGCGGCACAGTACGCGAGCCAGGGCGGTCAACAGCAGGTCGTTGACCTGGGTGCGATAGGCGCTCGCGGCCTGCTGCAGCAGTTTGCGGGTCAGCCCCACATCCAGTCGCGACTCGATCTTGCGGCCATGACGGTTCTGCAGGCCGCCCGCCGGGTTATCGCAAGGCAAGTCGTCGGCTCCGGTCTGCTGCGCCAGCCAGTAGGGCAGCTCGGCCTCGCGCTGCGGCGCATGTTCCTGCAAGCGCCGGGCCCAAGCCTGATAGGCGCTGGTCTTGGGCGGCAGTTGCACCGTCTGGGCTTGCGCCAACTGCCGGTAGGCCTGCTGCAAATCCTCCAGCAGCACCCGCCAGGACACCCCATCCACCACCAGGTGGTGGATCACCAGCAACAGTTGCTGACGACCGGCCTCGCGCTGCACCAGGACCGCGCGCACCAGCGGGCCGGCTTGCAGGTCCAGGCTGCGCTGGGCCTCGTCGCACAACGCCGCCAGGGCCTGGTCATGTTCCGCCCGGCACTGCCACAGGTCGAAGTGGCTGGCAGGCTCGGCATAGGCCTGCTGCCAGCCCTGCCCCGTGCCGACGAAGCGCAGGCGCAGGGCATCGTGATGATTGACCAGTTGCAACAGCGCCGCCTGCAACAGCGCTGGCTGCAAGGGCTGGCGCGGATCGAGCAGCAACGACTGGTTCCAGTGCCCCGGTCGAGGCACTTCCTGGTCCAGGAACCAATGCTGTACCGGGGTCAACGGCACCTCGCCGGTCACCGGTCCCTGGTGGATCTGCGGCTGATCGTCGAGGACCGCGACCTGGGCCAGGCTGCGCACGCTCTGGTACTGGAACAGGTCCCGGGGGGCCAGGCGAATCCCGGCCTGACGGGCGCGACTGACCACCTGGATCGAGATGATCGAATCACCGCCAAGTTCAAAGAAATTATCGTCAAGACCCACCTGGGCCAGCCCCAGCACATCGCACCAGATGCCCGCCAGGGCCTTCTGCATGGCGCTTTCCGGGGCCACGTAGGCCAGTTGCGGCGCCGCCTCGGGCAGCGGCAAGGCCCTGCGGTCGAGCTTGCCGTTGGCGGTCACCGGCAAGCGATCCAGGGCCAGCAGGTGATGGGGCACCATGTACTCCGGCAGACTGCTGGCCAGCCAGGCCTTGAGTTCGTCGCTCCACCCCCGGGCCTGGGCCTGGGCGCCCTCTTGCAACACCAGATACGCCACCAGGTGCTTGGCGTTCTGCACCAGCACCACGGCCTCGCGCACGCTCGGGTGCTGCATCAGCCGGGCTTCGATTTCACCCAGCTCGATGCGCAGGCCTCGCAGCTTGACCTGATGGTCCAGGCGGCCCAGGTATTCGATCACCCCATCGGCCCGCTGACGCACCCGGTCGCCGGTGCGATACAGCCGCGCGCCCTGGTGGAAGGGGCAAGGTACAAAGCGCTCGGCGGTCAGGGCCGGGCGCCGGTGATAACAGCGAGCCAACCCGAGGCCACCCAGATAGAGCTCACCAGCAACACCCGCCGGCACCGGTAGCAATTGCGCATCCAGCACATGGGTGCGCAGGTTGGCGATCGGCTGGCCGATCGGCACGCTGCTTGCGCCTTCGTCGACACAGGTCCAGTGGGTGACGTCGATTGCCGCCTCGGTCGGGCCGTAGAGGTTGTACAAGCCAGCGCCCGGCAAGCGGGCGAAGACCTGCTGCTGAGCCTCCAGGGGCAAGGCCTCGCCACTGCAGACGATGCGTTTGAGGCCGGTGCAGGCCGACACGCCCTGCTCATGGATGAAGGCCTGGAGCATCGAGGGCACAAAGTGCAGGGTGCTGATGCCGTGGTCGATGATGGTGTCGATCAGCCGCGCCGGCTCGCGGTGAGCCCCCGGGGCCGCGACCACCAGCCGGGCACCGGTCATCAGCGGCCAGAAGAATTCCCAGACCGAGACGTCGAAGCTGAACGGGGTTTTCTGCAGCACCGCGTCGCTGGCGTCCAGGCCATAGGCCTGCTGCATCCAGAACAAGCGGTTGACCAGCGCCGCGTGGCTGTTGCCCGCGCCCTTGGGCTTGCCGGTGGAACCCGAGGTGTAGATCACATAGGCCAGGTTCAGCGGGTCGACCAGCGTCTCCAGCGGGCCGCTGTCATAGGCCAGCAGCGCGCCCTGATCCTGGTCCAGAAGGATGACCTCGGGCGCCTCTGCAGCGGCTTGGAAATCCAGCCGAGGCAGCAGCGAACGCTGGCTCAGCAAGAGGCGGATGCCGCTGTCCTCGATCATGTAGGCCAAGCGGTCCCGGGGGTATTCCGGGTCCAGGGGCACGTAGGCGCCACCGGCCTTGTGGATCGCCAGCAGGCCCACGACCATTTCGATGGAGCGCTCGATGCAGATGCCCACCAGCACATCCGCCGCCACACCCTGCTCACGCAGCAGGCGGGCCAGCCGGTTGGCCCGGGCATCCAGTTCGGCGTAGCTCAGTTGCTGCTCGCCGAACACCAAGGCGCAGGCCTCGGGGGTACGCCGGACCTGAGCGGCGATCAGTTGCGGCATGCTCAACCCGGTGGGGTAAGCCTGCGCCGTAGCGTTCCAGTCGTGCACCAGGGTCTGGCGCTCTTGGCCATCGAGCATCGGCAACTCGCCGATGCGCTGCTCGGCATCCTCCAGCATGCCTTGCAGCAGCGCGGTCCAATGCCGCGCCATGCGCGCGATGGTGCCGGCGTCAAACAGGTCTTCGGCGTAGGTCAGGGCGGCATGCAGCGTGCCGGACTTCTCGTAGGTGTCCAGGGTCAGGTCGAACTGGGTGGTGCGGCTCTGCCATTGCACCAGGCCCAGCTCCAGGCCGGACGCGGTCCGGACCGTGCTGATATCCGCCACCTGGGGCTGGTGGTTGTACATCACCTGGAATAGAGGTGTGTGGCTCAGGTTGCGCTCCAGCTTGAGTGCCTCAACCAGTTGCTCGAACGGCAGGTCCTGATGAGCCTGGGCACCCAGCGCCGCCTCTTTGACGGCCTGCAGCAGCTCGCTGACCCGGGTCTGGCCGGTGAGCTGGGTGCGCAGCACCTGGGTGTTGACGAAAAAGCCGATCAGCCCTTCGACTTCGGCACGGTTGCGGTTGGCAATGGGCACGCCGACGCGGATATCGTCCTGGCCGGTGTAGCGGTGCAGCAGCACATTGAAGGCGCCGAGCAACAGCATGAACAGGGTGACGTTGTGCTGCCTGGCCAAGGTCCGCAGCTGTTCGGCCAGCTCCGGCGCCACGGCAAACTCGTAGCGGGTGCCGCGGTAACTGGGCATCGCCGGGCGCGGATGATCGAGGGGCAGCTCCAGCACGGGATGCTCGTCGCCCAACTGCGCCTGCCAGTACTCCAGTTGCCGCGCCTGCTCCCCCGCCTCCAGCCAGCGGCGCTGCCACAGGGCGTAGTCGCTGTACTGGATTGGCAACGGCGGCAGTTGCGGCGCCTCGCCCCGTTCGAAGGCGTCGTAGCAGCGGATGAACTCGTCGATCAGCACATTCATCGACCAGCCATCGGAGACGATGTGGTGCAGGGTCAGCAGCAGCACATGCTCCTGCGCATCGAGTTGCAGCAGCCTGACCCGCAGCAGCGGGCCGCGGTCCAGGTCGAACGGCAGCAGCGACTGACGCTGGGCTTCGGCCGCCACCGCCTGCTCCCGTGCCGTGGCATCGATGCTGCTCAGGTCGAGAAACGCCACCGACAGGGATTCCGTCGCCGGCGCCTGTTCCAGGCGGTCGTCAGCCTGCTGCTTGAATACCGTGCGCAGGGTTTCGTGGCGCGCCACCAGGGCGGCGAACGCCTGCTCCAGCGCCTGACGATTCAGCGCCCCTGTCAGGCGTACCGCCCCCGGCAGGTTGTAGGCGCCGCTCTGTGGGTCCAGCTGCCAAAGCAACCACATGCGCCGCTGCGCGTAGGACAGTTCCTGGCGGTCCTCGACGGCCACCCCGGCCGGGATTGGAAACAACGAAAAGTCGATGTTTTCCGCCCGCAGACTATCGAGGAACACCCGGCGCTTCTCCAGCGGCAGCTCGATAAATCGGCGTGCGAGTTTCAGGGACTTTTCAGCGTTCATCGGCGGTTCATCCGTACATGTTGGGTATCGAGCGTTGGCTCGGCTATCCCTACGAAACGGATGGGCCTGGGGAAAAATTAACCATGTGCGTCGCACTGGCGGCAGCGTCCTGCCAGGTAAATTCAAGCGCTTGCGGCTCGTCAAATCAGGACCTTCTCCTTAACAAGGTCGCGATCATGTCCTCAGCCACTTCCCTGGCCAGCTCACTGGCCAACGGCTTGCGCAAGCTGGTCGGTGCCGGCGCCCAACAACCCCGGGGCTACCGCCTGATCAACGTCGAACTCAAGCAACGCCTCGACCTCAGCCCCTCCATGACCCGCCTGGTGTTCGGCGGCGAGGACATTGCCCAGGCGCGCACCCTGGCGCCGGACCAGCGCATCAAGCTGCTGTTTCCCGGGGCCGACGGCACGCCGCCACAATTGCCGGTGGAGGGCGACTGGCAAGCCGCCCGGCGCCAGTTGCCGGCCGAGCGGCAACCGCCGATGCGCACCTACACCATTCGTGCCTTGCGCCTGCAGCCGGCGGAGCTGGATGTGGATTTCGTGCTGCACGGGGTCAACGGGCCGGCCTCCGCCTGGGCCAGCCACGCCCGGACCGGCGATCGCCTGCAGATGGTGGTGCCGAACAAGGCCTACAGCGGCGACCCCGGTGGTTATGAGTGGCTGCCACCGGCGGGGATTGGCAAGGTGCTGTTGATGGGCGATGAAACCGCGCTGCCGGCCATCGCCGGGATTCTCGAAGAGCTGCAGGACTATCCGGACTACCCGGATGTGCAGGTGTTCATCGAGGTGCCCCATGAGAGCGATTGCATCGACCTGCACTGTCATCCCCAGACCCGGCTCAGTTGGCTGCCCCGGGACGTGCTGGGGGCGCAACATGGCGAACCCCTGATCCACGCCGCCCGGGAACTGGCCGAACTGCCGCCGGCCAGCGTTGGACGCCGGCCACTCAAGGTGGCCGAAGGCGACGTTGAACAACGCCTCTGGGAAAGCGCCAGTCCAGCGGACAACCGCTTCTACGCCTGGGTGGCCGGGGAGTCGGCGACGGTGATGAATATCCGCCGCCACCTGATCAACGAGCGCGGCCAGGAACGTCGCAACCTGACCCTGATGGGCTACTGGCGGCTGGGCAGTTCCCTGGGTTGAGCCCGTGCCGGTAGCCGCTGCCGCGCCCGCGAAGCGGCGCAAAGGCCCGCCGGGCCTTGCCTGGCGGGCAACCGTCAACTCCGCTGCGCGGCGGTTCCCTGTGTCCCGGCGGGCCGTTCGCGGCCTGCGCCGGCGCTGCAACCCGGCGCGCCTTCAGACAACCACGGTCGCCGGTTGCAGGTGGCCGCGGCGCTGCACCTCAAGGTGGCCCTTGATCAGGCTCAGCACCTTGGCTTCGTGCTCGTGAATGAAGAAGTGCCCGCCCGCGAGCATGTCCACCGAGAAGCCGCCATGGGTTTCCTTGCTCCAGCCGATCAGTTGTTCGCTGGTGGCGCGGTCGGTCGTGCCCCCCAGCACGTGCACCGGGCAATTGAGCAATGGGCGCTGCAGCGGGCGAAAACGGCCGCACAGCAGGAAGTCGGCCCGCAGGATCGGCAAGGTCAGGCTCATCAATTCCTGGTTGGCCAGTACCTCTTCGCTGGTGCCATTGAGGGTGCGCAGTTGTTCGATCAATTGCTCATCGCTCTTGGGCTCGGCAAAGCCCCGGTCGTATTCGCTGCGCAAGGTCGGCGCCGCCGTCCCTGAGGCGAACAGCGCCACCGGTTCCGGACAGCCCAGGGCGCGCAGGGCGTGGGCCAGTTCGCAGGCCAGCAAGGCCCCCAGGCTGTGACCGAACAGGGCGTAGGGCGCGCGCAACGTGCTCTGGATTTCCCGGGCAAGCTGCATCGCCAGCACCCGCATGTCGGTGTGCAGGGGTTCGGTGTAACGGGCGCCGCGCCCGGGCAGTTCCACGGGTGTCAGGTGCAGCCATGGGGGCAGCTTGCGCCGCCAGCGGCTGTAGACCATGGCGCTGGCGCCGGAGTACGGCAGGCACAGCAGGTTCAACTGGGTCACGGTTTGTCCCTCGACAGATGATCTGTTAGGAACAACGCGGCACGGGGCGGACAAATTAGTCCGACGGTCGCTTCAGCGCAGGCGTCGATAACTTTGCAGCGCCGCCCCCAGCACCACCGCACCGCCGGCCAGGGCCAGCCAGAAGCCGCTGCGGGCGCCGAAATGGTCCACCAGCGCACCGGAACCGGCGGCCCCCAGGGCCACGCCGATGCTCAGGCCGGTGACCAGCCAGGTCAGGCCCTCGGTGAGCTTGGCTGGCGGCACGATGCGCTCCACCAGGGCCATGGCGACGATCAGGGTCGGGGAGAAAAACAGCCCGGCGACGAACACCGCCAGGGACAGGCCGAGGATGTTGCTCGCCCACAGCAGCGGCAAGGTGGTCAGGGCCGTGGCGATGCCGCCGTACATGAACAATCGGGGCAAGGGCGTGGCCAGTTTCAGCGCGCCGAAGGCGATGCCCGCCAGGCACGAGCCGATGGCGTATACCGAAAGCACGATGCTCGCCGCCGCCGGTTGTCCCTGCTGCTGGGCGAAGGCCACGCTGACCACGTCCACCACGCCGACGATGGTGCCCATGGCCGTCATCAGCAGCATCAGCAGGCGGATTTCCCCGGAACGGATGATCGAGCCGCCCTGTCCCTGCTCGTGGGGATGCACGGGGGGCTCGGTGCTTTTTTGCATGACGAACACGCCAACCCCCAGGGCCAGCGTCAACAGCGCGCCCAGCGGCCCGGCCTCGGGAAACAGGCCCACGCACAGCCCCACCGACAACGGCGGACCGATGATGAAGCAGACTTCATCGAGCACCGATTCCAGGGCGTAGGCGGTCTGCAATTGCGGCTGGCCGCGGTACAGCTCGGTCCAGCGGGCACGGACCATGGCCGACATGCTGGGCATGCAGCCGGCCACGGCGGCGCAGATGAACAGGGTCCAGTGCGGCGCCTGCAAACGGGTGCACAGCAACAGGGCCAGCAATGCCCCGCCCCCCAGGCCCGCCGCCAGGGGCAAGACCCGGCCCTGGCCGTAGCGGTCCACCAGCCGCGAAACCTGGGGCGCGCAGAACGCCGTGGCCAGGGCGAAGGTCGCCGCCACCGAGCCGGCCAGGGCGTAGCCGCCGTGCAACTGGGCGAGCATGGTGATCAGGCCGATACCGGTCATGGAGATCGGCATGCGCGCCAACATTCCGGCCAGGACGAACGCCCGGCTGCCGGGGGCCTTGAACAATTCGCGATAGGGGTTTGCCATTTACAACGACTCCTTGGGGGTTGCAACTTGCCACAAAGTGCTCGCGCAGTAGAAATACATACGCCTCGTATGTTAAAAAGCATGAGAACATACGCCGCGTATGTCAATCCACCCCTTGCTGGAGAACTGTGTTCATGAGCAGCCGCCCTCGCGCCGAGATGATCGAAGAAACCCGCGCCAAGCTGATCGCCAGCGCGCGCCAGGCCTTTGCCCGGCTGGGCTATGCCAGGACCTCGATGGACGACCTGACCGCCGAGGCCGGGCTGACCCGGGGCGCGCTGTATCACCATTTCGGTGACAAGCAGGGGCTGCTGGCGGCGGTGGTGGAGCAGATCGACAGTGAAATGGATGAGCGCCTTGAGGCCATCTCCGCCGCGACCGACGACCCGTGGCACGGCTTTGCCCAGCGCTGCCGGGCCTACCTGGAGATGGCCCAGGAAACGGAGATCCAGCGCATCGTCCTGCAGGATGCCCGGGCAGTGCTGGGGGAACGGCGGCCGGCCCAGGAGCATTGCATCGACTCCCTGAGCCAACGTTTGCAGGCCCTGAGCGCCGCCGGGCTGATCGAACCCGCACCGAGCCATGCCCTGGCGCGCCTGATCAACGGCAGCCTGGTGGACGCGGCGCTGTGGATTGCCGCCGCCGAGCCCGGCGAACAACGCCTGCAAGCCTCCCTGCAAGGCCTTGAACTGCTGCTGCGCGGGCTGCGGCCGGGGCACTGAACGGAGCTTGCCACCGGTGCGGATCGGCACTGCGCCGCTTCTCGAACGGCGCTTGAATGGCGACAAGAGCCTCTGGCAACCTTGCACCCGGCCCGGGCGCCGACCACGGCCCCTGCCCCTTGTGCCTGACTGCCACGGAATTCGCCCCATGCCCGACTCCTCCATCGTCGCCGTGATGATCCACGCCAGCGACTGGCGCGCCGCCACTGCGTGGTACGCCCAGGCCTTTCCCCGAGCCCGGCGGGTGGTGCACGAGCCGGATGATTTCGGCCATTTGCAGCACGATGGCCTGTCCCTGGAAATCGTCCCCAGCGACGCCAAGGTCGGCCAGGGCCCGGCGGGCACGGTGGTGTATTGGCACGTCAGCGACCTGCCCGGCGAGGTGCAGCGCCTGACCGCCCTGGGCGCGCGCCTGTATCGCGGGCCGATGGTCATCGAAGGTGGCGAATGGATCTACCAGGTGCAGGATCCCTGGGACAACTGCATCGGCCTGCGCCAACCAGCGTCCCTCGTCTGAGGCGACATTTACCGGCACACTGAGCGGCTTTTCGCCTTACTCCCAAGGACAACGGCATGCACCAAGCACTGCTGATCATCGACGTACAACCCTGCTTCAACCCGCCGCCCTGGCTGGTGGAGGGCATCAACCACCTGCTCGGGCGCATGCCCTCGGTGGCCACGGTGGAACGCCATGACGAAAGCCGCACGCCCTTCGCCCGGCAACTGGGCTGGCAACCGGCGGCGGACGACCAGAGCCTGGTGGCCGCCGACAAGGTCTTCATCAAGCACGGTTACGGACCGACGACGGAGATTCTCGATTACCTGAAAAGCCTGAACCCCGAGCGGGTGCTGGTGTGCGGCATCCAGACCGACACTTGCGTGCTGGCGGCGGGTTTTGCCCTGTTCGATGTCGGATTGCAGCCAACCCTGCTGACCGACCTGACGGTGGGTTCGTCCCTGGACCGCAGCGGCGGCCTGGGCATCGAGCTGTGGCGGCATCACTTCAAGCACCTGATCCGCAGTAGCGAGCTGTAGATGCCGGCTTGCCGGTGAAAAGGCCGTGCAGGGCCGGCGGC
>Ga0194135_10000129_pt1 | contig 42493 bp, 38 predicted proteins | sample LitLau_LLRF_2013_FD_134024 | JGI IMG/M metagenome (GOLD analysis project Ga0194135, IMG submission 134024) | Freshwater sediment microbial communities in response to fracking from North America - Little Laurel Run_MetaG_LLRF_2013 (version 2) | ecosystem: Environmental > Aquatic > Freshwater >...
GCCACGACCTGCCGACCCTGATCGCCACCCTGCGCAACATGCGTGACCTCAAGGGCCCGCAGTTCCTGCATGTGGTGACCAAGAAGGGCAAGGGCTTCGCCCCGGCGGAAGTCGACCCGATCGGCTACCACGCGATCACCAAGCTGGAGCCGCTGGACGCTCCGGCAGCCGCGCCAAAAAAGGCCGGCGGTCCGAAGTACTCCGGCGTCTTCGGCGAGTGGTTGTGCGACATGGCCGCCGCCGACCCGCGCCTGGTGGGCATCACCCCGGCAATGAAGGAAGGCTCGGACCTGGTGGCCTTCAGCGAGCGGTTCCCGCTGCGCTATTTCGACGTGGCGATTGCCGAGCAGCACGCGGTGACCCTGGCGGCCGGCATGGCCTGCGAAGGCGCCAAGCCGGTGGTGGCGATCTACTCCACCTTCCTGCAGCGCGGCTATGACCAACTGATCCACGACGTGGCGGTGCAGAACCTCGACGTGCTGTTCGCCATCGACCGCGCCGGGCTGGTGGGCGAAGACGGCCCGACCCACGCCGGCAGCTTCGACCTGTCCTACCTGCGCTGCATCCCCGGCATGCTGGTGATGACCCCGAGCGACGAGAACGAATTGCGCAAGATGCTCAGCACCGGGCACCTGTACAACGGCCCCGCCGCCGTGCGCTACCCGCGCGGCACCGGCCCCAACGCGCCGATCGACAAGGACCTGGAACCGATCGAGATCGGCAAGGGCGTGATCCGCCGCCAGGGCAAGCAAGTGGCCTTGCTGGTGTTTGGCGTGCAACTGGCCGAAGCCCTGCAAGTGGCCGAGAAGCTCGACGCCACCGTGGTCGACATGCGCTTCGTCAAACCCCTGGACGAAGCCCTGGTGCGCGAGATCGCCGGCAGCCATGAACTGCTGGTGACCATCGAAGAGAACGCCATCATGGGCGGCGCCGGTGGCGCGGTCAGCGAGTTTTTGGCCCGCGAAAGCATCCTCAAGCCGATCCTGCACCTGGGCCTGCCCGACGCCTACGTCGAGCACGCCAAGCCGGCGCAGATGCTCGCCGAATGCGGCCTCGACGAAGCCGGCATCGAAGCTTCGGTGCGCCAGCGCCTGGCGCTGCTGGGCCTAGCTTGACCCACAGCGGCTACCTGTAGCCGCTGCTGCGCGCCCGCCACGCGGGCGTCGCTTTTGCTCCCTTCCTTATCCGGCTTCACACACTGCGGCGAAGGCCGAGCCGCGCTAACGGAATAGCCATGAAACTCTCTCGCCTGGCCCTGCCGCTATGTCTCCTGCCCTGCGCCGATCTGCTGGCCGACACCTCCGAGCGCGATCAGGCCCTGAAACTGCCGGAGATGCTGATCAGCGCCAACCGCCAGGTGGAAGCACGCAACGACAGCAGCGCCGCCAACACCGTGTTCACCCGGGAAGACATCGACCGCCTGCAACCCACCAGCCTGACCGACCTGCTGCAGCGGGTGCCCGGGGTCCAGGTTGCCCAGAGCGGCGGCCGCGGCAACCTGCCGAACATTTTCATTCGCGGCACCAACTCGGCCCAGAGCCTGGTGCTGGTGGATGGCCAGCGCATCAGCAGTTCATCCTCCGGCGACAGCAACCTGCAATTCATCAGCGTCGAGCAGATCGAACGGGTGGAAGTGCTGCGTGGCTCGCGCTCGGTGATCTACGGCAGCGACGCCATTGGCGGGGTGATCCAGATCTTCACCCGGCGCGGCGCCGACTCGGGGCTGCATGGGCGCATGCGTGTCGCCGCTGGCAGCAACCAGACCTGGGAACGCAGCCTGGGCCTTTCCGGCGGCGACGCCCAGACCCGCTTCAGCCTCGGCGCCAACCTGGATGAAAGCGCCGGAATCGACTGGACCCACGCCTCTTACCCCAGCGATGCAGATCACGATGGCTACCGCAACCAATCCCTGAGCCTCACCCTCAGCCATGCCCTCAGCGACGATCTGGAAGTGGGCTTCAACCTGCTGGATAATCGAGGCCGCAGCCGTTATGACGAACCGTTCGGCCCGGAGCAGGACCCTTACACCGACTTCACCGTCAGCAGCGTCAGCGGCTTTATCGATGCAACGGTCAATGACCGCTGGCAGTCGCGACTGGAGCTGGGCCACAGCGAGAACCGCGACCTCAAGCCCGATAAGCTCAGCGACCAACGCAGCGTGTTCAACACCTACCGCGACTCGCTGGCCTGGCAGAACGATCTGCGCCTGAATGCCCAGCACAGCCTGATCCTTGGCGCCGACTGGTACCAGGACCGACTCAATACCGGTCCGGCCTTTTTCATCGACAACACCCCGTTGTACTTCGCCGAAGACCACCGCTGGAATCGCGCAGCCTTTATCCAGCATCGGTTTCAAGGCCAGAGCTTCTCCACCGAACTGGGCCTGCGCCGTGACCAGAACCAGCAGTACGGCAGCCAGAACACCTGGAGCGGCACCCTAACCCTGCCGCTGAATCCGGACAACGACCTGCTGCTGTCCTACAGCGAAGGCTTCCGGGCACCGAACTTCAGCGACCTGTATTACCCGGGCTTCAGCAACCCGGACCTCAAGCCGGAGCACTCCAGAAGCTACGAACTGCAATGGCGCAGCCAGCTGACGCCAAGCAGCCGCCTGGAAACGTCGGTGTACCGCACCGATATCAGGGACGCGATCATCTTCGACTTCGCCGCGCAGCGCCCGGAGAACATCGGCTCGGCGCGGATCAACGGCCTGGAAACGGCCCTGAAACAGGAGTGGTTCGGCTGGCAGAGCAGCCTCGGCGCGGCCATCATCGACCCGCGCAACCGTCAGAGCGGAGAGCAACTGCCTCGCCGGGCCAGGCGCACCCTGAACCTGGATCTGGACCGGCAGTTCGAGCAGTTGGGCCTGGGCGCCAGTTGGCAACTGGTCAGCGATAGCCGTGAAGATCAGTCCCCACAGAAGCAGGCGCGCCTGAGCGGCTATGGACTGGTGGGATTGCGCAGCAGCTGGGCCGTCAATCGCGAGATCAGACTGGACCTGAAGCTCGACAATCTTTTCGACCAGTCCTACTCCCGAGCGCTCTACCACTACGACAGCAACAACTATGGCTATCGCAGCGAAGGCCGCACCTGGATGCTCGGCGTGACCTGGACGCCCGAGCTGTAAGATCCGCCGTCTTCGCCGGCAAGCCGGCGCCTGCAGCATTACTTCGCGGCTTGCCGGCGAAGGGGCTCAGCGCTCAGGTGCGATCAAGGCACAGAGCTTGGCAATGGCCGCGATCATCTGCCCGCTGGGCCGTTCCAGGCCCTTGTCCCTCACCAGCAACAACCGTCCCTGCTGCACCGCCGCGATCTGCGGCCAGGCCTTCCAGGCATCCAGCTGCCCCTGGGCGGTGGCCAGGATCGCCTGCGGATTACGCTGCAATACCGATTCGATGCTGACCTGGGGCGCCGGCAGGTGCTGGTCGGCAAATACATTGCGCGCCCCGCAGACACTCAAGGCTTCACTGATGATCTGCCCGCCGCCCACGGTGTACAGCGGCTGATCCCAGACTTGATAGAACACCGGCAACTGGGGATCGCGGTGATAGCGCTCACGCAACCCGGCCAACTGCGCGCTCAGTTGCGTGGACAATTGCCGGGCCGCCGCAGGCCGGCCCAGGCGCTGGCCGATCTCGGCGATCTGCGCCAGCAGCTGCTGGAAATCATGGGGTTCGGCAACGTAGGTGGGAATGCCCAGGCGGGCCAGCTGATCGCGCTGGGCCGGGCCGACACTGGCGGGCCAGAGCAGCAGCAAATCGGGCTTGAGGCTGAGCAGGCGCTCCATGTCCAACTGGCCGTAACGCCCGACCGAGGGCACGTCCTTGAGCTCCGGCAGCCGTTCGCCGGCATCCAGCACCCCGACCAGCCGATCGGCGGCGCCCAGCTCAACAACGATCTCCGACAGTGACGGTGCGAGGCTGACCACCCGCTGCGCCGCCAGGGCCGGAGTGCCGGCCAGCAGGCACAGGACCGCCAGCCAGCGCCACATCAGCCCAGCTGACGAGGAATACGGTAGAGGTAGAACAGCACCGCGGTGGACAGCGCCAGGAGCATCAGCGGCACCGCTTCCAGGCCGACAAAGACTGCCAGGGCACCGATCCAGGCGGGCAAGGATGCCGCCAGGAAGGCGGCGCGACGACGGGCCGCCAGGGTGATCCAGGCGGCAGGCTCCTCAGGGGTATCGAGGGCTTTGCCGGCGGCGATCAAGGCATGCTTGTAGCCGTTGAAAAAACGCAGGCTGACGAACATCGAGGCCGTACCGGCGATAAAGAATGGCATCGCCAGCACAGGCATCAACGCCTCGCCCTGACCAAACACCAGGTTGATCACAAACAGCGGCAGCAAGGCCAGGGCCAGGTACTGCCACCAACTGACGGCCAGGCGGCGCTTGACTTGACCCCGAGTCACGCGCGGTCGACCTCGCCCTGGTGCTCGTTGCCCATCATGTGGTCGAGCTTGCTGGCCTTGGTCGCCAGGTACAGCTTGTTGTGCGGGTTGTGCCCGGTGTGCAGCGGCACCCGCTCGGCGACCTGGATGCCCATGTCGGTCAACGCCTTGACCTTGCGCGGGTTGTTGGTCATCAGCCGCAACGCCTTGACCCCCAGATGCTCGAGCATCGGCAGGCACATGGCGTAGTCACGCTGGTCCGCGGCAAAGCCCAGGCGCTCGTTGGCTTCCACGGTATCGGCGCCGCCATCTTGCAGCTCGTAGGCACGGATCTTGTTCAACAGGCCAATGCCGCGCCCTTCCTGACGCAGGTACAGCAGCACCCCACGACCTTCCCGGGCAATGGCGCGCAAGGCAGCTTCCAGTTGCGAGCCGCAATCGCAACGCTGGCTGAACAGGGCGTCGCCGGTCAGGCATTCGGAGTGCAGGCGGCCGAGAACCGGCGCGCCATCGGCGATGTCCCCCAGGCTGAGCACCACGTGCTCGCGACCGGTGGCTTCATCGAGAAAACCATGCATGGTGAATTGCGCAAAAGGCGTAGGCAGCTTGGAAGCGGCAACAAAAACGACGGGCACTGTTGTGCTCCTGATCTGTATGAGGACTGGAGATTCGCAGAGGCGGCATTGTAACAGCAGCCTCCACTGCACGCTTAGGCTGAATTATCGGAGATAAAGATCGATAAGTTTGATCAACGGGGCGCTGGCTGCGGGCTCCCGTCGAACGGATAAGGCTGCTTCCAGCGCTGGAAGATCGGCCGCAACACACCGTCTTTCACCAACTGCTCCATGCGCCGGTCGTACAAGGCAAGCAGGGCACGGCCGCGGGGGGTGTCGGCAAAGCCCAGGTACAGGGGCAGCTCGGCCAGGTGGCTGACCTTGAACTGGCTCGGATCCTGGGCTTGTCCGAGCACATAGCTGATCTCGGTCTGGGCGTCGATGTAATAGTCGGCCCGGCCGTACTGCAGCATCGGCAGGATGCCGATGCGCCGGCGAATCTCGTTGTAGCGCCGGGCATTGGGCAGGTAGTCCTGGTACTTGTAGCCACGCACCCAGACCAGACGGTAACTGCCGAGGTTGGCCAGGGTCAGTTCGGGGTTGCTGGCCAGCCCCAGGGAGTAGATGTGGTCGGTGTCGTAGTTCCAGCGCGGATACAGCAAGCCGGGGGATTCGTCGCGATAGGCGCCCACTTGCGCATCCGCTTCACCACGCTGCACCAGGCCCACCGAACGGGTGTAAGGCACGCTGCTGCGCTCGATGCGCACCCCTTGGGGCTCGAACACTTCACGCAGAATGTCCCAGGCCAGGCCTTCGCCGTTGGCTTCGGTGTACTGGCTCCATTCTTCACTGGCGATGCGAATGTGCTGGGGTTGCGCCTGCAACTCGTTGGCCCGGACGCCGCAGCTCCAGACAACCAGCAGTACCAGCAGCACGCGGCGCACGTCCATGCCTAACCCCTCAGCTCAAACACCACACCAAGCCTTGCATCGCCAGCCAGGCGAACACACCGGCCAGCACATCGTCGAGCATGATGCCGACGCCGCCATGCACATGCCGGTCGACCCAGCGAATCGGCCACGGCTTGAGAATGTCGAAGAAGCGGAACATCAGGAACCCCGCCAGCAGCCAGTACCAGCCTTCAGGCACCAGCCACAGGGTGATCCACATGCCGACCATTTCGTCCCAGACGATGCCTTCGTGGTCATGCACCCGCAGATCGTCGGCCACTTTGCCGCACAGCCAGAAGCCAAACAGCATGGTGATGCCGAGCATCAGCCAGTAGCCCCAGTCCGGCAGCATCTGCCACAGCGGGATAAAGGGTAGCGCAACCAGCGAGCCCCAGGTGCCGGGCGCCTTGGGCAAGGTGCCGGAACCGAAGCCGAAAGCCAGGAAGTGCCAGGGATTGCGCCAGACCGACGGCGGTACGAACTCCGCCGGGACCTGTTTGGGATGATCTGTCACGGTGTCTCCGGAAAGTGTTGATAACCCCGGGTGCCGGGGGTGATGTCCTGGCCGCCGGCATCCAGCAGGGTCACCCCCTGCCCCGCCAGCACTCGCCCCACCACGTGCACCGGCCAACCCGCCGCCCGCAGCGGCGCCAGTTCGGCAGACGGCAGGGTGAAGGCCAGGACATAGTCGTCGCCGCCGCTCAGGGCGGCGGCGCGAGCGCCTTCCAGGCCCAGAAAGCCGAGCAGCGCCGGAGACAGGGGCAGCTTTTCCAGGTCCACCTGCAGAGCAACCGCCGAGGCGGTCGCGATATGCCCGCAATCGGCCAGCAGGCCATCGGAGATGTCCAGGGCGGCGCTGGCCTTGCCTCTCAGGGCCTGACCCAGGGCCAGCTGCGGTCGGGGCGACCAGTAGTGGGCCAGCAACGGCTCGGCCACTGCTGCCTCGGCGCGGCGTTGCCCCAGTACCAGCGGCAAGGCGCCGGCCGCATTGCCCAGCTCGCCGCCGACACACAGCAGGTCGCCTGCACGGGCGCCGCTGCGGGTCAGGGCCAAACCACCGGGAACCCGGCCGAACACGGTCAGGGTCAAGGTCAGCGGGCCGCGGGTGGTGTCGCCGCCGATCAGGCGCACGCCACAATCCTGGGCCATGAGGTTCAAACCGCGGGCGTAGGCCTGCAGCCAATCGGTGCTTACCGTCGGCAGGGTCAGGGCCAGGGTAAAGGCCAGCGGCGTGGCGCCCATGGCGGCCAGGTCGCTGACGGCCACCGCCAGAGAGCGTTGGCCTAGAAGAAAGGGCTCGCAGGGATCGGCGAAATGCACACCCGCCACCAGGGTGTCGGTGGAAATCGCCAACTGCTCGCCAGGTGCAACCGCCAGCAAGGCGCAGTCGTCGCCAATCCCCAGGGCAATGCCCTCGCCGCCTTGCGCACAGGGCGCGGCAGCGAAGAAATGACGGATCAGCTCAAACTCGCCCATGGCAGCTGCAAGCGCGGATCAGCGCTTGAACGCCTTCACTTCAGCTTCGCGCAGGCGTGGTGCCAGCTTGTCGAGAACGCCGTTGACGAACTTGTGGCCATCGGTGGAACCGAAGACCTTGGCCAGTTCGATACCTTCGTTGATCACAACGCGGTATGGCACGTCGACGCGCTTGAGCAGCTCCCAGGTGGACAGGCGCAGAACCGCCAGTTCAACCGGGTCCAGCTCATCGATGGCCAAGTCCAGGCAAGGCACGAGCGCGGTGTCGATCTCGTTCTTGTTGGCCGGGACCCCGTGCAGGATCTCGCGGAAGTAGGCGCCGTCGATGTCAGTGAAATCGTTGTCGACCCGAAACTGCGCTTCGATCTCGTTCAGCGAATGCTTGGCCATGTGCCACTGGTACAGCGCCTGAGTCGCGAGCTGACGGGCTTCACGACGCTTGGCGCTCTTGGATGGCTTGCCGGCGTTGGCAGGCTTGGGATCGCGCGGGTTGAAACGATCGCTTTCGTCGCTAATCACTTGGCCTCCAACTGCGCCAGCAGGCTGACCATTTCCAGGGCGGACAGGGCAGCTTCAGCACCTTTGTTGCCGGCCTTGGTGCCGGAACGTTCGATGGCTTGTTCGATAGAATCAACGGTCAGCACGCCGAAGGCCACTGGCACGCCGAACTCCATGGACACCTGGGCCAGGCCCTTGGTGCACTCGCCGGCCACGTATTCGAAGTGCGGAGTACCGCCACGAATGACCGCGCCCAGGGCGACGATCGCCGCATATTCACCCTTCTGTGCGACTTTCTGCGCGACCAACGGAATTTCGAAGGCGCCAGGGGCACGGATGATGGTGATGTCGCTTTCGCTCACGCCGTGGCGAACCAGGGCGTCAACCGCGCCGCTGACCAGGCTTTCGACGACGAAGCTGTTGAAACGGCCGACCACCAGGGCATAGCGGCCTTTAGGGGCGATGAAGGTACCTTCGATGGTCTTCAGGGTCATTCGACAAATCTCTTAAAGAGCCAGAGCGTGTCTAGCACACGCTCTTCAGTGATATTTGAACCGCGAATTTCAAGCCAGAAACGACCGGCTTTTATTCGGAGGGCACGTATTCTACAACTTCCAGGTCGAAACCGGATATCGCATTAAACTTCATCGGCGCACTCATCAGGCGCATTTTGCGCACGCCCAGGTCGCGGAGGATCTGCGAACCGGCACCGACGATGCTGTAGGTGGTGGGTTTCTTCACCGGCTGGTGTTCCGCGGTTTCACGGATGTGCGCCAGCAGGACATCGCCATCCAGCGGGTGACCCAGCAACAGCACCACGCCACTGCCGGCCTCGGCCACTTTGGCCATGGCCGCGCGCAGGCTCCAGCGGCCCGGCTGCTTGACCATCAGCAGGTCGCGCAGCGGGTCCATGTTGTGCACCCGCACCAGGGTCGGTTCTTCTGCGCAGATGTCCCCCAGGGTCAGGGCCATGTGCACGTCGCCTTCCACGGAATCACGATAGGTCACCAGGTTGAACTGGCCCAGTTCGCTGTCCAGGGGCTGCTCGGCAATCCGCTGAACGGTACGTTCGTGGATCATCCGATAGTGAATCAGGTCGGCGATGGTGCCGATCTTGATGTTGTGTTCGGCAGCGAAGGCTTCCAGCTCGGTGCGACGGGACATGGTGCCGTCGTCGTTCATCACCTCGCAGATCACCCCGCTGGGTTCGAAACCGGCCATGCGCGCCAGGTCGCAAGCCGCTTCGGTGTGGCCGGCACGGGCCAGGGTCCCGCCGGGCTGGGCCATCAGCGGGAAGATATGACCCGGGCTGACGATGTCCTCGGGCTTGGCGTCCTTGGCGGCCGCCGCTTGCACGGTGCGCGCCCGGTCAGCGGCGGAGATGCCGGTGGTCACGCCTTCGGTGGCCTCGATGGAGACGGTGAACTTGGTGCCGAAGCCGGAGCCGTTGCGCGGCGCCATCAGCGGCAGCTTGAGCAGCTCGCAACGCTCGCGGCTCATGGGCATGCAGATCAGGCCACGGGCGTGCTTGGCCATGAAGTTGATGTGCTCGGCCTTGCAGCACTCGGCGGCCATGATCAGGTCGCCTTCGTTCTCGCGGTCTTCGTCATCCATGAGGATGACCATCTTGCCTTGGCGGATGTCTTCAACCAGTTCTTCGATGCTGTTGAGCGCCACGCGGCACCCCCTTGGGTCAGGATTTGAGATAGCCGTTAGCGGCCAGAAAACTTTCGGTAATGGTGCCGCCGTTGGTGGCTTCGGCCGCCTTGTCACCCAACAGCAGGCGCTCCAGGTAACGCGCCAGCAGGTCCACTTCAAGGTTGACCTGCCGACCCGGCCGGTAGTCGGCCATGATGGTTTCCGCCAGGGTGTGGGGCACGATGGTCAGCTCGAACTCGGCGCCATTGACCGCGTTGACCGTCAGGCTGGTGCCGTCGACGGTGATCGAGCCTTTATGGGCGATGTACTTGGCCAGCTCCTTCGGCGCGCGGATACGAAACTGGATGGCCCGGGCATTTTCTTCCCGCGCCACCACTTCACCGACGCCGTCGACGTGACCGCTGACCAGGTGACCGCCCAGGCGGGTGGTCGGGGTCAGGGCTTTCTCCAGGTTGACCCGGCTGCCGGCCTTCAACTGATGGAAGGCGGTGCAATCCAGAGTCTCGCGGCTGACATCGGCCCAGAAACCATCGCCCGGCAGTTCAACCGCGGTCAGGCAGACGCCGTTCACCGCGATGCTGTCGCCCAGTTTGACGTCGGCCAGATCAAGCTTGCCGGTTTCTACATAGACCCGCACATCTCCGCCTTTTGGGGTCAATGCGCGAATGCTGCCGATGGATTCGATGATGCCGGTGAACATGGAGTCCTCCTCGAGAACAGGGCCGCCGGGTAGGCGAAAGTCGGGAATTATACGCTCGCTGGCGGGGCCGGGATGGCAGTGACTCGCCAGTCATCGCCCACCGCGCGCATTTCGATGATCTTCAGCAAGGGCGCCTGGCTCATCTGCGCCAGCGGCCAGTCCAGCAACGGCCGCGCCGAGGAGCCGAGGAACTTGCCGGCGACGAAGATCTGGTACTCGTCCACCAGGCCCTGCTGGGCAAAGGCCCCGGCCAGTCGTGGGCCGGCTTCCACCAGCACTTCGTTGACGCCACGGGCGGCGAGTTCCAGCAGCAGACGCCGCAGATCCACCAGGCCATCAGGGCCGGGCACGATCAGGCATTCCGGACCGTTGGCATATTGCTCTTCCACCGCCGCGCAGGTCGCGACCAAGGCCGGGCCGGCCTTGAAGAACGCTGCGTCGAGGGGCACTCGCAGGCGACCATCGATCAACACTCGTAGCGGCGGCCGGCTCATGGCCAGGGCCGTCTGTTCAGCGTCCAGGCCCAGTTCGGCGGCGCGCACGGTCAGCCGCGCATCATCGGCCAGCACCGTGTCGGCACCGGTCAGCACCACGGACGATTCGGCCCGCAGACGCTGCACCGCGGAGCGCGCGGCAGGTCCGGTGATCCACTGGCTCTCACCGCTGGCCATCGCTGTACGGCCATCGAGGCTCATGGCCAGCTTGACCCGCACATAAGGCAGGCCGTGTTCCATGCGCTTGAGGAAACCCTTGTTGATCGCCCGGGCCTCGGCTTCCAGCACACCGCTGTGGGTGTCGATACCGGCCTGGGCCAGGCGCTGCAAGCCACGCCCGGCCACTTCCGGGTTCGGGTCCTGCATCGCCGCGACCACCCGCGCCACGCCGGCATTGACCAGGGCATCGGCACAGGGCGGCGTGCGACCGTGATGACTGCAAGGCTCCAGGGTCACATAAGCCGTGGCGCCACGGGCCTGGTCGCCGGCCGCGCGCAGGGCGTGGACTTCGGCGTGAGGCTCGCCGGCCCGGACATGCCAGCCCTCACCCACCACCTGGCCGTCGCGCACAATGACGCAACCGACTCGGGGATTGGGATGGGTGGAGTACCGCCCCTTGCGCGCCAGTTCCAGAGCGCGGGCCATGTAGTGCGCGTCGAGCACCGCTTGCTCCGGGGACAGGCTCATGACTTGGCCGGCTCACGGGCGAGGCGGTCGATCTCTTCGCGGAATTCGTTGAGGTCCTGGAAACGCCGGTAGACCGACGCGAAGCGGATATAGGCGACTTCATCGAGCTTTTGCAGCTCGGTCATCACCAGTTCACCCACGACCAGGGATTTGACTTCACGCTCGCCGGTGGCCCGCAGCTTGTGCTTGATGTGCACCAGCGCCGCTTCCAGGCGCTCGACACTCACCGGGCGTTTTTCCAGGGCGCGCTGCATGCCGGCACGCAGTTTTTCTTCGTCGAAGGGCTGGCGGCTGCCGTCGGTCTTGATCAGGCGCGGCATCACCAGTTCGGCGGTTTCGAAGGTGGTGAAACGCTCACCACAGGCCAGGCATTCACGCCGGCGGCGCACCTGTTCGCCTTCGGCGACCAGACGCGAGTCGATGACCTTGGTGTCGTTGGCACCGCAGAAGGGACAGTGCATGGTGGCAGGCAACAAAAAAAGGGAGGGCCATGGTAGCGCATCCCACTGGCAAGACAAGCCATAGCCTTTACGGTATACAGACCGACTATTATGTTTCGCACACGGAAATTCGCCTTGTTGGAGCTTCAGATGCCGCTCAGACCGCTCGTTTTGCTCAGTCTTGTCAGCCTGCTGGTCGCCTGCAGCAGCGATGCCCCGAAACCTGCGGCCCCCTCTTCTCCACAGCAACAGACCATGAAAAAAAATCAGCAGCCTGCTGATCTTGGGCCCTTGCCCGCCTATCAGCGCGAACTGAGCGGCACCCTTGAGGGCGTGCCGGCCGGCGCCGACGTGGAACTGGCGCTGCTGGTGATCGATGAACGCAGTCGTCCGCAACGCCTTTTGGCCAGCAGCAATCTCAGCGGCACCAGCCAGGCGCTGCCATTTCGCCTGCGCTTCGCCGCCGAGGCGTTCCCCGCTGGAGCCCGGGTCGAACTGCGTGGCCGCGCCAGCCAATCCGGCCAGCTGATCCTGCACCTGCCAGCGGTGCGCATCGACCAACCCACCACCCAGGCTCTGGGACCACTGCAGTTCGTCAAAGCCCCATGAACCCACCGCTCGACCTGCAAGACGCCCTCAGCGAACTACTGGGGGACGCGCAACTGGTGGCCTGCGAGCTGCCCGATACCCAGCTGAAACTCTGGCTGATCGACGCCCAGAACATGGACCGCGCCTTCACCCCGGAAGAAACCCGGCGCATTCTTCACGAGCCGCCTTACTGGAGCTTCTGCTGGGCCAGCGGCCTGGCTCTGGCCCGCTATCTGGCCCAGCACCCGCACTGGGTGCAAGGCAAGCGGGTGCTGGACTTCGGTGCCGGTTCCGGGGTGGCGGCGATTGCCGCGGCCAAGGCCGGCGCCCTGGAAGTGGTGGCCTGCGACCTCGATCCGCTGGCGATTGCCGCCTGCCGGGCCAACGCCGCACTGAACGCCGTCGAGCTGGGCTATTCCACGGACTTTTTTGCCGAGGCCGATCGCTTCGACCTGATCCTGGTGGCGGACGTGCTCTATGACCGAGCCAACCTGCCACTGCTGGATGAATTCCTCAGCCGCGGCCGCGAAGCCCTGGTGGCGGATTCCCGGGTCAGGGACTTCCAGCACCCGCTGTATCAGCGCCTGGAAACGCTCCATGCCCTGACCCTGCCGGACCTGGCCGAGCCTTGGGAGTTTCGCAACGTGAGCCTGTATCACGCGCAGCGGCCATTGGCCGGAACACCGGCGCCCGCAGGCGATAGCGATCTGCCCCTGGCAACTTTATAGTGCTTCCATTCCCGCTTATTCGAGATACCCCATGAGTCAGGACACGCCGTATATCTTCGACGCCCGCACCGCCGATTTCGACCAGTCGGTGATCGAGAACTCCTTCCACAAGCCGGTCCTGGTGGACTTCTGGGCCGAATGGTGCGCGCCCTGCAAGGCGCTGATGCCGATGCTGCAGCAGATCGCCGAGAGCTATCAGGGCGAGCTGCTGCTGGCCAAGGTCAACTGCGATGTCGAGCAGGACATCGTCGCCCGCTTCGGCATCCGCAGCCTGCCCACCGTGGTGCTGTTCAAGGACGGTCAACCGGTGGACGGCTTTGCCGGCGCCCAACCGGAATCCGCAGTACGGGCCATGCTCGAACCCCATGTGCAGATGCCGCCACCCCCGGCCGCCGACCCGCTGGAACAGGCCGAAGCCTTGTTCAGCGACGGCCGGATCGGCGACGCCGAAGCCATCCTCAAAGTGCTCCTGGGCGAAGACAACAGCAACGCCAAGGCGCTGATTCTCTATGCCCGTTGCCTGGCCGAACGCGGCGAACTGGGTGAAGCCCAGACCGTGCTCGACGCGGTCAAGAGCGATGAACACAAAGCCGCCCTGGCCGGCGCCAAGGCGCAGATCACCTTCCTCAAGCAGGCCGCGGACCTGCCGGACGCCGCGGAGCTGAAGGCGCGCCTGGCCAAAGACCCGCTGGATGACGAGGCCCTGTACCAACTGTCGATCCAGCAACTGGCCCGCCAGCAATATGAAGCGGCGCTGGAAGCCCTGCTCAAGCTGTTCATGCGCAACCGCAGCTACAGCGAAGGCATTGCCCACAAGACCCTGCTGCAAGTCTTCGACCTGCTGGGCAACGATCATCCGCTGGTAACCGCCTACCGCCGCAAACTCTTCGCCGCGCTGTACTGAGCCGGAGGTGCCGGCTTATGTAGGAGCTGGCTTGCCAGCGAAAGCGTTCTGACAGACCGAACGCGTTCGCCAGCAAGCTGGCTCCTACAGGGTCATTGCACCCAGCTGTAGAGCGGTGTATCCGCGCCGCTGACCACCTTGACCTCGGCGCAGTGGCGCAAGCGCACCAGCAGGCGCTTGCCCGCCGCCGCGCTGCCGGTCAGCCCCTCCAACTGCTCCAGCAACTGCGGCCCGCTGATCTGGCCCGCCTTGCGCAACAGCTCCTTGGCGGTCTGCCACAAGGCATCGTCCTGGCTGGCCGGCTTGTTGACCGGCGTTGGCGCCGCCGCTTCAGGCCTGGCCGCCTGCAACTGCGCGCCCAGTTGCGCCCAGTCGCCTTCATCCAGTTCCAGGGTCAAATCCACCGGCCAATCGCCGATGCTTCCACGAATCCGCAACATCGCTGTGCTCCCGATTTTTTCTGACGAGCATGCTCCCACGCGTCTTGCGCAACGCCAAGCGGACGGTCAAACTCTGCGGCCTATTGTTATAAGATCACATAACATTTTTTTCATCGCCGCCCCGGAGACTTGCTATGCGCCGTCTGCTCCTCGCCTTGCCGTTTGCCCTGTTGCCACTGGCTGTCTCTCAGGCCGTGCAAGCCCATGAACACGAGCATGAACATGGCAGCCTCGGCGCCCACGAACATGGCGTGGCCCGCTTGAATGCGGTGCTCGACGGCCAGGCCCTGGAGCTGGAGCTGGAAAGCCCGGCCATGAACCTGGTGGGCTTCGAGCACGCCCCCAGTACCGACGCCGACAAGGCCAAGGTCGCTGCTGCCCGCACCCAGCTGGAACAACCCCTGGTGCTGTTCAGCCTGCCCAAGGCTGCCGCTTGCACGGTGGCCAAGCAGGAACTGGCAAGCCCGCTGTTCGGCGACAAGCCCGATGCCGATGATCACGATGACGACCACGACGAAGATGCCAAGAGCACCGACGGTCATGAGCATCACCATGAGCACAGTGAAATCCACGCCCACTACCAGTTCACCTGCGCCAAGCCGGACGCCCTGAAAGACCTCGACCTGGGGCAGATCTTCAAGACCTTCCCCGCCACCCAGAAAATTCAGGTACAACTGATTTCGCCAAACGGCCAGCAAGGTGTCGAAGCCACAGCCAAGGCTGCCACCCTGAAGTTTTAAGCGCTGCACCAGTGGCCGCCTGCGGTGGCGGCTACACCACTCACTGCATGATCGGCCCCACATGACCCAAGCACTTATCGAACTGTCCGACCTGGGCTTCAGCTGGCCCGGCCACCCTCAGTTGCTGGACATCCCGGCCTTCCGCCTGGAAGCCGGCGAAACTCTATTCCTCAAGGGCCCCAGCGGCAGTGGCAAGACCACCCTGCTGGGTCTCTTGGGCGGCGTGCAAAAACCCAGTCGCGGCAGCATCCGCCTGCTGGGCCAGGAGCTGACCGAGCTGTCCGCCGGAGCCCGCGACCGCTTTCGTGTCGATCACACCGGCTATATCTTCCAGCAGTTCAACCTGCTGCCGTTTCTCTCGGTGCGCGAGAACGTCGAGCTGCCCTGCCACTTCTCCAGACTGCGGGCCAGCCGCGCCATTCAGCGCCACGGCAGCGTCGATCAGGCGGCCGCCACCCTGCTGGCCCACCTGGGCCTGAAGGACCCCGACCTGCTCGGCCGTCGCGCCGACTCACTGTCCATCGGCCAGCAGCAACGGGTCGCCGCGGCCAGGGCCTTGATCGGTCAGCCGGAGCTGGTGATCGCCGACGAACCCACCTCGGCGCTGGACTACGACGCCCGGGAAGCCTTCATCCAACTGCTGTTCGCCGAGTGCCGCGAGGCTGGGGCCAGCCTGCTGTTCGTCAGTCACGACCAGAGCCTGGCGCCGCTGTTCGATCGCAACCTGTCGCTGGCCGAACTCAATCGCGCCGCCACGCCCGCAGAGGTCTGAGATGTATCTGTTCCGTCTAGCCATGGCCAGCCTGGCTAACCGCCGCTTCACCGCGATCCTCACTGCCTTCGCCATTGCCCTGTCGGTCTGCCTGCTGCTGGCGGTGGAGCGGGTGCGCACCGAAGCCCGAGCCAGTTTCGCCAGCACCATCAGCGGCACCGACCTGATCGTCGGCGCCCGCTCCGGCTCGGTGAATCTGCTGCTGTATTCGGTGTTTCGCATCGGCAACGCCACCAACAACATTCGCTGGGACAGCTTCGAGCATTTCGCCAACAACCCGAAGGTGAAGTGGGCGATCCCGATTTCCCTGGGCGACTCCCATCGCGGCTATCGGGTCATGGGCACCACCGACGCCTACTTCCAGCACTACCAGTACGGTCATCAGCAGAGCCTGCAACTGGCCGTGGGCCGGGCCTTCGCCAGCGACCCTTTCGAGGTGGTACTGGGGGCCGAAGTCGCCGATGCCCTGCACTACAAACTGGGGGACCAACTGGTGCTGGCCCATGGCGTGGCGGCCATCAGCCTGGTCAAGCACGACGACAAGCCGTTCACCGTGGTGGGCATCCTCAAGCGCACCGGGACCCCGGTGGACCGCACCCTGCACATCAGCCTGGGCGGCATGGAGGCGATCCACATCGACTGGCACAACGGCGTGCCGGCCCGTGGCGACGGTCGTATCAGTGCCGATCAGGCGCGCAACATGGACCTGACGCCACAGGCGATCACCGCCTTCATGCTCGGCCTGAACAGCAAGATCTCGACCTTCGCCCTGCAGCGCGAGATCAACGAGTTCCGCGGCGAGCCGATGCTGGCGATCCTGCCCGGCGTGGCCCTGCAGGAACTCTGGAGCCTGATGGGCACCGCCGAAAAAGCCTTGTTCGTGGTGTCGCTGTTCGTGGTACTCACCGGCCTGATCGGCATGCTCACGGCGATCCTCACCAGCCTCAATGAGCGCCGTCGGGAGATGGCCATTCTGCGTTCGGTGGGCGCCCGGCCCTGGCATATTGCAACCCTGCTGGTACTGGAGGCCTTCGCCCTGGCGCTGACCGGGGTCCTGGCCGGGCTTGGCCTGCTGTACCTGGGCATCGCCCTGGCCCAGGGCTACGTGCAATCGAACTACGGCCTGTACCTGCCGCTGTCCTGGCCCAGCCAATATGAGTGGACGCTGCTGGGCGGTATCCTGATCGCCGCGCTGCTGATGGGCAGCGTGCCGGCCTGGCGCGCCTACCGGCAATCTTTGGCCGATGGCCTGTCGATTCGTTTATGAGCCCTGCCCTATGAAGACCCAACGCCTGCTGCGCTCCCTGCTTGCCCTATCGCTGCTGTTCAGCTCGCCGCTGTGGGCGGCGGCAGCGCCGAAGGACCTGACCTGGTCGGAAATGATCCCGCCGGACGCGCCGCCGGAAGTGCCGAACATGCAGCCGCTGCACGACCTGTCGCAGATGAGCGATGCACTGGCCGCCGAATCGGCCCCCGCCGCCAAGCAGGACCTGCCCAATGCACCGGTGGTCAAGAGCCTGGACGGCCAGACGGTGCGCCTGCCCGGCTACATCGTGCCCCTGGAAGTCAACGAGGAAGGCCGCACCACCGAGTTTCTCCTGGTGCCCTACTTCGGCGCCTGCATCCATGTGCCGCCACCGCCGTCGAACCAGATCGTCCACGTCACCAGTAAGGTCGGAGTGAAACTCGATGAGCTGTACCAGCCTTACTGGATCGAGGGCGACATGCAGGTCAAGCCCTCGACCAGCGAGCTGGCGGATGCCGGCTACCAGATGGCGGCGCAGAAGATCTATGTCTATGAGTTGCAGGAGTGAGTGCGGCAGCGGCGCCAGCGAGCCGACTCAGGCAGGGTCTGGGCACCAGGCCAAAAGAGTGCAGAACAAAAGAATAGTTCAGCCCTGCCACCGGGGGTTGGCATTTCATTGAGCTGAGTCAAGGCGGTCAACTTGACGATCCTTACCATTGGACATAGCCAATTTGAATCGTCCTTTGGAGCTCCCATGCACAAGTCCCTGCTTAGCGCTTCCCTGATCGCGCTCGCACTCGCCGCCCCGATTGCCAACGCCCACGAAGCTGGCGATATCCTCGTCCGCGCCGGTGCCATCACCGTAAACCCGAAAGCCGACAGCGGCAGCGTCAAAGTGGACCGTGGCCCGGCGGCAGGCACCAACCTGGGTGGCAAGGCCACCATGGGTAGCGACACTCAACTGGGCCTGAACTTCGCCTACATGCTCACCAACAACATCGGTATCGAGCTGCTGGCGGCCACCCCGTTCGAACACGATGTGAAACTCAAGGACACCTCCCTGGCCGCGGCCAACGGCAAGCTCGGTACCCTCAAGCACCTGCCGCCAACCCTGAGCGTGGTCTACTACCCGCTGGACTCCAAGTCGGTGTTCCAACCCTATGTCGGCGCCGGTATCAACTACACCTGGATCTACGACGAACACGTCGGCAGCCGTGCCAACGCAGCCGGTTTCGACAACTTCCGCGCCAAGAACTCCTGGGGCCTGGCCTGGCAGGTGGGTGCTGACTACATGCTGACCGACAAGCTGATGCTCAACGCCCAAGTGCGTTACATCGACATCAACACCACCGCCTACGTGGACAACAACAGCGTGGCCCCAGGCACTCGCGCCAAGGTCAACGTTGACGTCGATCCGATGGTCTACATGGTGGGTCTGGGCTACAAGTTCTAAGCCCGTCGCTGATGAAAAAAGGCGCCTTGCAAGGCGCCTTTTTCATGTCTGCGATATGCCTCAGCGCCCCATCAGGCGCGCCAGGCCGACACTCATCGGCGTGGGTTCGGGGAACCTGAAGCGCTGCAGCAGGCGCTGATTGTTGGCCCGTGAATGACGGATATCCCCGGCGCGGGCCGGACCGTAGCTGATGGGCGGCAACTCGCCGACCACCTCGGCCAGAGCCGCAAGCATCTGCTTGAGGGTGGTGGCCTGGTTCAGGCCGACGTTGACCGCCCCCACTTCCAGCTGCGGCGCCTGGATGGCCTGTACCAGCACCTGCACCAGATCACCGACATAGACGAAGTCCCGAGTCTGCTCGCCATCGCCGAACACGGTGATGGGCAGCCCCTGCTGGGCCCGCTCGCTGAAAATGCTGATCACCCCGGAATAGGGCGACGACGGATCCTGGCGCGGACCAAAGATATTGAAGAAGCGGAAGATCGCCGGTTCCAGACCGTGCTGGCGCCGGTAGAAGTCCAAGTAGTGTTCGCCGGCCAGCTTGTCCGAGGCGTAAGGAGTCAGCGGCGCCTTGGCCGTGTCCTCATCGATGGACTGGCCTTCGCCGTTGTTGCCGTACACCGCCGCACTGGACGCGAACAGCACCCGTTTGACGCCATGCAGGCGCATGGCCTCGCAGACATTCAGGGTGCCAATGAAGTTGCTCTGGTGGGTCTGCACCGGGTCGTCCACCGAAGCCTGCACCGACGCCACCGCCGCCAGGTGCGCCACGGCGCTGCAGCCCTGCATGACACGGTTGACCAGCGCGGCATCGGCGACATTCCCCTCGATCAGTTCGACCCGAGGGTTATCCAGCGGCAGGTTGCTCGGCTTGCCGGTGGACAAGTCGTCCAGCACCCGCACCGAGTAGCCGTTGGCGAGCAGGGCATCGGTCAGGTGCGAGCCGATAAAACCGGCACCGCCGGTGATCAATACAGGGCCATCAGCCATGACGATAAAACCTATCCAGTAAAGCCGGGAGCGCGGCACGCCAGGCGCGCGGCTTGATCCCGAAGGTGTGAAGGATCTTCTTGCAGGCCAGTACCGCGTGCTGCGGCTCTTCGGCGGCATCGGCGCAGGCCGCGTGGGCCTGGGCAGTGGGCGCCTCGATGGCCAGCGGATGCAGTTGCCGCGCCTCGCTGAGCACCGCCTGGCCCAGGGCCAGCGGGGTGGTCGCTTCCTGGCCGGCATAGTGATAGGTGCCCCACAGGGGCGCGGCGCAATCGAGCTGCTTGAGCACCGAGATGATCACGCGCGCGGCGTCGTCCACCGGCGTCGGATTGCCCCGACGGTCGTCCGCCATCAACAGCTCTTCGGGAGACTCGGCCCGGGCGAGAAAACGCCCGAGAATGCCCTCGGCACTGTCGTCCAGCAACCAGCCGAAACGCAGCAGCACGTGCTGAGGGCAGGTGGCGCGAACGCTCTGCTCGATCCGCCACAGCGCCTGACCGCGCAACCCCAGAGGCACCGGCTCGTCTTTCTCGCTGTAGGCGGTGGCGCGAGAGCCGTCGAACACCCGGTAGCTCGAAGGTTGCAGCAGGATGATGTTGTGATGCTGGCAAAGCTCCGCCAGGCGCTCCACCGCACGTTCCTGGCCGCTCAGGCGGGCCTCGCCCACCGTCTCCGCCTGAAACCAGTCGAAGTAGTAAGCCAGATTGATCAAGGCATCCGGACGGGTGTCATCGAGCAGTTGCGTGAGGCTCGCGGCGTCCCAACCGTCTTGCGGGGGACGGGGAGCGAGGAAACCGATGTCTTCCTCCGCACCCAGGCGAATCAGCGCCTGCCCAAGGGCATTTCCGCCGCCCAGTAACATAAGGCGCATTCGCATAGAGTCAGCAGGCCCAGTCTGTTCAGAACGATGGTTTGGATCGGTCAATCCCGTGGTTTCGACCGTCGAGAATTGCCGGAATCGTTGCATTTTGCGGGTTTGTGGCGCAACCGTCACTGAGAAAGTGTCGGTGCACGCCGATGCATCCCCTGCCTCAACTCTAGTTGCTGTCCACGGCGGCGGCAGCGGCGGCAAGGCGCCCGGTACTTGCAAGTTGGCCGCAGCGGCCGCATAAAACCCTTCATGAACCTTGCCGAATCCGTGAGCCCGGGCCTGGACGGTTTTCACCCCGCCGTCAGCGCCTGGTTCAAGCGCACCTTTGCCGCCGTGACCACGGCCCAGGCCCGCGCCTGGCCGTTGATCGCCCAGCGCCGCTCGACCCTGATCGCCGCCCCCACCGGTTCAGGCAAGACCCTCACCGCCTTTCTTGCCGTGATCGATGACCTGGTCCGCCAGGGCCTGGCCGCCGGAGGGCGCTTGCCGGACGCCACCCTGGTGGTCTATGTCTCGCCGCTCAAGGCCCTGAGCAACGATATCCAGATCAACCTGCAACAGCCGCTGGCCGGCATCACCGAGCAACTGCGCCGCATGGGCTTGCCGGAACTGTCCATCAGCACCGCGGTGCGTACCGGCGACACCCCGCAAAAAGACCGCAACGCCATGCGCAAGAGCGCGCCACAGATTCTCGTCACCACTCCGGAATCCCTCTACGTGCTGCTGGGTTCGGACTCCGGCCGCGCGATGCTGGCCAGCACCCGCACGGTGATCCTCGACGAGATCCACGCCCTGGCCGGGAGCAAGCGCGGCAGCCACCTGGCCCTGAGCCTGGAGCGCTTGCAGGCCCTGTGCAGCGAGCCTCTGCTGCGCATCGGCCTGTCCGCCACGCAGAAACCCATCGAGGCCGTGTCGCGGTTCCTGGTGGGCCATGAGCGGCCCTGCGAAATCGTCGACATCGGCCATGCCCGGCCCCGGGACCTGGACATCGAAGTGCCGCCCGTGCCGCTGTCGGCGGTCATGGCCAATGATGTCTGGGAGCTGGTGTACGAGCGCCTCGCCGAACTGGTCCGCGAGCACCGCACCACGCTGATATTCGTCAACACCCGGCGCCTGGCCGAACGCCTGGCCCGGCACCTGAGCGAACGCCTGGGCAAGCCGGCGGTGGCCGCGCATCACGGCAGCCTGGCCAAGGAACAGCGCCTGGACGCCGAGCAACGACTCAAGGCCGGCGAGCTGCAAGTGCTGATCGCCACGGCGTCCCTGGAACTGGGCATCGATATCGGCGATGTCGACCTGGTGTGCCAGATCGGTTCACCCCGTTCGATCTCGGCCTTCCTGCAACGGGTCGGGCGCTCCGGCCATCAGGTGGGCGGCACGCCCAAAGGCCGGCTGTTCGCCCTGAGCCGGGACGACCTGATCGAATGCGCCGCCCTGCTGGACTGCGTGCGCCGCGGCGAGCTGGACAGCCTGCTGATTCCCCATGCGCCACTGGATGTGCTGGCCCAGCAGATCGTTGCCGAGGTCAGCTGCCAGGAGTGGTCGGAAGCCGCCCTGCTGAGCCTGCTGCGCCGGGCCACGCCCTATGCCGATCTGGATCAGGCCCACTATCAGGCCCTGCTGCAGATGCTGGCCGAAGGTTTCAACGGTCGTCAGGGCCTGCGCAGCGCCTATCTGCATCGCGACGCCCTGACCCGCACCCTGCGCGGCCGTCGCGGGGCCAGACTGACCGCGATCACCAGCGGTGGGACCATTCCCGACAACGCCGACTACAGCGTGTTGCTCGACCCCCAGGGCCTGAACATCGGCAGCGTCAACGAAGATTTCGCCGTGGAAAGCATTGCCGGCGACGTGTTCCAGCTGGGCAACACCTCCTATCGCATCCTGCGGGTCGAAAGCGGCAAGGTGCGGGTCGAGGATGCCCAGGGCCAGCCGCCGAACATCCCCTTCTGGCTGGGCGAGGCCCCGGGCCGCAGCGCCGAGCTGTCCAGCGCCGTGGCCCGCCTGCTGGCGCAACTCGACACCCTGCTCGGCGCGACTCCGGGCCAGTTGCAACCGGCCATCGACTGGCTGCAAAAGGAGCTGGGGCTGAACCGCGTCAGCGCCGAGCAACTGGTGGATTACCTGGCGCCGGCGCGCCTGGCCCTGGGCGCCCTGCCGTCCCAGGACACGCTGATCATGGAGCGCTTTTTCGACGAGTCCGGCGGCACTCAGTTGGTAATCCACAGTCCCTTCGGCAGCCGCATCAACCGCGCCTGGGGCCTGGCCCTGCGCAAACGCTTCTGCCGCACCTTCAATTTCGAACTGCAGGCTGCCGCCAGCGAAGACGCCATCGTCCTGTCGCTGTCCACCAGCCACAGCTTCGCCCTGGACGACGTCTGGCGTTACCTGCACAGCCACAGCGCCGAACACATCCTGATCCAGGCCTTGCTCGACGCGCCGCTGTTCGGCGTGCGCTGGCGCTGGAACGCCGGGGTGGCCCTGGCCCTGCCGCGCTACAGCGGTGGACGCAAAGTGGCGCCGCAGATCCAGCGGATGAAAAGCGAAGACCTGATCGCCAGCGTGTTCCCCGATCAGATCGCCTGCCTGGAAAACCTCGCCGGCGAGCGCGAGATTCCCGATCACCCCCTGGTGCAGCAGACCCTCGACGACTGCCTGCACCAGGCCATGGACAGCCAAGGCTGGCTGCACCTGCTGCGGCGCATGGAACAGGGACAGGTGCGCCTGCTCAGCCGCGATTTGCCGGCGCCCTCGCCCCTGGCGGCGGAGATTCTCAGCGCCAAGCCCTACACCTTTCTCGATGACGCGCCCCTGGAAGAGCGCCGCACCCAGGCGGTACTGGCCCGGCGCTGGAGCGATCCGCAAGCCACCGATGACCTCGGCGCCCTGGATGCCGAAGCGATTGCTGCAGTGGCCACCGAAGCCTGGCCAGCCCCGGCCGGCGCCGATGAAATGCATGAAGCGCTGATGAGCCTGGCCTGTATCAGCGAAGCCGAAGCCCAGGCTAATCACCATTGGCCGGACTGGCTGCAAACCCTAGCCAGCCAAGGCCGCGCCTGCCGCTTGCAGGCCGGCCCCGATGGCGGCTTGTGGCTGGTTCTGGAGCGCATCAGTTGCCTGCAGGCGCTGTACCCTCAGGCCGCCTTGCAACCCGCGCTGCAACCGCTGCCCGGTTTCGACCAGGCCTGGGAACAGCAGCCGGCCCTGGTGGAGCTGATTCGCGCCCGCCTCAGCGGCTTCGCGCCCCTGACCCTGGCGCAGATCGCCGCGCCCCTCGGCCTGCCTGCGGCCAGCATCCACCAGGCGCTGATCCAGCTGGAGAGCGAAGGCTATGTACTGCGCGGGCGCTTCAGCCCCGGAGGCGATCAAGAGCAATGGTGCGAACGCCACCTGCTGGCGCGGATTCATCGCTACACGGTCAAGCGCCTGCGCCGGGAAATCGAACCGGTGGCGCTGCAGGACTTCATGCGTTTCCTGTTCGACTGGCAGCACCTGTCACCCGCCACCCAGGGCCGGGGCAGCGCCATGCTCGGCGCAGTGGTCGGCCAGCTCGAAGGCTACCCGGCGGCGGCTTCGGCCTGGGACAGCGACCTGCTGCCAGCACGGATCAAGGATTACTCCGCCTGTTGGCTGGATGAACTGTGCCGCAGCGGCAAGCTGGCCTGGAGCCGGATCAACAGCACCGGCAAGGCCGCCAGCGGTGCCTTGCGCAGCACACCGATCGTGCTGCTGCCACGTGCGCGGGTGGCCCTCTGGAGCAGCTTGAGCGGTCCGGTCGAGCCTCACTCACTCTCGCCCAAGGCACAGAAGGTCCACGCCGTGCTGAGCCAGCAGGGCGCACTGTTTTTCGATGAACTGCTGCACGAAGCCCACCTGCTGCGCAGCGAGCTGGAAAGCGTGTTGCAGGAGCTGGTGGGGGCCGGGCTGGTCAACGCCGACAGCTTCGCCGGGCTGCGCGCCCTGATCACCCCGGCGAGCAAACGCCAGAACCGCAGCAGCCGACGCGGCCGTGGCGCCTTCGTCGGCGGCATGGACGATGCCGGACGCTGGGCCCTGCTGCGCCGCGCCGCGCCTGCAGATCCGGCGACCACCCTGGAGCAGGTGGCCATGACCTTGTTGCGGCGTTACGGCGTGGTGTTCTGGCGCCTGCTGGAGCGCGAGGCGGACTGGCTGCCCAGCTGGCGCGAACTGCTGCGCACCTTGCATCGCCTGGAAGCCCGCGGGGAAATCCGCGGCGGACGCTTTGTCAGCGGCCTGGCCGGCGAGCAGTTCGCCTTGCCGGAGGCCATCCCCTTGCTGCGGGAGGTCCGCCGGCGTCCCCACGATGGCAGCCTGATCGCCGTGTGCGGGGTCGATCCGCTGAACCTGGCGGGCACACTGCTGCCCGGGCCCAAGGTTCCGGCCCTCAGCGGCAATCGCCTGGTGTATCGCGACGGCCTGCCCGCCGCCGCCGACATCGCCGGCACCCAGCAGCTGTGGATGGAGCTGGCGCCGGATGAGGCCCAGGCCTTGCGCAACAAGCTGGTACAGCGCTGAGTCTTGCGGCGGCTCATGGAAGGCGGATGGACTCCTGAGCCCGGTGCAGGATCCACGCCCCATGCGCCAGCCAGCCGGCGCCTACTGGCTGCGGCTGGTGGCACCGGGCGCCGCGCCAAAGCGACTGCGGTATTCGCTGGGCGCCAGACCGGTGATTTTCCTGAACAGGCTGCGAAAGGTCGCCGGGTCCTGGTAACCCACGGTCCAGGCGATGTGATCGATGGTGCCCCTGGTGAATTCGAGCAGCTCCCGGGCCTTGCCCACCCGCAGGTGCTGGCAGTACTGAGTCGGTTTGAGGCCGGTGGCCGCGCGGAACCGCCGCAACAGGGTGCGCTCTTCCAGCCCCGCCTGTTGCGCCATCACCGGTAGCGACACATCCACCGCGCCATTGGCCTGCAGCCAGTGCTGCAACTTGAGGATTGCGCTGTCGCCATGGTTGAGGATCGGCGCGAAATTGCTGCCGCACTGGCTGGCGCTGGCGCTGTGCTCCATCACCAGAAAGCGTGCGGTGGCGCTGGCAATGCTCGGCCCCAGCATGCGGTCCACCAGACGCAGCCCCAGTTCGGCCCAGGCCATCAGGCCGGCGGTGGTGATCAGGTCGCCGTCATCGACGATGGGCTGGTCGGCCTCCAGGCGCACCTGGGGATAACGCGCGGCAAAAGCCCGGGCCGAGGTCCAGTGGGTGGTGGCGCTCCGACCATCGAGCAGACCGCTTTCGGCCAGCAGGATCGACCCCACGCACACGCCGCCGAGGGTGGCGCCGGCGGCATGCTGGCGGCGCAGCCAGGTCACCACGGCAGCAGATGCCTGAGCGGCGGAAAACCCCGTCAGCGACGGTGGTATCACCACGGCCTGCAAGCCGGTGTCCGGCCCCGGCAGGCTGTCATGGACCCGCCCCAGGCCCTGTTCGTCATCCCCCTGCCAATGGCTCACGCGCAAGCGCGGCAGCGCTGCCTGCGGCTGTTCAGCGGCGATCCGGTTGGCCACTTCGAACAGGTCGGTCAGGCCATGCACCGCCGCCATCTGCACCCCGGGATACAGCAGTACGCCAAGCTCGACGACCGCGTCTTGAATGCCCACTGTCAGTTTTCCCCCTGTTAATGTCGTTGCGGCCAATCCTCCAAGGGACAGCGGGTGCCGATACTGAGCCCCACAGCAAACACACACTTGGAGGCAACACCCATGGCCAAACAGGCGCTCATCGTAATCGATATCCAGAACGACTACTTCGCCGGCGGCAAGTGGCCACTGGTCGGCGTCGACGCGGCGGCGGACAACGCCGCCCGGCTGATCCAGGCCTTTCGCCGGAACGCCGATCCGGTGGTGCATGTCCGCCATGAATTCACCTCCGACAGCGCGCCGTTCTTCACCCCGGGCTCGGAGGGCGCGCGCCTGCACGCCAAGGTGCTGAACCAGGGTGATGAGCCGGTGGTGCTCAAGCACTTCGTCAACTCGTTCCGCGACACCGAGCTGCACTCGATCCTTGAGCAGCAGGGCATCGAGGAACTGGTGATCGTCGGCAACATGAGCCACATGTGCGTGGAAGGCACCGCCCGCGCCGCAGCCGACCTGGGCTACCCGGTGAAGGTGATCCACGATGCCTGTGCCACCCTCGACCTGGAGTTCAATGGTCAGCGCGTGGCCGCGGCGCAAGTGCAGAGCGCGGTGATGGCGGGCCTGGCGTTTGCCTACGCCACTGTGTTGTCCACCGAAGCGTTTCTGGCGGCCTGACGGATGGCCTGAGTGGCCCTTCGGCATTGCGGTGGGCGCGCCCCACCGCAATCACCTACGGCATGGCGCGGCCGGTGCGACAACCGACAATAGTTACGAATGATTCTATTTAGCCTTTAAAGTGTTAGTTGTTGCTATTGCGCCAATCAAATAACCCAGGCAAACCCAATAACCGACATCACTAAGAAGCTGACTATTCAATAGCTGACTAATTAGAAACCAATAACCACAGCATTGTTTCAAATACGACCCAGGCTTCTAATCTTGCACTTTCGTCCCATAACAACTGCATAAAAGCCCCACTACTTACTTCCGTGAGTTACTTGGTTTACATATAGCCAAAAGAAATAAACCATATAGCAAACGTGAACATACAGGCGCCGTAGCACCCCGTATTCATTGGGGCAAAGACCTCACAAAGACACGCCAGCCACCCTCGCAGCAGCAGCTTTTCCAGGCTGTTTGCCCATCTAGCCCAGACTTTCCCAACGCGCCATATATTTTCCTTGCAAGCCACTTGATTGAGCCTGCTTGCAAATCCGGCGGCCTTGACTAAGTTGATAGCTACTCGCCACTGAAGTGCGCTTCAGCCGCCAGAAGATCAATAAGAACCGCCGAGGAGTTGAATAACCGGACGCCCTCCCTGCCTGACCCAGCTGACACTGACACGGAATTAGTCATATCAATCAAGAGGGACGCTTGATGAAGCGCAGCTTATTGCCTCGTGCTTTCTCACTGAAGGGTACGGCGGAAAACTACTGGCTTTCCCTATTGCTGTTTTCGACCCTGGTGGTCGCCAGCTTCCTGCTGTTCGAACAGCAGATCCAGCAACTGCTGAATCACCTCGGCGCTTTGCTCCCGACCGATCCCGTGCAACGCACCAGCCTGGCCCTGCTGCTGATCACCCTGCTGGCGCTGGATGTACTGTTGCCGGTGCCTTCGAGCCTGGTCGCGCTGCTGGCCGTGGCGGCCCTGGGCGCCATCGGCGGCTACCTGGTGATCTTCATCGGTCTGTGCCTGGGGGCCGTCCTGGGCTACTGGCTGGGGGCCGGCTACTTTCGCCTGCTGTCCACCTGGCTGGGCCTGAGAAGCTGGCAACCCGGACAACTGGCCTATCGCCTCAGCACCCTGTCGCTGGTGTGCCTGCGTGGCGTGCCGGTCCTGGCGGAAACCTCGGTGCTGGCCGCCGGCATGCAGCGCTATCCACTGCGCCAGTTCCTGCTGGTCACCACCCTGGCCAATGCCGGACTGGCCCTGGCCTACGCGGCCATCGGCAGCCTGCTGGTGGAACAGAACGCCATGCTGGCGACGATTCTCGCCAGCATGGTCCTGCCGGGGGTGTTCCTCGGCGCCCGCAGCCTGCTCAAGCCACGCCTGGCCCCGGCACGGAGCGATCAAACCCAGGCCCTGGAAGGCCGCTTCGAGGTGAGCTACCACTACCCGGTGCTGTTCACCGATCACGTGTTCCGGCCCGACAACCCCTGCCTGCACCAGCAACTGGCCAAGCCCCAGGCGGGGCGCACCACAGTGCTGGCATTCGTCGATGCACAACTGCTGCTGTGCTCCCCGCAACTGCCGCAGCAGATCGACGCCTACTTCACCGCCCATGCCGCCGACCTGCACCTGCAGGCCGCGCCGATCCCGGTGCCGGCAGGCGAGCTGAGCAAGACCCCCGAGGTCTTGCAGCAGTTGTACGCACACATGCTCGAACACCGTCTGGACCGCCACTGCTATGTGCTGGCCCTGGGTGGCGGCGCGCTGCTGGACGCGGTGGGCTACGCCTGCGCCACCTTCCATCGCGGCATGCGCCTGATCCGCATCCCGACCACGGTGCTGGCGCAGAACGATGCTGGCATCGGGGTGAAGAACGGCATCAACGCCTTTGCCCAGAAAAACCTGCTGGGGGCCTTCTATCCGGCCACGGCGGTGATCAACGACTTCCAGTGGCTGCTCACCCTGTCGCCCCGGGACCAGATCGCCGGGCTGGCCGAAGCGGTGAAGGTGGCGCTGATCAAGGACGCCGCGTTCTTCCAATGGATGGAGCAGCAAGTCCAGGCCCTGGCCACCTTCGAACACAGCGCCAGCCGCTACGCCATCCGCCGCTGCGCCGAACTGCACCTGGGGCACATCACCGGCGCCGGCGATCCCTTCGAGCGGGGCAATGGCCGGCCCCTGGACTACGGACACTGGGCCGCGCACAAGCTGGAGAACCTCAGCCGGCATCGTCTGCGCCATGGCGAGGCAGTGGCCGTGGGCATGGCCCTGGACGCGCTCTATGCCAATGCCAGCGGCCTGCTGAGCGACGCTGAAACCCAGCGCCTGCTGCAACTGCTGGAGCAGCTTGGCTTCAACCTGAGTCCGCCGGAACTGGGCCTGAAGGACGCCCAGGGCCGCTCCCTGGTGCTGATCGGCCTGGAAGAATTCCGCCAGCATCTGGGCGGCCAGCTGTCGATCCCGATGCTCAACCGCATTGGCCAGTCCATTGATGTGCACCACATCGACATGCCACTGATGGAACAGGCCCTGTTGCGCCTGGCCAGTGTCGGCGGCCCGGACTGCGCCTGGACCGAGGACTGCGCCCGATGAACCAGTCCGCATTGACCACCTGGCTGACCCTGGGCCGAGTCTCCAACCTGCCGACGGTATGGACCAACGCCCTGGCCGCCGCCCTGCTGGCCAGCAGCGCCACCACCCAGGCGCCGCCTTCGCCGCTGGTCTGGACCCTGCTGCTGGTGGCGCTCTCGGCGCTGTACCTGGCGGGCATGCTGCTCAACGATCTGCTGGATGCCGACTGGGACCTGCGGCATCAGAACCCGCGACCGATTGTTCTCGGGCTGGTCAGTCGCACCCAGGTCAGCCTGGCCACCGCCATCCTGCTGCTGGTGGCCGCTTTGTCGGTGCTGGGCCTGAGCCACCTGATCGCCCAACCCCACTGGCTGCTGGCCAGCGCCGGATTGCTGCTGCTGTTCATCCTCGCCTACAACCTGCTGCACAAGAACTATCCCCACAGCGTCTGGCTGATGGGCGGCTGTCGCTCGGCCCTGTACCTGACTGCCGCCGCCTGCCTGGCGCTGCCACCGCAACCGCTGTGGCTGTGCGCCGCCTTGCTGGGCACCTACATCGCCGGCCTGACCTACCTGGCCCGGCTGGAGCACCGCAACCAGTTGCTCAGCCGCCTGCCGCTGGTGCTGATGCTCAGCCCGCTGGTGCTGGCCTGCTACGCCAACAACGGCGTGTTCTGGCTGGTCCTGCTGCTGTGGCTGGGCTGGCTGGGCTGGCACTACCGGCGCCACCTGGCCAACCCACGGCAGCGGCAGATCCGCGCCTTCATCGGCGCCGGCCTGGCGGCCCTGCCGCTGTTCGACGCCCTGGTGCTGGCCCTGGCCAATCAGCCCCTGGGCAGTCTGTTGTGCGTACTGGTGTTCTTCCTGCTTCCCCACCTTCAACGCTGGATCAAGCCGACATGACCACGGACGTCATTTCCCCGCTCTCGCCTGCGCTCGCCCTGCGCCATGCAGCCTTTGCCGAACGCCGCCGGCAACTTGAACAGCAGCTCGACGACCCGAGCCGGCACTGGTGGCACGAGGCCCAGGAACAACTGGCCCGGCAGCCCTCGGCCAATACCCTGGTGCTGCTCAGCAGCCAGTGCAAACGGCGGCTTGGCCAGCCGGCGCCGCTCACCGGCCCGGGCAACGACCGCACTCAGCTGGCCCGGGCCCTGCTTCTGGCGCAGTTGCTGGAACAGCAGGCCGGCAGCGATCAGTTGGCCCTGCTGCGCCAGCTGTTTCTCTGGGGTGACGACCAGGAGAAGAGCGTGCTGCTCAAGGTCCTGGATGACCTGGACAGCGAGGGCCGCAGTCTCGACCTGGCGCTGCAGGCCGGACGCACCAACAACCGCGAAGTGTTCGCCGCCCTGGCCCTGGACAACCCCTTCCCCGCGCGCCACTACCCCGACCGGGCCTTCCACCAGTTGCTGCTCAAGACCCTGGGCATGGGCCTGGACACCGGGCGCATCGTCGGCCTGGCCGAGCGTCGTAGCGTCGACCTCAACCAGCTGGCCCTGGAACACATGGAAGAGCAATTGGCCGCGTTGCGCAGCGTCAGCGACACGCTGCCCCACGCCATCGCCTTCGAACTCCTGAGCCAGGCCCAGTGCCAGCGCCTGCGCGGCCTGTGTCGGCAGCGCCGTCTGCCTGCGCACTGGCTCGAACACTTGCCGCCCGGCGCCTGAACGCCCCCGGGCCGCCCCTCACTGATTTTTCACCACTGCATCAGGGACTCACCATGCCGAAGTACTTTGACCCGCACATTCATATGGTCAGCCGCACCACCGACGACTATCAGAACATGGCCGCCGCCGGCATCACCGGAGTGATCGAGCCGGCCTTCTGGCAAGGCCAGGCGCGCACCAGCGTCGGCAGTTTCATTGATTACTTCGACACCCTGCTGGGCTGGGAACGCTTTCGCGCCAGCATGTTCGGCATTCACCACTTCTGCACCATCGGCCTGAACCCCAAGGAAGCCAATGACCTGTCGGTGGCCAACGAGGTGCTGGAGATTCTCCCGCGCTATCTGGTCAAGGACGGCGTGGTGGCCGTCGGCGAGATCGGCTACGACGACATCACCCCCGAGGAAGACCGCTTTCTCGCCGCGCAACTGGAACTGGCCAAGCAGTTCAACCTGCCGGTGCTGGTGCACACCCCGCACCGGGACAAGATCGGCGGCACCAAGCGCACCCTGGCGGTGATCCACGAAGTGGGCATCGCCGAGCACCTGGTGATCATTGATCACCTCAATGAACTGACCCTGCCCCTGGTGCTGGACAGCGACTGCTGGCGCGGGCACTCGATCTACCCCAACACCAAGATGTCGGAGCAGCGCATGGTGGCCCTGCTGCAGCAGTACGGCACCGAGAAAATGGTGGTCAACAGCGCCGCCGACTGGGGCATCAGCGATCCGCTCAAGGTGCCCAAGACCGGCCAGGCCATGCTCGCCGCCGGGTTCAGCGAGGCCCAGGTGGAACAGGTGCTGTTCCACAACCCGGTGGATTTCTTCGCCCAGAGCGGGCAACTGGACAAACAGCTGGTGAGCAGCCCGCTACCGATCGACCAGCGCCGCCAGTGGCAGGACAACTCGGCCCTGCGCGGCCAGGAACCGCTGATCAAATGAGCGTCCGGGCCGGTTGGAGCGCCGCGCAGGTCGGCTACTGCAGCAACGTGCACCCGGCCCGGAACGTGGCCGACCTGGGGGCGTCGATCCAGCAGCACTTCCAGGGCGTGCGCCGCCAGCGCGGGCTGGCGGTGCAGGACAGCGGCTTGTGGATCAGCGCCCAGGCCGCCGGCGAACTGCAACAGCCGGCGGCGCGCGAGGCGTTCCTCGGCTTGCTCCACGACTGCGGGCTGCGCCTGACCTCCCTCAACGGCTTTCCTTATGGCCAATTCCATCAGGGCGCGGTCAAGGCCGAGGTCTATCGGCCGACCTGGGCCGAACCGCAGCGCCTGGAGTACAGCCTGCAACTGGCAGAACTGCTGGCTGCCGCCCTGCCCCTGGACTGTCCCCAGGGGGTGATTTCCAGCGTGCCCCTGGGTTATGCCGCCCATTGGGACGACGCCCAGCAGCAACAGGCCGAGGCTCAGCTGCTGCAGTTGACCGCCGAGCTGGCCAGCCTGCATCGACGCAGCGGCAAGAAGATTCTCCTGTGCCTGGAAATGGAGCCGGACTGCGTCCTGGAAAACACCGACCAGGCCATCGCTTTCTTTCAACGCTGGCAAACCTGCGACCCGCACCATCAGTACCTGGCGCTGTGTTTCGACGTCTGCCACCAGGCGGTGGTGTTCGAAGACTGCTATCAGTCGCTGCAACGCTTGCTGCAGGCACGCATCCCGGTGGGCAAGATCCAGTTGTCCAATGCGCTGATCTGCCACTTGCCCGAGGCCGACGCGCAACGCCGCCAGCAGGTGCTGCTGGCCCTGGGCAGCTTCGTCGAGGCCACCTACCTGCATCAGGTCAAGGCCCGGGACCGCGCGGGGCAACTGCTGGCCTGGGCCGACCTGCCCAAGGCGCTGCAAGCGGCGCAGCCGCAGCAGGGGCACTGCCGCGAGCTGCGGATCCACTTTCATGTGCCCCTGTTCAGCGAACAGTTCCTGCTGCCGGAGCTCCATGGCAGCCAGCAGGCACTGATGCGCACCTTCGACTTTCTGGCCGCCCACCCGCAGTTCCAGCCGGTGCTGGAGGTCGAAACCTACAGCTGGAACGTGCTGCCCGGCGCCTTGCGCCCGGACACCGAACAGGCCCTGCTGCACGGCATCGCCGCGGAACTGCAATGGGTCGAGGAACAACTGCGCCAACGGCACTTGCTGCACGGGCAAGCACCACTCATGGAGGCCCCCAGCCATGCCCTCTGAAACCCTGCGCCAGCCCTTGCTGCTGATCAATGTGGTGGGCCTGACGCCGAGCCTGCTGGGCCCGGCCACCCCGCGCATCAACGCCCTGCTGCAACGGGCGCGGATGGCCAGACTGCAACCGGTGTTCCCGGCCGTGACCTCGACGGTGCAGGCCTCGATCCTCACCGGATTGCCGCCCTCGGAACACGGCATCGTCGGCAACGGCTGGTACTGGCGCGATCAGGCCGAAGTGCGTTTCTGGCTGCAGCCCAATGGGCTGATTCAGGGCGAGAAGATCTGGCAGAGCCTGCGGCGGCAGATCCCCGACCTGCGCTGCAGCCAGCTGTTCTGGTGGTTCAACATGCATGCCCAGGTCGACGCGGCCATCACGCCACGGCCGCATTACCCGGCCGACGGGCGCAAGATTTTCGGCCTCTATTCGTCACCGCCCGGGCTGCACGAGCGCATTGAACAGCAGATCGGCGAGTTTCCCTTCCCGGGCTTCTGGGGCCCGGCGGCGGGGATTGCCTCCAGCCGCTGGATCGTCGACTGCGCCATCACCGAGTTCCAGATCACCCGGCCGCACCTGCAGCTGATCTACCTGCCGCACCTGGACTACAGCCTGCAGCGCCTGGGGCCCGAGCATCCGTCCATCATCGATGAAGTGCGGGCCATCGACCATGAAGTCGGGCGCCTGCTGGATTTTGCCCGGCAGCAGGGCGCGGCAGTGATGCTGGTGTCCGAATACGGCATCGAGGCGGTGCAGCAGTCGGTTTCCATCAACCGCGTGCTGCGTGAGCAGGGCCTGCTGCAGGTGCGCCGCTCCCTGAGCTGGGAGTTGCTCGACCCCGGCGCCAGCGCCGCCTTTGCCGTGGCCGACCATCAGATCGCCCACGTCTATGTGCGCGAGCCCAAGGACATCGCCCGGGTCAAGGCGCTGTTGCAGCGCCAGCCCGGCATCGAACAGGTGCTGGACAAGGCCGAGCAACGAGCCTGGCAACTGGATCACCCGCGCAGCGGCGAGCTGGTGGCGGTGGCCGCCGCGGGCTTCTGGTTCGATTACTACTACTGGTTCGACGATCGCCTGGCCCCGGACTTCGCCCGCACCGTGGACATCCACCGCAAGCCGGGCTACGACCCGCTGGAGCTGTTCATCGACCCGGCGATCCGCTTTCCCAAACTACGGGTAGCGCGCCGCCTGCTGCAGAAGAAGCTCGGCTTTCGCTACTACATGGACCTGATTCCACTGGACACCTCACTGATCCGCGGCAGCCACGGACGCTTGCCGAGCAACGCTGAGGTCGGCCCCCTGCTGATCACCGACTGCGATTTACCACTGCCGGAGCACCTGCCGGCCACCGCGGTAAAGCACCTGCTCCTAGAGCATTTCCTAGGGCGCCCCAATGACGATACGGCTCAGGCCAAGGAGATTCCATGCGGCGAACCATCCCTATAGTCGTGCTGAGTGTGTTGAGCGGCCTTGCTCAGGCCCAGACCGCCAGCCCCTTCAACTGCAGCAACTTCCTCACGTTCAACGGTGATCAAAGCGGCACCCTGAACACCTTCCAGCAGAGCCCGGAAACCATGGCCTGGAACTGGTTCGTCTGCCTCAACCAGGCCGACGCCAGCAATGGCGGCCTGCGGGTCTGGGAGACCTTCAAGCCTTCCGATCAGGTCTACCTGTTGAAGGGGGCCGAGCCCCTGCCTTACTCCGAGCGCGAGAATCTGCCGAGCGAGGTGCCGGAGCTGGCGCAAAAGCAGGGCATGGACCCTAAAGGGCTGTTCCAGTTCCTGGGCAACGACACCGCCGGCAGCCCGCAGAACGGCGTGCAACAGGTCGATGGCCTGGCCTTGAAGATGCGCAGCGGCGCACCGGTCCCGCCTTCCAAGCACGAACAACTGGTGCGCTTTCACCTGATGATGGGCAAGGACACCTTCAACTACATCGTGGCCAACAAGGTCTACAACCGCGATGGCCTTGCCAAGCTGACCAGCAACCTGGATTTCCCGGCCACCGCCTGGGAGCTGAAGACGTCGTGGTTCTGGATCGGCACCGACCCGGGCTTCAAGACCCTGCTGGCCGAAGATGGCTACTACATCTCCCAGGCCTACTACGTGGACAGCACCGGCCAGTATCAGGTGGGCTACGCCGCCCTGAGTGGCATGCATGTGATCAACAAGCTGACCCCGGACTGGGTCTGGACCACCTTCGAGAATCGCAACAATCCCAAGTACACCGTCACCAATGACACCCCACCCAAGCCGATGACCAACATCACCGGCCCCACAGATGCCGCCAAGCCGGTGAACAGCAGCTTCCAGCAGCAGTATTCGAACCTGGCCCAGTACGAACTGATCGGTGTGCAGTACGACCAGCACCGTGCCGAACCCAAGCTGCTGGCCAACTCCCAGCTGGAATCGGCCTTCCAGGGCAGCTCTTCGTGCCTGGCCTGCCATAGCACCGCGGCCTATTCGACGAAGAAGAACAACTTCTTCTCGTTCAACATCGACCACACAGGCGGAATCCTCTACCCCACCAGCGTACTGCCGGACAAAGACTTCGTCGGTTATCAAAAACTGGACTACGTCTGGTCGCTCAAACGCGCCCAGTGGAAACGCTAAGGAGAGCCCCCATGAGCGTCTTGAACTTTCCCCGGATCTACCTCAACGGTTTCATGTTCTGGAACCCGCCGACCTTCAACAACAACGATGTGCTGCCGCTGTACGACGCGGTGCAGATGAAGATGAACTGGCGCTTCCTGAGCCAGTACGGGATCAATGACAAGAATGCCCCGCAAACCCTGATGCCCTGGGGCATCACCCCGCTGGCCTACAAGGACGTTCCGGACTACGTGCTGCAGGTGCCCACCAACGGCGACCCCGACAGCTACCCGATGATTCCCGCCGAGTGGGATCTGTTCGGCGACAACGCCTGCGGCACCGTGAACTACCAGCAGTTGCGCTCGGTGATCATCGGCGGGGAATCCAAGGTCGACAGCTATATCGACAGCGACCCGCTGATCAACAAGTCCTACCAACTGCTGGGCAATTCCTTCGGCAACCCGAGCCCGACCGCCGCACGCTTCGTCGATGTCAGCCCCTGGCAGAACACCTTCACCGCCCTGTACTTCGACAAGCTGGTGCTCGGCGACGCCACCTGTGGCCTGACCCTGAAACACACCTACCGCATGCTCAACCGCTTTCTCGACTTCAACTGGGGCGCCTTTGGCGGCCTGGTCTACGTCACGGCCACCTGGCAGACCTGCTTTCCCAAGGACCAGCTGGAATGGGTCATCGGCGACTCGAAGCTGCTGAAAAGCCTGCAGGATGAGATGCTCAGCCAGAACGCCCAGGGCCTGATGATCAGGTTCACCACTTACCTGACGGTCTATGACCAGAACGGCCTGTTCAACGACTTCAAGAACGTCAACAGCCATTCCAAGGCGCCCTGGGACATGTCCAGGCTGCAGATGCTCTATCAAATGGGCCTGGACAACCCGACCGAAACCTTCTTCAACCCGGCCTACAGCCGCACTGCTGGCACCCTGGGCCTGTGGTTCGCCAACGAGTTCCCCACCGCGCCGGGCGGCCAGCGCCTGGCGCCCAAGGATCCGGTGCCCTTCTACAAGAAGGTTCCGGGCGATACAGTGATCCACAAAAAAGACCAGCGGGTCAACCTGGGCGTGCTCAGTGCCCAGCTCAACGGCAGCACGCTGTCGCTGGACCTGGGCAATACCTTTCCGATCTACCCCGCCGTCCATGACGGCCCGGCCGCTCCCGATCTGGATGGCCGCAACAACGCTATTCCGGTCGCCGCCAAGTTCCATGTCGGCGACTACGAGCTGGGGGTGCAGCAGGGCAGCAACTTCGAACCCCTGACCAGCATCGGCTTCGACCAGTATCAGCAATCGGCCTTCGACAAGCGCTCTGGCCTGTTGGACCTGCCCCTGGACGCCGGCGCCCAGGCCCTGCTGAAAAAAGGCAACCTGGCGCTACGGCTCAAGGGCACCGACACCATCGCCGCTCAACAGCAGACGTGGACCGCGGAAGTCATCGAGAGCGGCAGCTTCATCGACGTCGGTGACCGCCGGACGCTGAACATCATGGTGCAGAACAACGGCCAACCGGCACCGGCCGGCACTACCCTGTGGGTCGCCGAGTACAACAACGCCTTCATGCTGACCACCAGCAACTACTACCTGGCGTTCAGCAATCCGGCGGATTTCGTGCTGATCACCGACTATCCCGATGCGCGAGCGAATAACCAGCCGGGCATGCCCCAGTTCAGCGACGGCTCGCAGCATCCGAGCCTGCTCAGGGAGGGCAGCGGCAGGCGCCTGAGCGCCATGATGGTCAGGGATAGCAGCGCGTGCGATGAGCCGGTCAGCAACGCCATCACCTATCAGGAGTTCCTGAAAACACCGGCCGCTGTCGATCTGAGGCCCTGCCTGAAATTCGACAACCCGCAACCGATGACCGGGACACTGGACAATGACGCCGGCCTGGGCGCCACCGTGAACTACAGCCTGACCCGCATCCAGACCAATGCCGACGGCATTGCCCAATTGACGGTGCAGGCCGTGGCGCCGGGCTTTCCCACCCTGCGCTTTTTCATTCAGGACGATCCGGCGGGCATTCCGTTCAGCTTCTCCTACACCGACGCCTTCACCGACTTCCTCTCGCCGTTGCGGGTGCTGCCGCAAGAGCCGCAGATGCTCAAGGACTTCATCGACTGCTGGAACCGGGTGTACCAGTTCGACGACGCCAATGTGCGGATCTGGAAGGAGTTCATCTTTCCGCAGATCCTCCAGCCCTTCTATTACCTCTACCCGATCATGAACAAATACATGCCGCTCAACTCCCTGCAACGCATAGAGGGCGCGATCGAGCAGTTCATCACCCTGATCAGCAAGGAGTACCAGGAGGCCAGCACCCTGGCCATGCCCATCACCCGGGACCTGCCCCAGAGCCGGCGCCAGGTGCTGGATATCTGGGCCAAGGACCTGGTGAGCACCGGCTACCCACCGACCCCGCTCGACCTCAACGACTATCAGCCAGGTTGAGCCACAACACTCAGGCACTGGAACACCGGGCGACCCGAGTCGCCCGGCTTTGCAAAGGAGAGTCAGATGAACACCCATCCACTCAAGCGCCTGCTGCTGGCCGCCACCCTGCTGTGCGCCAGCCAGGCAACCTGGGCCCAGGAATACCCCGACAACGTCTACTTCAACATGGGCGTGCACAACGACAAGGGCTGCGACGCCAAGACCAACAACTGCATCGCCAAGCGTCACCCGGGCGATCCGGCCGATCCGCTCTACCCGGCGACCTGGGTCAGCGACTGGACCATGTACCGGGTCACCGCCCACTACAAGAACAACCCACCGCCCTACAGCAGCCCGCCCAGCACCCTGAAGCCTGCCGACTACACGGTGTCCCAGGGCACCAGCTACTACGACAATGACTACGTGCCCGCCGACGGCGACGGCTCCGGGGCGATGATGGAGCACTACGAGAAGTACTGCCTGCCGATCTTCCCGATCAAGAACAACAACTACACCTGCTCCTTCGTCTCCCTGGGCAACAAGGCCTACTTCCTCACCTACCCCGAGGACCGGCCCAAGGACATGCCGGCCTGCTGCATGTTCTCGCCGATGAACCACCCGCCACGCCGCGACTTCATCAAGCACCTGCCCTACAGCGCCGCCCGCAGCCAGCACCTGGACGCCAGCGTGCAGGCCTACGCCCTGGAGATTCCGGTCAAGCCGAGCCCGATTCTGTTCGGCTACGCCTTCTACAAGCAGGCCACCAGCGACGGGGCGGGCCTGGCGCCGTATCAGCATCCGCAGTCGTTCTACTTCTCCGGCGATGTCAGCGTCGCCAACGCACCGATCGTCAGCCAGAACTATCGCAACTGGCGCAACGAGAAGCCGGACCCGGCCAAGACCTGGGACCAGGTGGCGAAGATGTGCCCGGTCAACCCACCGGACTGCCAGCTGTTCAACCCGCCGCCCTCGTTGCAAAACGGTGCCCGGCCGCAGTGGAACCAACTCTCGCCCACCCCGCAGTGACAGGAGCCGCGTCATGAAGCATTGGAACCGTTGCACCGCCCTGCTGTTGCTCGGCCTCGGCAGTCTGCCGGCCCATGCCCTGCAGCCCGGCGCGTCCGTACCGCAGACCACCTGCCCGCCCAGCGCCGTGGTGCCCGCGGCCGGCGCCGCGCAAGCCGCCTTCGATCAATACAGCTGGCAGATGTTCATCAACCTGAACTGGCCGGCCAAGGCCGGGCAGCGCGGGGTGGCCGATTGCAGCAAACCCCTGGGCAGCCCGGGCGATACCGTGTGGCAGACCTACAAGAGCGTCAGCGAAACCTTTCTGCCCGGGGCCAAGAATCCGGGCCCCTGGAACTCGCAGTTGCCGCGCAGAAACCTCAACCTGATCAACATCGCCGCGCTCAAGAACAATCAGGTGGTGCAGTCGGACAACCAGGCCGTGGGCGGCTGGCTGATCGATCAGCGCGGCAACCCGACCTACTACGACATTGCCGCCAACGAGGTGTCCTACAACTACATCGTCGCCAACGACTTCTACAACGCGGCGATCGTCGATGCGGCGCAGAACATCAACTTTCCCAGCAACGCCAGCGAGATCAAGGCCAGCTGGCGCATCCTCACCAGCGCCGACGACAGCCGCCGCTACCTGACGATGAAAGCCCTGGTGACGAAGTTCGACAGCCAGGGACGACCCAACGGCACCAAGACCGCCAACCTGGGGCTGGTGGGGCTGCACATCATCAGCAAGGTGGAGGGCTTCCCGCAGTGGATCTGGTCGACCTTCGAGCAGATCGACAACGTGCCGCCCAAGGCCAGGATCGAGGGCAAATGGGTGGACCAGCCGGTCTCGGGGATTTTCTACTCCTACTTCGACGCCAAGGCCCCCGCCGACCGCCTCAACCAATCCCCCTGCCTGTGGCAGCAGCAGGCCGGAAAAATGGTCTGCACGCCCAAGCCCGGCACCAGCTTCAGCACCCCGGACCCGCTGAACCGGGTGACCCCGATCAGCGACGCGACCCAGCAGATCAATACCCAGTACCAGGCCAATGCGCTGGTGCAGCCGAGCGTGTTCAAGTACTACCAGTTGATCACTACCCAACGCCCACAGTCGCCGGACAACCCGGGCAACCCGCTGGGGCAGCCAACGCCATCGCTGTCGGCCAACGTCACCATGGAAAGCTACATCCAGCCCAATAGCAGTTGCATGAACTGCCACTCCATGGCGACACCGCTCAACAGCCAGTCCAAGAGCGACTTCTCCTTCCTGTTCAGATTCGCCCATGCCCCCGCCACCAGCGTCGCCAAGGATAAGGAATAGATCATGAGCATATTGAACGGCCCCCGACTGAACTTCTGGGGCGGCATCTCCACCGACGTCAGCGTGCCGAACAACTCGCCGACCTTGCCCGATGGCATCGAATCTTCCCTGGACCTGTTCGACCTGACCACCTCCACCGTAGCGGAACAGGCCCGGACCTACAGCGATGACCGGCTGTTTGAATTGATCAACGCCCCGGACCCGAGAATCGGCCCCGACAGCCGCTACACCGCCGGCGGCTGGAACCATTACGGCGAACACGTGGTGACGCTGCACAACGCGCTGATCAGCTCCCAAGGCACCCCGGGCAACATCGCGCTGGAGGGGGATCTGGTCGGCCAGCCGGTGTACCTGCTGGGATCGGTGACGCCGGGTACCGGACAAGGTCCGTACTCCGGCCCGATGATGGTCGACCTGAATCCCACGGCCACCACCACGACCCAGATCTTTGTCGGCGGCTTGCAGATCGGCAGCAGCGACAGCCCCCAACTCTTGATCCGCTGGAACGCGGTCTGCAGCAGTTTCGACGTCAACACTCGGGTCCTGGAGCCGGGGAAGATGGACTCCCCCGGTTCCTTTCACGGCAGCGGCACCTTTCAACTGACCTTTCCCCTGACCAGCATCGTCAGCTACAACAAGGACAGCCCCGGGCTCAAGGCCCTGATCGACGACCCCAAAGCCACCGGCATCGTGCTGCGCTTCGTGATGTTCGAAATGTGCCCGACCCTGACCACCGAGCAACTGAACGCGGACTACGCCGCCAACCAGTTCAGCCCCAACCCGAGCATCGGCCGGGTCATCGGCACCCTGGCCACGGCCTATGCCGATGAACCGCAGATCTGCCCGCCGGGCCGCCAGATCATCAACGCCGACGAGGACCTGAACATCACCAGCGTCGCCTACGCCGAGGTGGCCAACGGGCTATTGAGCATCGACATGGTCAACCTGATCCCCAAGCAGAGGTTCAGGGCCGTGCGCGACGACATCACCAGCCCCATAGGCCCCAATGCCGACTACGGAACCGTCACCATCGCCGCGGGCACGACCGCCCTGACGAGCTTCGAGCCCAGCGCCCCGATCCTGCAGGACTACTACCGCTACGGCGGCATCATCGACGTGCCGCTCGACACGGCCCAGACCCAACTGGTGCAGAGCACGCCCCTGTGCATCAGCGCCCCCGGGAGTGCCCGCAATCCCCCGCTGTCGGCCCCGGAGTGTCCGTACCGGGTCTACAGCGATCAGCGCAACACTTACCTCGACCCGGACAGCCCCGGCGTGCAGATCACCTTGCAAGTCCGTTACCTGGGAGCCCCGGTGCAGCAGGATACGCCGGTGAGCATTCAGGCCTCGGCGACCTCGCTGTATCAGGCCCTGCGCTACTGGGACTTCCTGGAGCTGCCGAGTTCAGTCACCGTAGCGGCCGGCCAGCCTTCGGCGAGCTTCAACGTCGTCCCCGCCGCCGGCTCCAGAACTCAGGCCGGCTTCACCACGCTGACCTACAGCATCGGCGGCAATTCTCTGACCGAAAGCTTCAGCAACTTTCGCAAATATGCCTGGAGCGACTTCGGCATTCCCGCCGGCAGCACCGTCACCTGGGAGCAGGCGTATCAAAACGTGCTGCGCTTCCACTACCTGGCCTTCCCCGCCATGTCGCGCTACATCCAGCTCAACCAGCCTGACGCGGTCATGGGCTACAAGCAGGCGATCCTGGCGCGGATATCGCCCGAGTATCAGAACACCACCTTGTACATGTCGGTGGTGCGCTCGATGTCGCCAAGCCAGCGGGCCCTGCTCACGGCCTATCTCAATGGCACCCCCTGGCAGCCTTGAACAAGGAGACGCTCATGCCCGTTGCTTTACTCATTCCCGCCCAGGCGCAACAGCTGTTGCGCC
>Ga0194135_10000130_pt1 | contig 42462 bp, 21 predicted proteins | sample LitLau_LLRF_2013_FD_134024 | JGI IMG/M metagenome (GOLD analysis project Ga0194135, IMG submission 134024) | Freshwater sediment microbial communities in response to fracking from North America - Little Laurel Run_MetaG_LLRF_2013 (version 2) | ecosystem: Environmental > Aquatic > Freshwater >...
ACCGCTTACAATTATGTTGCTGGTTAGTAACTGTAATGTGTAAAGTGGTATATATTGAATTTGGGCTAGGTGGTGCCGGTGAAAGAGCGACTATGGATTCGAATCGACTCGCTTTCAACTCGTCAACTCTTCTGCATCATCATTACAAACTCCAGTTTTAAAACGACGACCATTGTTGCATGAGTTTTTGATGACGATGACTGCTTAGGGTGTTCATCTGAGGCGAACCAAAGACAAAGAGATAGCTAGCTAGCGAGAGCAGGGTTGTATGTTGCTTTTAACAAGTTACTTGTTGCCATTAATTTTTGAAATGGAGTAGAATGATGCTTAGGATGTATCTATAAGGACGAATAAAAGTTTAAGTGCGAAGCACCTGAACCATTACGAGCATATCCAGTGGTCGAGGACGTAAAAAATTATGTATGGCTTGAGACTTTTATACAGGGCAAGTAGTGTGAGTGTGGTGGTTGATGTAATATATATATAAAGCAACGATGAGCAACTAGTTTATACCGGTGCATATAGGGTAACTATTGCAAAGAAAGTTACAAAGGGGTTGATGATATAGACAAAGAAGAAGTTCCTCCACTTCTTCATCGTGTTGTGGATTAGAAACACGAAAAAACAAAAAGACTGGTTTCATTTCATTATTGCCCTAACTTCTTCTTCTTCTGAAGATGGTAACCAGCTGAAAGAAACACGGACTTGCCATTTCAAACTAATACACACACAAACAGCAATCAAGCTTATAAGTTTAAGTGGTTGGTTGGTTTAAGTATCGATTGCTTGTATACACATCTTCGAATATTATTATTGATGCTAACCCCGTAACAAGACTTTATGTTGAAGTGGGTTCACTTAATTGTACTCGCTTGCGGATTAAAGTTCTTCACAGTCATTTATTTTGCAACTTATGCTACAAGTATGTATACTAACAAGCTATGTACATCTTTGCTTGTGGAGACAACAACAGGTTACTAGTTGATTATTGTTCTTTGTAATGATGATGAAGAGAGGATGCATCTCATACACTTGAAGACAGGAGGAAAGTAACCTGATAAATTCTCATTTCAACTCAATCTCCACGCATTAATTATCTGTTCATCGTGATATGTGTGCATACCTTGATTCGATATCGTATCCTACTTTTCAATAATTCAATACTTGAGGAGAGAGATAAGGTTTAATTAACACTGGGTGGGATGAGCTCATCCCAGTAAATCACACTTTATAGCATCAAGCCTCACGAAGTGGGATGATCATTGGAACATCAACGATCATTTGATCACTACTATGCTTGTTGCTACAAATACAAATTAGATAGGTTTACTCGTATAAAATTCGCATTGGTGGTGGTGGTTCCGTGTTGAAGGAAATGAAGTGACATTTTGTGCCACTGCGCATAGGAAACAGCTAATACAACAGCTGGATAATATGTACATGCAAATTATTAAACAGTTATTGGTCTGTAATGCGGAATTTTGTGGAATCAAATCTTCTGATTTATAAATTTGAGCGGACTTTATTGGATTTCCATAACTTTCCCTTGAATTCTGGCATGTCTCACCCCTCTCGCTTCAGCCAAGTTTCTACATATCGGTTGACACGATAATCTAACACTAACAGTATTTACACTCGCCTATACGCAGGAGTCTGTATAAGTAACTTTAAAAAGTTTTTCCATCTACACTTCATTGTGCCTTATTGTGAGAGTTTAATTTGAATACGTAAATCACTTGATTCATTTCATAGAGATCAGTTCGGCAGTTCCTCTTCAATGTCTTTATGTAAAAAAGCTGGAGACGAACAACACCCTCGGTCTCCATTTACTACGTGCATTAAGCAACCGGCGTATATCCCTTTAGAACGAAGTATAAGAACTCTATCCAACATCCCTTTTAATCATGATTCCGAAACGACGACGACATTATTATTACTTGGTTCGTGCATCTGTTCCAGAGAAAGAAATCACATGCACATCATCATGAAGGGCTCGTTCCCCTTCTTCTGATTTCGTCGTTTGATGATCAGGATCATCAAGCTCTGCTGCTGCGAAGGGATAGATGATTTCAAAAGATTTACAGCGTGTGTGAGCAGTGGTCGTGGTAGAAGAACAGTATCGGTAGCATATGGAAGAGTGCGAAGTACATTGTTACTTTATATGCGTTTTCGGTTACTATTATTTCGGTTTTGTCTCGGCTTGTTAGTTCTGTGTTGCATAATTCTCGTCCTTTGATTCATTTATTTTACACTTTTATTCATGTGTCTTCTGTGCCCTCTGTATAATATTCTCATGTGAAATGAGTTTCACTCCGCCTGTCCGATCGGGAGTTTTTAAAAACTTTTCTGGTTTTGTAGCAACATCAGAATATTTCGGTGTACAGTGAATGTATGTAGTACTATGTAGTGAGTGTGTATGATGGGAAAATGAGAAAGAAATACAGGAGCTATGGTTCAATGACGACAGACGACTTCCAAAATGCAACAACACATGCTCTCATCAAACACGATCGTCATCATCAAAATGATCTTTTAGCTGAGAGATGGTACGAGATAGTAAATCCATACACACGTAATGCTCAAGATGATAATCATAATAATAATGGATCTTGTTGTTGAATGGATCTGTAGGTCTTCGAAACGTCAAATGTAGTCTTATATATTGTATATATTGTATATATTCATATTGTACGCAGTCTGGGAAATATTCACCATAATTTAACTCTGAGTGCATTCGTCGTCGAGACTAACCTCAACAAGTAATCTTAAATATCTTTTCTAAAAGAAACACGAAGCGTAAAGCAAACAGTAATTTTATTCTTGAACATACACTGCCTATGAATTTGAAGGCTGAGGCATTCAAGCGATTAAGATTGTGCGTGGACTTTTGTATATCATCTCCAGACTCATGGAACTTCTTCTTATGCTTTCGACTTTGTTTCGACTTTTACACTCGTGTATTTCAGTTTGCCAGCAGGCACGGAAATTACTTGGCTTTTTTGTTCCACGCTTTTATATTGAACAAGTAGAAAATATGAATCTTGTTTATTTCATGGCCACTAGGAGCATCTCAGTTTTATTTGGTGCAGGCTTAACATCATCATTGTTGTATCAAATCCATTGGAAAACATCTTTGGGAATTGATTGTCTGAATAGGATGAAATAATTCCTCGATATACTATTATTATTACGTACTACGTTACGTTAATTTAAGTACGTTATAGTTGCATTCAGAATGCCCGACCTTGTTGACAAATATTGATGAGCAAATAAAAGTGTAACAATGAACAATGAATATTTAGATGTACCTTGATGATAATAATTTAAATTTCCACGCTTACTACTTGAGCGGTCATGAAACTGTTCTTGTTGTTCAAACTGTTAAGTCCCCTTTAAATGTTTGAGAGCGACTTTTAATGAGAGTGACAAATGCAACAATAATGTTAGTGTGAACATGCAGACAAAGACAGAGCGACAGCAGAACTGCCAGTAAAGTTCTTTACATAAAACCATCGGCTACCACAAGGATCACGTACTTTGCAGTAATGAAGTTGAAGAGCCACTAAAGAGCAGCAGTGCAGTATACTTAATTCTGTCTTATTCTTATGAACATGAGGCGAAGGCCCCGTCATTTTATTGTCCTTAATGGTAATGATGCACATTCTACGATGGCATTTAATTTCCCCAGTTCAATTATCTTTTCGATGGTAATTGAAAACGATTTTTTGTGTTATTTCATGATTGTTTAAATGAGCTTTTGCGCTTTCAATTCTTTCGTTTTTCATCAAACTTCAAACGACGAGCTAGGAGCTAGAGAGCTTTGACTGTGTATCTGTTCATCTAAAGATGAAAGGGGACTTGTGTGTCTGTAATCTCTTAGCATCAGAGAAGCCAATAATAATAAGACATTCTTTATTTTGTCTTAAGAGAAAATCTGAAACTACTTTTGACTTTAGGCTCGTGCATGCGGCATCTTCCTTTAAGAAATTCCAATCTCTTGCTTTCCAATTTATTTTCAGATTGATTAATTCCTTACTGAGAACTCAATAAATGTCTTCCAGTGTAAATAAGCTTCTCTTAGCTTTAAATTGTTTGTTTGTCAACTTAAGTTCTTGCAAACTACCACATGGAGGAATTCGAGAAGGATATTATTACATGAGTAGCAAACTCAGAGTTGCGGAAATGCCATTGGGGCTCTCATGAAGTATTCCACCACACTTGTAAAGTTGTAAGCGTTGTACAGTTTGCACTTGTCGAGCTGGTGTTATTAATGAAAATATCGTAAATTCTGCAAGAAGCTTTAAATATTTGGAGTTTCGTGAGACACACTTGATGCATCTTAATAGTGTACAATTGATTCTTTACAAAAGCAATAATACAACTGGCAAAAGATCCTAGCCACCTTGTCTTGTCATTGTGTCAGAGGTAGGCTCAATGCAGTCGTTGCAAAAATGCGTAGAAAGTACTATTAAGGGAATCCATGTCTTCTTGGTGATTTTTTCAGTCCAATTCCCATGCACAATGTGATTAGCTTATTCTAAAGAAGAGCTTCATCGGCTATTTTTAGACTCGATTCAATCGTGAAGTAAATAGAAAACTTCCCATGGAGTGTAACAACACTCGTTTTATAATCAGGGACACAAAACAATCACAAATTAAGCAATATTTCAAATAAAGCAGTGCAAAAAATAAAGAAGCATGTCTAAAGTCTAAATGAGTTGCAATCAGAGTGACTAATTGTGAGAGATTTAGTGTTTTTGTGATTCACTATAAATAAATGAAAAGTAGAGCTTTTGAGTTTTAAGAAGTCAAAATCAACTAAATCAAGTCTCTTTAGTCGCATTCCGACAGAATTAAAACATAACTTATTGTCTTTTGTCTTTCTTTTATCGATTTACGAGTAGCTGAGACCTATAAAATACACTTTAATGGGTAATGATTATTTATTTACTCATGGAATAATAATATGGCCCATGGAACTTACAATTAGATCGAGGTCTAGTGCGATTCAAGTAGTTATGAAGTTCTTCTGAAAGAGACAAACTTGTGTGTCTGGTTCATACCTTCGCTACGCACTCTCAAGAATCAAAATCTTGAACGAATGTAACTCATCTTTATGAAGAATTCAGCATTCTAACAAATGAGACAAGCTGAGGAATAGAATAATGGATTTGGAAGTCAGAGTTTTCGTTTGGCACGCTGCCTACGCACATGGACTGCTCTCAAAGTCTTACAGAAAGATTGAACAGATGAAGACAGAAGAGAGTTATTCATCTTGAATAATGTTTACCACAGGGAGAGAGAGATCTCCTGCTCAGGCTAAGTATCTGAATGTAGTTAATTGTTCCTCAAGAATTTGCAAAGAAATCAGTCAGCAATCCATGTCTCATCTCTTAAACCAATCTACCTCCACCGAATAAACTCCACAAGACTTTAACTAATTTAGCCAAATGCGAACCAGTCGTGCGTGCTATATTTAAATTAACTTCAAAGGCTCTTCATGAAAAGTGTATATGCTTGGGTGGAGGTTTGCGTAAATATTTTAAATTCACACACAACTCTTCTGTGCTCTCTGCACTTCCCAACTCCCATGTGAAAATAAGGTCGGATATAGTAGTGCTACGGGTTTTGTAGATCCAACGGAGTTTTGTGATTTCTTGGAAATGTAAAAAACCAAAAGCAACTCATGAAAAAGATGACAGAACTAGTGGCAGAGACGTTCTGTTTATTTTGCTACTACTCTCTTCAATTCTAAGCACACGGATGGAAATCCTAAGTACAGTTGGATTTTGTGTTGGCAGATCTGATGAATTGAAGTGTTTGAGTGGTTTATTTTTTGAAGCTCCTCGTGTGAGTCTTTTCTTATGGTATAAAAACCCATAGAAGGATTAAACTTTTACGTGTAAAGCACAATAAAAGGCAGTCCAATGATTTTCAAGTGGAAGTTCGGTATGAAATCTATAAATGTCATGTGTGTCCTTATCTGTATGTATTAAGTTGTACGCGGCGGTTGCCTGTTGGTTTCAGGTTTCAAAAAAAGCACTCGCCATCGAATGAGATCGAATTACCAACCTAATGAATTAGCAGTAGCGTATAGCACACAGCAGCCTACATTCGCGTTTAATCGATCTTCTTTGAGGCGAATTAACTTTGAGCTTGAGATAATATTATATCTTTTCTATTAATACTCTTTGAGTTAAAGCCGATCTTGGGATTTATTCAATTCCAAACAAGTGGGGTGGATTATCAAAGCTAATTGCCTATTTTGTATTTTGTCCTCGATGAACACAAAACGGGTCACATTCGTGAGCATCAGTTTAAGCAAAAAGTCTTCTTGTGCTTGTGTGTAAAGTAAAATGGTGGAATTTGACAGACATATACAGCACAGCAGGACTTTATTATTAAATAAGTAAATTGCATGTGTGTTTATAAAGGAGCAAATTCTCGAGACGGTAGAAAAATTGCAAATACAAAACTCAAAAGAGACAGGCAAGGCAGGATATTGTTATGAATCGTCTTCAGATTGCATGAGTGTGTATGGAACTTACTGCTTGAAGAAACGGGACTTCTTTTTTACTTCATTGTACGCTACTGTTACATCTTACACATCCCAAGAAGCTTACTAGAAGAAAAAGAATAGGAGTTCCTAATCTTTCTTATTACTGCGACTGGCAAACTAGTAAAATCCCAAATGGACTCTGATTTATCATAATCACGTATTCAGAGTTTTATCCTAAGAGATGAGCTCTTCTTGAGTCATCATCAATGGAGATCATGAATACAGTTGAGTTAAATTAAGCATGTTGAGTCTATGGGAGAGAGCAGTATATAATAATCTTGTAAGACTTGGTCATAAAATAAATGTCTGTTTGAATTCAGCTTGGTTGGTTTGATATGGTTTAATATTATCAACATGATAATTCTTTTGTTCGTCTGTTAGAGAGCCGAGAGCCTTATTCTGTATGCTTCAATCTGTATATCTATGATATTTTATGCAGTCACTTCTTCTTTTGCATTAACACCACCACACGCAGACAAGAAAGAAGTGCAGTTGCATTTATTAAATAACTGTCATCCCATGTAACTTTTAACAAACTGTGAAAGCTAATCGTAGTTGACTTAACATCATTAATAATATAGTCGTCCCACAGATTCTTCTTCCATCGTTGTTGTGGGGGAATCCCTCTCGTCTCTGATGAATCTACTGACTGAATTATGACACCAATTAGTTTTTATATACTGAACAGTCCTTGTCTCATATTAAAACTTTGTCACTTATACAACATAACTTAAGATTAGTGCACACAAGCACCTTTCAAGTGTAACATTACACTTTTACAGATTTGTAATCTACTCGAGATTAACTAAAGTGTAAAATACACATAGTGGTTGTGTTTCAAAAAATAGAAGATGCGATGCGTGTGTGTTTCATTCAACAAGTTCAATTTTCGATTGTTATTATCACATAAACATTTCACATTACGCGTGGTTGGTGATAGTGAGACAAGTGTGAATGGTGAACTTACATCTCACTTTATGGGTACAATGCCATTGCCATATTTAGGTACGACGAGAAATAAGAAGTAATGTGGCTTTGTATGTTCCTATCGTGGTTCATTGTATCTTTAAAGGATTATAAATGTCTGTTTCTCCTGACATTTTGAACACAGACCATAACTCAAACCATAAATAGCTGCGATGCTTCCTTCTTGCTTTTGCACTTCCAACTTCTCATGGCTTGAATTACAAAGTGGTAGTAGTCGAGCTGAACTTTAAGTGTGAAGTAAAAAGTAAGTAGAAGCCTTAAGAATCATCATCATATAGAGCGACAACACTCCAGAGACTTTTTTTTATTGTAACAAGTGTATAATGAAATAAGACGTTGCAAATCTTTCCTGACTCCAAGAATGAAACTTTAGGAACAAACTTTGAAGTCAAAACAGAGTAGCGTTTGAAGTTTATGGCTGCGAAAGACAAGTGTCATGTGGAAAAGACTGGGCGAATAAACAAAGCCACACGTTCGATTTCTCGAGTAGATCGAATGAAGTTAAAGTTATTTGATGTTTGAATCAGTCTGGGATATCTTGATGAAAAGAGATGGATAAGCAGGTTTTATTTTTTATTTGGGAATTCTATTTGGAATCACGCGGATAATAATTTAGGTCGAATTTTTCTGTAAACATTGAACATTAGACATAGTACCCTGTGTGAAGTTGATAAGTTGCCAGTTGTTATACTGGAGAGCAGAATGAAAGAATGAAAAAATAAATTTCATTGCAAGTGTGACGAAACGAATTGACACAATTTTTTAGACGCTGGAGTCTTGGGAGTCTTCGACGAGGGTGAAAGGATGTAAAAAGTCGAACTTTGGAGTTTGAGATTTGAGAATTGCGTGCGTCTCGAAATGAGATCGAGTTTTACTTTTATTGTATCTTGTGCAGCATTCTAACCTAACCTCCTACGTGAAGTCATGTCATTTGAGGAAACCCTGCAGGGACACTTGATCGTTGGACTAATTTGCCATGACTGAGATAAGAATCTGGGACTATTTCTCAAGCTAATTGATACCTTGGCTTTGGATGTTTTTACTCTTTCAAATGACTTTAGGGGTGGCGCACGAAGAAGGATTTTCAAGGATAATAACAGAATTTGTCAGGAGACTCGAGTCTCCTTGCCAGAGTGTGTATGTATTATATGTATATAAGCTCCAAAGCCAAATTCTGTCTCAGAAACATTTGTCAATACGACAAACACCAATTTTTTAAGGTTTCAAAAGTTATGTTGTTGGTTTTATAGTTTTTATATCTTCAAGGCCTAAAATGAATAATAACGTGATGCAGTTTTTCATGAGACTAAAGTTAAAGTTATGTTGAGTCACAGAGGCTTCCCTTTTATCCATTCTTATTTATCTGTGCGTATAAGTACGGCATCAAATATGGGAAAGCAAGGCTTTAATCTTACTTCAGTAGTAAAGATTTCAAAAAGAACGTGAGATCGCATGGGAATAGAGTTGATTTTTAAACTGTAAACTTCTACTTTTCCTGGCATCACAAGGAAGCATCTTATTTATTTAAACGCATCTTATTTATCTTATTTACTTTTACATCTTGAATCTTACTTATCTACACAACTACACACCCTTTGCTGTAATTCTCAATTGAAATTTCGAATTGCTGCGAAGAATTTCTCACCCAAAGAACTTTCAGAACAAGATGCGGTTTTCAGCACATTCGAATGGCTGCTAAAGACTTGACGAGACGAGATGTGTGACGAGGGGATGAAAGCACTCCGAGTCTCAATAATAAAACTCTTAAAACCTTCAATTTTCGAATAGTCTTGTGAATTTACCCACATTGCATGCAAGGCACTTTTAGTGTAGGAATTGGAATATTGGAAATATTTAACTACAAGCACAAAAAATATTTTCTCTCACGTCAATTTCCCTATATAAAGCCGACAGAGAACAAGGAGCAGTTTGAGTGAATGAGTCAGTCAATTCAAACAACAATTCTCGAGAGCATAAAAAGCTTTTTATTACAAAACAGTCTCGAAGAATTCTCTGAATTGTAATGATGATGATATGATAGTTTAACTTTGCGTTAAACTATGAAGTTTCAATCATACAACTTTCCTATACTTTATACACAGTGTATATAAAGTCGATTGATTCCCATGGCCTACACGTAGTAATGATGAAAGTATCCGTTTGTTCTACACAGATCGACCATATGGCCTTTGATTCTTGTAGTGAACTTAATTTACTCTACAGGAGTATCATGTCAGTTGTAGAGGAATCCACAGTTCGATAAACATCCCATTACCAACAAACCACACACAATCACTAGTAATCAGTGTATGTACGTATTAACTGAGCGATTCGGTCTCTGTGTCATTTCATGGTTCATGTCATGTGTAGTAGTTCAGCGAATGCTTTTACCTGAAGAAATAAGAACTCCGCTGAAGACGTGTATCGTTCTTCTGTCAGCTATAATGATGAGTTCTTGCAGGCAAAGAGTATCACACAGAGTGACAGACAGACTTCCTGTGAGTTTCTTGTCTTTCGTTGCATGTCTACAACCCATTTCATTTACTACAAGAAGCTTATTTATAACAACACGACTTCAATAATTTCTTTTGTTTGACTAACTTGTTTCATCTGTCCGATTAGTACGGACGATTAACTCTGACTGCCTAAAGGTACATAATTTACTAAACTAGATTATCCTGAGAGTGGATCTCCATTTTGTCCAGTAACAGGAAAAGAGCGAATCATTAGTTGTTGGTAGAGTAGATTCTCGAGAGGATAAGTTATAATATACGTGTATACCGTATATGTATACTTCGTGCCTATATGCTCCTGATTCGGTTTATTTAATTATATAATACCTGTAGAGTCCCTTTGCTTAATCTACACAGGATATCCATTCATCGATTAACTTTCAAAATGAATTGCTTCGTTATAATATGGAGCTCTTGAAAGGGTTTAATTAAAGAAGACACCTACGCATAAAGCACTTACTACTATGACAGGCAACAGAGAAAGGGAATTACATTTTATTATTTGGCTTTTGACGAGTTCATGATAAGCTGAATGACGATGAGCTCCCAGTGGGAGAGAGTGAGGTGGTGGTGTTTGAATGTGGGAGGAAGTAAAAATCACCTTCTAAATGCGAGTGACTATACTATCATCGTTGGAAACTCCATGCAGACAAATCACTCAACTTTCAATGCTGAATACGATAAAGTAAAGCATATTACGAAAGGAAGCCTTCTTCCCTTTTATCCTCAAATGGCTTGCTTCCGTTCACTTACTTCTCCACACCCCATGGCATTTTTTCCTCGAGGATTGCCTTAAATCAGACCAAATGGAAACTTGATTCTATTACCTGAGTCAAGCGCAATCTATTTCCAAAGCGAGTGAGCGACAGAAGTAGAAAAAGGAATCTATTTTTCAGAAAACGCACAGACACACAAACAGGAAGTTTGAAATATCCTGTTCAGCCGATGGGCCTAAAACATCCATACACAACGCTCAACGCATTCGTATAGGACATAGGAACAACAACTAAAAGTCCAATGGAGCAGAGAAAGGATTCCACGTTGCAATGCGTGGATATCCATTAAGAATGATGAAAATTCACATTATTGCAGACTCTGGGGATGATGGGAAGGAAGCAGTTGTTCTTCTAATGGATGTTTCTATCATTCACAATGTCTGCGAGAGAGTGAATGAGAGAGAGTCGACATTGATGAATCAATTAGCCGAGGTCCATTGCCTTTTTCTTGCTAAACGACTCTCGGACGTAGTTGCGGTTGCAATTTTAATAATGAAACGCTAAAAGCGAGCAGAACATTCGCAATAAAGGATGACAAAGAATATGAAGACACGCTGCTACACTTTTTGTTGTCGAGGCGCAGAGAGAGAGATATAGGTTTACTAGGATAACGACCACACTTCTTGCTAAGCTCAATACTTATGTTAGATATCATGACGCTGAACTCGAGACTGTCAATTGCAGCAGCAGCAGCACCGCAATCTCTGACTGTACAGAAATCATGAGAGACAATAAAGTCATCGCAAGTTGGCGATGAAGGCTTTTACACACACAATGCTTCATTTCATGTCTGACGCTGTCATTAAACATCCCTACACACTTTTCTTGGTTCAGTCAAGCCATCACGATGATGATGACCCAATTCTTTCTTAATTTTATTATCTACGACACCACAATGACTTCAATCCACAACACACTATAGACAAAGCCCAACTCAAATAGACGTCATGCAAGGATATTTTTCATTTCTGCTGCAGCCAGTTTTCGTCTCCTTTGATACTGTTGCAACATCAAAAGAGCCATAGTTGCAATTCCAGCAGATTTAAGAATTTCTGGAATTTCTAAATTCACTCCCATCAAATCCGTCTCTTTAATTCAACTGCCTGTGTCCGGAGAATTCCGTAGACAGTTCGAAACTTCGAAATGCCTTCCTTTGAGTAGTTGGCAGTAACAAGACGAAACAATATGGTTTACCACAGGAAAGTGCAATGTACACTAGTTGGAATTTATACAAGTTATACAGGAATCTGTAGAAAAGTTCCATACTGCTAACGCTAACAAAGAATCTATAGTACACTGGCGGAGATGTAATCTTTGTTGTACACGTACGTACCTGATTAAATGTATGCAGTAAAGTGAACAAGGATATACCGAGATAACCTGGAAATCGAGTAAAAGTACATGCACAGCAGCTTCCAACAACAACGTCTCAACATAATTGGAATACAAAGTATAGATCTTAGAACTTGTTACGAAGCATAGATTGGGTTTTGTGGAAGAATCTTAGAAAGTCATGGAATGAATTGGCGTGTGCATTACTGTGCATGTAGCCATTGAGATGAAACATATCAGCCCGTAGGGAGCTTTTAATAATTGAGAGCAGAGCTTCGATCTTTTCGGTCACCAATTACCCAATGCGGATCAATAATAATGTTGTGTTCACGGGTGTGACAAGACAACAAGAAGACATTTATTCGGAGCAGACAAGAAGTCCGTGTAGGTACGGGTTTGCGTGCGTTGTGTATGTTATACTACTTCGGGAAACGAGAACATGTTAAGAAGAGTTTGGAACCAAATTGTGTGTCTACAAGTGTTGTACATTGTACACACAGGGAAATAAGAGAGAGACTGGGGATTCACATAAATACAACGCGAAGACTAGAATTCTCATACGCGGAATCTACTGAGGAATTGACTCTCTCACCGGCAGAGTAAAAGTGGATCGATATTTCTCTCTTGCCTTTTCTGCCTATTATTATGGCAATGGCTTCTCTGGTTGCAATTCTGTGTGGGCAGTCTGAAACTCTCTCCATATTTCATTCTTTCGTGCACTTCCTAGTAACAACTCCATTTTCTAAAGCTCTTTAAACAGTTGCAAAATAAGAATCATGTTGACTTGCGAACCCTTGGAATAGTTCACATCTCTTTCATAGAACACGCTTAGGAAATTATTATTATTAGCTTAGCAAGACAAGCCACGGGGATAAAAGCCAAAGAATGGTCCATAAGGGCGACGAAGGTTGAATAAGCATCGCATCGGCGAGAAGCGGCGCTACGAATGGAATTAGGTTACAAAGTTCTCAAGGATTTTCTTCAGGATGAACAAATTGAGTCCTCAATATTATTCGCCTGTTTTCTCGCTAAATGTTAGCACGGCTCGTTAGAGTTCTCATGAAATAAAACATTATTATTAGTTTATTTCGTCGATCCAATGGCTCATTAGCTCCTGCCAAGAATGAGAAGAAGAAGAAGAACTGACTGAGAGTGAGACGAAGTCATTTCGCGATCTACTTACGGGAATCAGATTCCCAGAATGAATCTCACTCAGAGTAAGATGTCATTCGTGCAGATATTAATATATTGGATTCCTATTCGCCGCTCGACAAAAATAGATAGGAAGAAGAAGATGTTCGTTTCGTCCTTGTCTTTACTCTTCATCGATCTGTATTATTGCCCCCTAGAGCATTCCAATTCGTTGCAAGCTCTTATAATTGTTATTACTGACATCATTCTCTTCCAATAAGTATAAGGCAGTCAAATTATTGGCTTACTATAAAGGAAAGGTTTCTGTGCTCCATATTGGCCTAGCCTATGGATTGAATGTTAAAGTGCACTCTATTATTTCATGTCATGAAAAATGATGATGTTCTCATAAATAGGCTAAAACTGATACCAATCTTCTAGCCATGCAACACCCGAGGCTACTATACAGACTTGCAGACAATAATATCATCTCGTAACTTACTTTAGTACTTGCAAGATTCAAGACGGTGTGTGTCTTGATACTCCTAAAAATAAGTTAAGGTTTTATCATGATGTCGAGCTGGCTTCAATAGAGACATCATTCTATTCCACAATCCCTTACGAGCAGCAGTAAGGCCATAAGTACTTTAAGGTCGGCAAGACTCTCATTGTAATACGGTTTAGACTCTCTCCAAGATCATTCACACCTCACTTACATTAATATTTAATTCACTCGCAACGATTCAACAAAGTTTGTGCAACTATGTTAGAGCTGTTGTATAGTTTGTTTAGAATCCAACCCAAAATCCTTTCAAGTCTCTCGAGTGGGAATTTATTCTGTGTATATGTTACAAAACACATTTTTCAGTCACGTAAGCCGGTTTCACTAAAAAATGAGATTTGGTTTAGATAGGCACGCCGAGTTAATACGAAGGTGAAAGGCTTGCTCCTTATTCTGATTCTGAAGGTTTTGTAATTGCAATTTAGAAGATCTTTCTTAGTTAATTAATTAACACGATGGTTTTGAGATAACTCTGCTGTACTTAAGCTGCTTATTCATAAGATGATCCTAAAATCGAAAGCTCGTTCCTTGTCATGTCTATTTGCTCTGGGTTCTAAATGTGTGAAGTGTATTAATAATAACTCTAATGTAATTTCTCATTCACACCTTCATTTGTTAATGTTTCTTAGCTTGTTGTCAGTTTAAACTTTCAATTAAGCTTTGTTCCCTGAAAGAATAAAAAGCTTGTGAACACAGTCACCACCTCATCATCTTAAGATAAAAGCTTATAAATGTCTCTCTGACAAAAACTCTGCTGTCTGCTGTCAATGTAATTACTCTCCACAACTTTTTCTGCAAGCGTCCGCGACCATTGTTACTGATTTGGATAATTTAAGGAGGTCTTTGTGTTCCCATAAGTCAAAGGAAAGTATGAAAATGTGTGTCTTTGAATGAAGTCCATTTTCTACTTTGCCATTCTTAAGAACTCAATTGAAGATAAGATGAAGTATAATTGGGAGTTTCTTTGACAAGGCAATCTTTGTACATTAACTACGCTACTAAATCGACTAGGTGCATTGCATTGTTAAAAGTGCAATTAAGTACAATGATCTGGATAAAATCAATTGTAGAAAGACGAGTTATTGTCGATAAAAAATAAAAATACTTGTAAAAGTCAGACTGTTGAATGTGAAACGAGTTCAAAAAGAGATTCTCAAGAAATAGGAATCGACCAGAAGACGAAGACGACGACTAAGGAGCTAGGTAGGATTAGTAGTACAAAGAGTTTGAAGCTGGCAACATTGGGGTTGAGAGTCCACACGGAAAAGATGGTTTGCTCAGAGAGTTTTTGATATCGATCGCTGCTTTATTTCACTGCGAAGACACACACACGACCATAATACCAGAGATACCAGTACACACAAAACCGGCTTGAAACAATCTTCTTACAAACACAATGGGAATATGAGAAACAAGACCATAAGTAAATACTAACTAAGTTGCTGGCCTCTGTGTAAGCAGAAGGTGCATGCAATTTGCAAAAATATTGTGGAATGGTATCGCATAAACTGGTAACTCAGACACAGTAGGCAGTAAATTAAGATTGCATGCGAAACTAAAACTTTGTTAGAGAAAATAAATGTCGTGTGGTCGACGTGGACGGACGAAGGGAGAGAGGAATGTGAAAACCTCTGGGTGGATTTTATAATCGAAGAAGCGATCAAACGATTAAGGAAGGAAAGTTACTTTAATAGTATGCTCACTGTATTCAGCTACGCTTAAGTACAAAATGAACAATATGATTCCATTGATTGGTCGTGGTCTTAATTGCATGTCTTGTGCATAATAGTCTGATGACGGTCAGTAGACACCTTACGACCATTTGAAACAGTAAATGTACATTTTAATAAGTTGTTTTGTCCCGTTTGAGTCCCGTTACTCGCGAAGATATATTCTCTAAAGTACCAACAAGTGACAAATGTAATTAACTAATTGCTTTCGTATCTTTTTACTGCAATGTTGAAATCATTTTGCTTGCTTTCTGTCGTGTTGTTTTCGCGTAGAACATGAGTCGAAAGAGCATTCAACAGCATTTTTATCAAAAAGGTTTTTACTTAAAAGCAAAACTAGTTTTAGAGATGGGATTAAAAAGCAGTTTATCATTTGGTTGTATGTCACATATGCTCTTTGTGTGTGTCATAAATTCTGGGACTTAAAAATCTCCTCTAACTGAATAATACTTGTACGAATAGGAAGCTTTTCCTCTGAGAGTGTGACCCATTTTCATACGTTTATATCCGATTGTATGTATACTTGTATTTTGTTAACGGGAATGCGTAGTAAAAATATTCTGCGAAAATGTGTATCATCCGAGGAAATGGTGGCTTACTTTATGTAGAGTGCATATTACTCGTTCAGGAAATATCTCACGAGTCATCCTTATTATTATTACATTCATGCAGTGAAATTAGGTCTACTCATCCATGTTGTCTGTGTACAAAATGTTTGCAAAAAATGTCTCTACCTCAGTAGATTATACCTTGATGTATATATGAAGGAGGAGGCGGAGGGTGGTTTAAGTGAGAGATAGAAAATCTATATCTTCGCAAATTGAATCCCATTAAGAAATCCAATGTCACTGTCATCCGTCACGAGAAGTGTGAGAAGTGCTCAAGTCTGTATAAAAGACAACGTGTAGTTTTGTTCTTATTCCAAATGCCAAAAAGCTTTCTTGGAACTCTCTTTCCGTTCTAATGACAACGGTGTGGAATTCCTCGCAGCTGTAATAACTATAATAATAAACGTGATAAGAGAAATATTTCATTTTGTCTTTGCTACTTTGTAACTTTGTTGTATTATTGTTCGGGGTGTTTATATTCCCATCCTGACTTGCAAAGGCGTCGTGTTGTAATATAATGCCGACGTGTTTTGATTCATGAATGAAGTGTGTACAAGGAATGAGTCTTTCTCATCGTATAATTTCGCCTTCAAGTATATATATAACCAAGTAGAAATCGTGTGTCATGATTATCTCGTTTCAAATATTGTTTGACACTTGACTCGAATTTCTAGACGCTTCCGTGCAATTACTATCTCTCGCACTATCAACAAGTAGATTTACCGTCCTATACTGTAGCTCTATATAGTCCGCGTTCATCCTCTAATTTAATTTTTCAATTTAATAGATTAGCTAGGACTTGAGTGTTTATTTGATAAAAATAAATGAAAAATACTTTAGGCAACTTTCGACACTTAAAATGAACCTTATGCATCAGAATCTTAAAGCAGCAGTACTAATGGTTATTTGCTTCCGCAGGTGTAGCCCAAGCATACAAGAAGCTAGTTTGACAGCTCTAGTTGGATAGTTATTGCAAAGAACACGTAATGATGTTCTTGAACTAGAAGTATATGTAGATATGAATGTGAAATACTTTATCTCTTTCATCCTTAATGGAAGAATTGACATTTAGACGAAATAACTTATAAATATGGCGTAGTACAAAGGAGACTGCATGGGAAGATTGAATTGAAATAAACAGTCATTCTTGTCAAGTCCAATGCCAAGGATATTGAGAACGGAAAAGTAGGACATCTCATCATACACTCAAAGTTTCAAAGTAATGACGAAGAAGAAGCCCATTCCAACTGATAGAGCATCAACATCTGTGTTGATGTTTGGTGCTATAAAAAGAGCAATCTGTAAAGCATGAGTGAATGCAAATGTGCAACTTGAATCGTTCATTCAAACAACATTATTATAGAACACATGTATCACTTAATCGTTTGCTTTTTACACAATCCTTTGTACGTGAATAATTAGTTGCAAATGAAGAGAGCGATTCGCAGGACTGAGTTTAATATTTGTGAAAGTACTCGTGGTGGAATATCAAATGGTGATTTGGGCTTGACTATTTAAAAGCAGTGTAAATGCATGTGTGCGATCTTATTGAGGTTATTGCAGGGGAATATAATATAGTTGCATTCTTGCAAGTACTTTTAAGGAAGTTTGTTTAGATGGTTGGAATTAGAATATCAGAGTAACATTGTTTTAAAGTATATCGCACATTATGCTCTGCAGTTATTGCAAGTTCTTTTGTTGGTGTGAATATGAGGCTATTTTTATTTTTATTGCAATGCTAGACTGATTATAACACTCAGCTAAGTTTTTTATCCGAAGAATTCCTGTTTCCTTGAATGTCTTTGGCTGTCTGTACACGGAACAATGTTTCTTCTTGTAAAAGCAATTAAAGCTCCAATTTTTCTACATGTAAAGTTCTTTTAAATGCTTTCTAGGGTTCGTAGTCTTAATTCTTCATGGCCAAGCCACATTAACACAGAAGCCTAGAAGTAGTGAACGTTAATGTACACTTAGTCACTTAATGGGGTGGTAAATATATAAGAAGAAAGAGGATTAAAAGGCTCATTAGATTTCAAGTAAAGCAAGGAATTCTTTAAGTTGTTTGTGTAGGTGTGAAGCTGTTAAAGTTGAAGGTTTTTTCCATAACTCGCCTTCTTTCGTTCATATAGTTTTACGTTTGGTGTTGTGTACCACGATCATTAAGGTCGGTTATGATGACGAGTTGCCACTACACCTTATGTTGTTGCATGTTTTTGAAAGTGTTGACAATTTACTGTTGCTCATAAAGTGCAAATCGTACTAAAGAGACTACATCACAGACCTACTAGATCATTCATCGTCGTTATGATTCCTGTGTGTGCATTCTGATTCTACGTTTCCTCGAGCAAAAAAGTAGTTTTAAATTATGTGAGTCATTACTCGTGCAATGGTCAAGGATGAGTAACTTTTTACCCAAATCCATTGACTGACCTTCGTAGTAGTACATTTGTTTATCATTAGGCAAACTGATCTCATCCAATTACCCTACAAGTGGAGTTCGCTAGGTAATTGTAAACAGGAACTGAGTGAGCGGATTTACTGTATGAAGTACACTATGAAGTGTCCATCTCATTCCAAAATGAGTCAGTACGTAGTCGACTCACATAAATGTCAGTCATTGGCAAACTCATCTCTCTGCACTTGAGAGACCACAGCCTAGAGTCATTTGAGTCAGGTTTAATTAAGCATGAAGTTAGGTTTGTTCAAACTGAATCACCATCATTTACACTTGCATTACACCATGTCGAACTTATTGCTTGTCATAATTCCTAACTGTTGGAAACTGCCATTAATGCCATTCGATTATTATTAGGTGCTTGCAGAACAATTGGAAATGTATATGCAAACCACCATCGTCAATAAATATGGTTTCTCGAACGAAATCTCGTGAATTTTGATGCAATGTCTCTGCAATCAGTCACACTTTATTCTTCCAGTTAATGTTGAGATTGAACTACTGACCTCCTGATCTCACACTTCCCATTGGAATACCTTCAGTAGAATTTCTATTACGGTTGGTTTCAAATCAATGCTCTATGTGCAGAAGATTATCTCTGACAAATCTGAGGAGACTACTACGCAGAGTTATTGGTTGCCACGAAAAGATGTGAAGCAGTTTGTGGTTGTGACATTTGGATTTTTCTGCCATGAGGTTGATTGTAGATATTGATTAACCGTTGCTTTCTCATTGACTCTATCCTATCGTTTTTTATTACTCTCTTTTCTGCAGTTTCGTGGCTTTTGGTGTGTGAACTTTAATCTGAAGTTCATACTCAGAATTGATTACTTAACGTTGCATAGAATATCGTTCTTTCGAAATCTATCTGGTGGGGTTAAGTGTATAGGTTCTTAGGATGATTGAGCTCTTGTGGTGCTTCCAAGTCTATACCAGAAAAAAATTAAACTTCATGTTGTCTGACTAGACTTGTTTATTCTCATCTAATTGATTAGCTGATGCTCCTTAAACTTAGTAGAAAGCTTACATATATACATACATATGTTTATACCAATTGGTATTCACATAGCTAGCGATAAATCGGGTGATGAGACGTTAATGTCTGTATCGATTTTAATTTTATTATGTCTCACTTTACCAACACAACAATCTGTTTGATTGGTTGATCTGTTACGAGTGTGTAGAGTTTGATGTTACCGTTGAAGTAATAATAAACGCAATAAAAGTAGTGTGTGTTTATTACACACATTCAAAGAATTCAGAGTAGCATGAAAAAATCCAAAGTGCGTTTATGCAACAACATTGTGTAGCATATGGCTGCTGTGTATAGTCATCATCAAAATAGTTCTTCCCCTCAAATGTTGAATGCCTGGCAAATTAAGTGTTTGGTTGATGTAATGAATCTTCAAATAATAAACTCGGCAATAGGAATAATGAGAACAGGAAGTCATTTCTATCCAGCAATTTTGTGGGAATGGATAAATAATTATATTGCTGCTTTATGGCTTGGTCGTTGCTGTGTATAGTTTAAATTAAACGAGCTTTGATGTTGTTAATGCCACGGAGGATGAGTGTGAAATCAATTATAGTTATATTATAATTAATATATCGTTGTTTTATAGTTTCAGAATTGACATCAAGAGGAGTATCTGGTCAAAGTCCAGCTGTGGTGCCTACAAAGCTGGTGAATGCCAAGAGTGGTCAAGATGCGAACTTCTCATGCGAATCTCAAGGAATACCTTTGGTCACTTGCTTGTGGGAGACGATAGTTCCGGCAGGATCGCAGGCCGCAAAGATCTTCCTGACAGTGACACCTGGAAACTCCAAATCAGGACAGACGATTGACTCAAGCAAACCTGGCTACAAGTACAACGGGGACGGATTGGAGAAAGGTCAATGTGGAATCACAATTGAATCTGTAAAAGACAAGGACAACGGAGAGTGGCAATGCACCCTCATCAGCACAACGGGGGCGACTTACAGAGGAACTGTCAACCTTGGCATACTCCGTAAGTATATCCACATGATTAAATAATTCATTTTTATCGCAATACATTCAATTAAAGACATTTTAATCCGGTGTATTAATAATTTTGGGCTTTATAAAAAGCTCTTTTACTATTGAAAGATTAAGATCAGGGGATTACTATACACATAACTGAAGCATATCATCATCATGATTGCTATTACCTAAACTATTAACTAGCAACACTGCCCACACAGGGAATTGATTTTTGTTTAAGCTTTTGTATCCAAAAAAGAATCTCCCTGACCAAAGAGTATTTAGGCCCAAGGTCACCCGCAAAAAAGTGAAATAGCTGGTTTCTCTGGATAAGATTCCTATCAATTATAAATGCTATACACGATTGTTCTTCGCTCGAAAAACCAGAACTGAACTCTCACACACTGAGCATATTTGAGTTGATATGTTAGTGTGGTTCACATAAATTCTCATTCCTGTCTTATTCAATCTGGAGAGTATTAACGGTACGAAATAACGAAATTCCTCGAGTCCAAATCCCAAACTGCACACACGCAACAACACACAAAAGTCATGTCAGATGAAAATAATAAAATGTAAATGTAATGATGATGCCATTACTACACATCCTGCCAAGATCAATCTAAGGTTACACAGAATGTTTTTCATCAGCGGAGATTAAATCTGCACACAAATGTTTTTCATAGTGTAAAGTTTGAGCTTATACACATTCAAGCAAAAATGCAAACTGAATTTTAATATTTCGAGGCGATGCCAGAAGTCTTGATGTTTTAATACTGAGGATTAAATGATATAGAGCTTGCAATTTTTTCGCAGGATTAACAAAATTGTAACATAAGAGCCTTGTTTATTTACGTCTCGTCAGTATTAATCGTACAACAATCTCTTTTCCATACGAGAGACAGATTATTAGGTTGTTTTTCTAATTCATGATTCATTTGGAGAAATCGAAATTCCAAAACTAAACGAGTTACATGCAAAAACATATTCGAAGATATTCTAACTAGGTGACTAGGCCATAATGTTATCTTGTCGTTGAATAAGATAATTTTTGAAACAATAGGACACACTTTGAATACTTTTTGCATTAATAAGTGAGTCTTTTTTGTCGCAAAGTGTATGAGAAATGTGTCTAGTAGAGTGCGACGGGACGAGATATGACTGATGACTTTTACCGTTGCTTTGAGTTATCAAATTAGCTTTGTCGTGCTTCTCAGCATCAATCATTCTTTTCAGACACGACAGTAGTAGTTTCATTTCAACCGTTCTTTTTTCGTTTCTTTGCAGTTTGCAGTAATTTGCTTAATGAATCCATTCCTCATCACTAATTATAATAAGACAAAGAAACAGTTTTATTCGGATAGGAATAATATTATTGCAGTTCTTGTTTTGTTCAGATTTTATAGACTGCAACAAGACAAATTGCTTTGACTTTTTTTAAGACATGGAATGTAGGAAGTTGGTTAGTTGGTAAACAATAATGATTATAGGGAATAAAAATATCCATTTTGAGAAAATTGATCCTAGCACAAGCACTTAACCATGAGCAGCATCGCCACACCCAAAATTGGTCTGATGCTTCTGGACAATCTCGATAGATACTTCCTAAACTAGAAAATTATTACTATCAAAATTGAGCATTTTACCCTGAGGGATAAGTTCATACATCACTTGAGAATGTTCTTCTATAATAGCAAATGTGTAATTACTTGTTTACAGGAAAGCCAGATCCGCCTGCGTTCAATGTGAAAGGGACCCAATTGTCCGATCTGGTTGAAGACGACCCCAATCGAGCTGGTCCTAGCCGGTCAGAGGCATCAGTCACTTGTTACAGTTCGAAAGGAGAACCAAAACCAACATTCCAGTGGTTTATTGGTAAACCAAAAGCATTATTATTGTCGTTTTTATTCCATATTCAAGTAGACCATGAATCGAATTCTACTTTGATCAACTCTTCGTCTTTTTCTCTTCACTGTCCCGTTTTTTCAAAAACTACATACAATTTCAGTGGATCAGTAAATTATTATGTATTTCTTGTTGCAGATGATGAACCAATCACTTCCAACTTGGGTCCTCTTAACGAAACAAGATCAGGAGATAACACCTTTACATTCCAAGATCTGGTCAACTACAGATTCACATACAAGGACAATGGAAAGAAACTCAGATGCACTGTCGTCCATGATGCTCTTACAGACCAAGATAAGAAAGACGTCGTGAGGGACATCGTTGTTCAATGTAAAGAAATAACAGCAGAAATATTTATTATTTTCAAGCACAAGTTATAATAATGAAATGGTACTAACTACTATTCATACGTTGTAAATAGACCGACCGAGATCTGCCAACGACGGTAAGGAAACAGGACGACTCCCAGTGCGAGCTGAACTCGGAGAAGAAAAGTTGATTTCCATGAACGTCTCTGCCAATCCTCGCCCAAATATCGTTCAGTGGACAATTGACGGAAAAGTTCTGAGGGAAAATGAAAAGTCAGACAATTATGAAGCTCTCCCAATCAAAGAACTGGCACCTGGAATTTACGAGACTACCCTGAAAATCAAAGAAGTCGAAGAAGAGGACTTGACAAAGAAGATTGGACTCAAAGTGGAGAATGTCTACGGAGCTGCCGAGTTTTCCATCAACATCTCATCCAGTACTGCTGGTTCGGGTATATATAAACATCTTTCTTACTAACAAGACATAGAGACGGAAGTAGTCCAGTTAGAAGTCGTAGTAGATTAAAAGTAGTTTGATTGCTAAAATTAACAACAGCTTGTACATTGTTTATAGTATCTATTAGTTGGCCCTGCAACTAATTAATTCGTAAACACTTGGAATGAGTAACCTTTATAGTAATTAGTTTAGAGCTTGAGTAGCAATCAGAACGATTTCTCACAAACCTCTGTAAACGATGGAACGATTAAGACTAAATTGTAACGACTTTGTTCTCAGGTGGACTTAACGCAGGAGGAATTGTTGGGATTATAATTGCCGTACTTGCCATCTTTATACTCGTAGCCGTCGTCGTGGTGTATACACGAGCAAAAGGATTGTTATGCTTTAAAGGTGAGAGCCTCATGCCTGATTTCTTATGATTTGCCTTCCTCTTCTACTTCATCACCATCTCCTGCTAAAAGGAACTCATCCTCATAAAAACTATTCACAAACTGTTACTTTCACTCACTCAGAGTAGACAGTTTAAGAAATATAGTCTCCTGATTTCAAAATCTCTCTACTACTAACGCCGCCGTCAATAAGTAGACATTTTTCAGAGAAACATTCAAATTAATTCAAGTTTCAAGAATATTATTATTAGACGGGGTAAAAACACTATTAAACCTGGGCAGGGATACCACACAAATGCCATAGTGTGTTGAATGTGTACTGACTTAGAAACTATACAAACTAGCTGACTTTGTGCTGCCTTCTTATATACTAACCTAATAAAATTATGCCTATTAATTAGATGAGAGTAAACTTGGACTCATGAATTGTGTCTCCTACTTACAACAATATAGTTCTTAAGATTTTTAGTTTAGTTGTTGTTGATTAGTTCTAGAGGAAAGAGTTATTTAGCTTGCTGCAAGATGATTGTTCAATGAAAAAGTTAAGTGTTATGTAAGGTTATGATGGCAGTGTATGGCTTAACAGGCTTAAAGCTCAGACTCTGTACAGACTCAATATCAAAAAATGTTCAACTGAATGTCGCTTGTACAATCAATTCTAAATAGCTTACAAATAATACACACACGAAATAGTTTCCAGCGTAGCCTCACAGCAGCAGTTACTTAATGCACGTAAGGTCACACTAGCAGGTTAGTTTAGTGGTTTCAGCAGGAGAATAGTCAGATTTCGTAACGAATAAGCAAAAGCTGTTCATAAAGTTCAAAATAAATGGCAGCAGGAGCAGAAAGTTCTTTAACTACGTAGGCTTAATTAACCGTCAGCATTTCATCTCTCCTCTTGTAATTTACATGAAAAATCTCTAGCGAAATATTTATTATTGACACAAATACCAATACCAATCACTAACAGAACCAGAGTACACTGTACTGCCTGAGCTAAAGTCAAATGGAATCAACATGCACACAACACAAATTAAAGGTTAAACTGTTACTTAAATAGTTAAATAGTGATTGAGAACCATTAGAAAGAATTAAAAGTACACACACAACATCATCTAAGGACTCTAATTAAAATTACACACAAATCCATTCCACAGATAGCTAGCCGACTATTCTATTTACTGACAACTACTCCTTTAGCTAACCAGAAATCTCAACCTGTTGACAGTATTGCACGCACACATGCAAATATTATTCTACTATAGCCATGATTGTCGTGTGTAATTATTAAGCACTGCCACTCACAACAACTAAAGAAGAAGAGTTCACAACTTTCTCCTTCACCTTTACTTTTACTATCATCACCTGAATGAAATTAAATCTACTAAACTTCTGTGGCTTAACCTGTAAAAATGAAACCAAAGGCGATTTACAATAAGATCTCACGCACGTGTCCATATATGTCAATATGTCTGTCTGTGGTGTTTGACTTGAAAGCTTATTAGGTTGTACGCTTTGCGCTATCTTATTAAACTGATAATGCTGCTCCTGCGTTTTGTGAACGTTGCACACCGAATCAATATTATTATTAATTACTTCATTTACTTCGTGCTTCATTTTTTAAAACCTGCTGGTCCATGTGATGTTCGAGATGAAATACTTAACACGTTATTGGTGTGGGATTATCGTTTTTAGTTTTTGTTCTCAATAAATTGCACGGCCATATTTAAACTTTTTCTTTCTCCCCTCCGACTTAATTTTATTATTATTTATTATTATCAGTCAGATTGCATGTTGACCAAAGATTGTTTTATGGATTGTTTTTTATAATTTACTCGCAGTGAAATTTATGGCTGCACAGTTCTCTTTGGGTTTTTGGTTCGATGTTTTAATTTTTATTATCAACTAACTTTCACGTATTATTTCATTCTGTAAATTTTACCTGTACACATTTTATTTATTATTTATTTGCACACATACACAAATATTTTCGTTTGAAAAGTATTTTTAAACATGACAAAACTTTTTGGAAATTATGAATCCCATATATTTCTCATTCTCTGAGCTACTACGAATTAAGTTTTAAATTTTTCCGAATCTTTTGATAATTCTTTATTGCTACACGTACGTCTTGTTGGAGAGGGAAATGTTGGTGCTGTAAATTAAAAGGTACATTCTCATTAAGTCTCGTTGTCCTACTATTTGTACTTGATCTTTACCTTTCTGTATTGGATGAAACGTGAAATAAAATCAGTCTGCTGATAACAACCCATACATATGTATACCTGTATGAATTTCCTTGTTTAGATATTTGAGAAAAACTCGAATTCCATGCAATATAACTCTCATGCAAAGATAATACACGACAAAACTGTTATTGCACAGAGTTAAGCAAACTTTGGTCAAACTGCTTGTTTAGAATTTTGAGATTAACTAACCCAAATAAATGTAATTCTTCTTGTCTTTCTCTGTCTTTAATGTCATCAAATAAGATAAATCCACCTTCAACTTTCACCTCACCTGTGTGAGTTCAAGTTTTAAATTTTAAAACAATTTTTGAATTGCTAATATCGATTGCGTAGAATCATACATTATTAATTGTTGTGGAAAATAGATTGATTGTTTGTGTAGTTTATTGTCATTAAATGATTAAATGTCAGATCCAAGAAAGCTTCGAGTTTTTCTCAAACAATGAATGGAAATGTCATATAATGTGGGGATACAAACAAGACTGATTTTATTGTGTGTTCCAATACAGGGACAGGTGAGGACTCTCACAGTACCGCACAAATAGACGGCAAAAATTCGGACTTGGGTGGTGAAGCTGGAACGGAGAACTTGGGAAATTCAGAAGGTTATCCGCCTTCTTCTCAAACTCCTCCGTTGGAACATTCCAAGAAACCCAATGGAAACAATCACAGTCCCCCACCAGCACCAACAATCCCCCCTCCACCTCTTGACGACGAGAACGGAACCTTACCTCCCCCGTACACGAACGGAAACGGACGGTCTATTAAAGACAGTCCTGTCTAGAGACCATTCAATTATTCAAACTTAGAAAACCTATTTAAATTGAACCTCATCGTCATTGTATTATTAATTTGATACACACTTCAAACTTTAGACATGTTTTTACTATTTTATACTAACAGAGCAAACGCGTATTATTATAGTAATTTTTCTATTGATGACTATTCTGGGATCCCCGTATATACATTATTTCCAGCTACACCACCTTTGTATTATTATTATTACGTAATGCATGAAGACATGATTTATTAATTTGCTTAATCAATTTTTTGTACATTTTTCTCTTCGTGTGTGTGTACAGCCAGATGATTTAAATAAGTTTAATGTTTGTAGAACTTAGACTACGCGTTTTATGGCAGCACGAATGGTTGTGGTCAGGCTTTAGAGATGATAGGTAGGATTTCCATTCTAGAATCTAGAAACTCACCATAAGTTTTGCGTGTTGTAGACTGTGTGTAAGTTAAAGATGAATTTTAAAACGAGGTTGTGTACCCTGCTTTTGTGTGCTTCTGACAAAATGAGATGATTATATGTAAACTGACATATATGCCTGCATGATTATTATATAGTAAACCTACAATTACAGTCTCTGTAATAATTGAGTCAATTCTTACTTTAGCTGTTTGGGTGAAATATCCATCGATCAATTCTTGTATATTCTTGTAAAATGTCATCGAACACTATCTCACATTACATTCCAACGAAACATCAACAATAATAGTTTCTAGAACATTTTACAAGACCTATTCTCTAGATGAGAAAAGTTTCTAAATTATCAGTCTAAAGTTTCAGTTTAGTAAATTTCCGTCCTGAAATTCAAATTACATGATAAACGATTTCTGATTAGTTATTGCAATCAACTATTTAATAATCCATATTTTGCATTAATCAATAACACGAAGAAAGTAATTTTAAATTAAAATGGAAAACATATCCTCCTCCCATATATTAATGTGAGATTCGGAAGTTTTGAAGCCAGTTCAAATTAAAGAAATATTTATTATATGATAAGAAGTATTTAAATTAAATTGCTTGTAATAAATTGGCAGTAATTATTATTAGTATGGAATGTGTGACTATAGATAACTAGTAATTAGTGTTTAGTGTTTTAGTAGTATGGTAATTGTCGTGTGTAGTAGTTTACTGTAATATTTTGTGCCAATGCGAACGCTATATAAGTGAAAACAAGAAAGGTAAATGCTGATTTTTGTACTGGCTTGTTGTAGACCGTTGTTGTATAATTAATATAGTTTTTTATGTAATCGTAGACTGGTTTCTTTCTCTACACATTTTAAATGGAGACGTGTATGCGGGCTAGATGAAATTGACTGTAGAACCCAACAGATTTCTGTACAGTTATATTGGAATGTGTACCATATTGTGCTGGCTTCTGATTTATTAGTGTAATTGATTATTAAGCATTATTAACAAACCTGACTTACCAACAATGATCAACTGTTGTGTATTACTATGAACTTTCTCTATTAAACTCTGTGCACTCCTCCATATGTATTCTATGTACTTGATCTTAAGTGCTTGACAAATTGAAATGGACAAATAATTATTTATTAAGTCGACTGCCAACTCTATTCCTTCCTTGTCTGTTAATCTATTATATAGCCATTAGCTCCTTAACATGAAAGTAAAGCTTGAAGAATGTAAAATATCTTAAAAACTTTTTATTATGCCTCCTCACTTTCATTCGACTGCAGATTAGGAACTTTACATACATCTCTGGTAAGGTTTCTGTACATAAGCTATCTATATACCATATTTATTTCCTGTACACAATCTTATAAAGCTTTTCAATATTAAATGCTTTTAAGTGAATGTGTATAAATTACAAACTGCAGGTTTCAGCCAGATTTCTCATAGAAAACTAATTTTAATTATGCGGACTGCGCGTCTCTACATCTCTCTCTGTGACAAATTGCTTCTTCTCGTCTTCATCTCGGCTTCTCTCACTCACACGATGATGGTGATAAAGATCATGATGATGATGAATGGGTGTTTGGTTCTCTACTAATATTAAATATAAGTGTGTAGGACTTTTTAGAACTCTCACAATTTGTCAGACACATTTAACACCAATTAATAACTCTGCCACATGAAATAGAAGAAGCTATTTAGAATTCTGTATGAAGCTGTACTGGCTTAAAAATGCGTTCAACAGAGACATAAAGTACATTTTACGAATTCACGAGTCCTTCAGAGTAATTAAAATATAAAGAAGAAGAACAATGGCTATATATGAATATATAAATAAATGTGTAAGAACCAATCTCATTTCTAGCTAAGTATTTCTAAAGTGTAAGCAGGTTATATGAACAATATATAAATGTTATGTTTGTTAATTTATTAAAAGAAAAGAAATAAACTGTATGTGTACTATGAGTAACAGATTCGACATAAGTCATTCGTCAAAAGTTTGTTTCATTCAAACGATGATCTGTTTACTACTAAAGTGCATACGACGACCCTTTCTCTCTCCGATAGATTTAATAAGCTCATTCATGATGTATTATTATTATTGCCAATCCCAGTCGCACTTTAATTTTGATTTATCTGCTTTTTTAATTCACAGGAGATGACGGCACAGCATCTGAAAAGGAGAGGTGAGACCACGAACCAAAATAATCCAATAACCTTCTTTAGTTTCTTTACTTTCACTGCAACTTATTTTGCGAATTTTCCTTCACATTTGTACATTTATTTTGGATCATTGTGTGAGCAAAAACTTTATTTCCCTTCTCTAAAGAATGGACGGAGGTAGTACTGGAGGAACTGGAGCCGTCGAAGAGAATAAACCGACTTTGTCATCTCGGCTGAGTGCGTTTTATGAAAATCTTTTGGCTAAGAAGAAGGACAAGTCTGCGCCAGTTGATGAGGAGGCAGGAAAGGTTAGTCCTAAGACTATTATGAGTGGAGACGCAGCGTTTGTCGAATCTCAATGAAAATGCCTTCAGACGGATGTATATAAATGATAGCCTGCAAAAAACCCAAGTTAATCCAATGACGATGAGTCAGATCAAAGTGTGTGACTCACTAAACTCGGAGTTTGCTTATAGTTCTCCCTTGAGACCTCAGAGAAGTTGTCTTTTCAGCTACACTTTTATCTCTAATCGTAAAACCTAATGTGACCTTGAAAGATACTGAGAATTATTTGTTTTGTCCGACGACGACGGAGTTGTCCGTGTTTTCGAAATCGTTCGACAAGAAAACACCCGGGAGTTTTCGCATTTCTACGAGTTCATTTATCATGCACATGAAAACTTTCTCTGGGGTTCTCCGGTAGGCAGTCTGTGTATATAATCCGTCTATTGGCTTATGAATAATTTATGTCCCCTTTATTTGCATGGGAAACTGTTTACTCGGCGATAAAGAGAGCAATCAACCTACTTAAATATTATTATTCCGATTGCTCGGGGGTGCTTCTCTTGGTAATACTCAATAAACACGTATACATTGTCTGTTTTCATAGGAAAAGGAAACAAAGGACAAAGACGGAGCTGGAGACATTGGAGAGGGTGTGGCTGACATAAAAGAGAAGAAACCAGATGACATCGTGTATGCAGAACTTGACTTGGCTAGAAACGAAGGGGCGGAACAGAAACCGGAAGTAGTTGTCCGTGGAGTTGATGATAAGACAGAATACGCTGAAATTGTCGGCGTAGCTCCTCAAGTTAAGACAGTTGACGAAACCTCAGAGAAGAAGTCGCCTAAAGGAAGTCCCAAGAATTAAAAGTCCAGTTGTTAATCCCTTAAAGTTCAAATATGTTTAACTGCACACACCTTTTATTTTTAACACAAGTTTCCTCACACGTTTATTATTAATTACTGTACACACCAACATTATAAAAGCTTAAAAATTGCTGTGTAATTAATTAGTCTTTGTAATGTGAATTGTGACACGTTATGTACAATTAATTAATACTAATTTACTACTGTTACAAATTATTAACTAATTAGAATAATTAGAAATATATATATACTATGTAACAGTGATGATCAATGCAAGCAGAAAAATGTTAGAAGAACCACCACCATTCATGTTGCAACTTTGTAAAGTAATCTCAATTAATTAAGTGATATTTTCTGCGTGGAGAAAGACTCCTATTTAAGATCTGACTACGCAGAAATGCGAGTAACTCATTCAATTTTTAAAGTCTTTGACAGAAGAGATCTGGTGAGAAAGCGACTAGCTATTTAGTACGAAAGGAACTATTGTATATGCAGCATTTACAACGTCACAACAACAATATTTAATACTACTATTTTAAGCTACTGAAACTTTGCTAATTATTAATTGTTACAGATAATACAGTATATACTCGAAATATATTAGACTTGTTGCTTGTGCCGAAAGATATGATCGAAATGGACTGAATGATACTTAAATGTACTTTTGAGAGGAAGTTGTCTGAGCTGAACTTTTTAAATGTGGCCGAGAGTGAGAGAGCTTTTTATACTAAATTTTGCAGTTTAGACAACATTTTTGTACTTTTTCACACAATTCAAAGCACAAAAAATGAAATCTTTCTAGAGGTTTTAATGTTTTAGATTGAAAGTCAAAAATAATTGATTAAGGCTAAGCCAGTTTGAGAAAAAGAAATGCTCGTACTTTAATCTTCATGAAATTTGAATATGATACATGGACAGTTTTGATTGTGTTCAAAAATTAAGTATTGCACTTACACAAATCCTCAGTACACACTTATTACTAACTAAACAATGTTGAATGTTACTTATTACTAATTGGAACTGAAAATTCTGTAAGTTCAAAAGACGTCCTGCACTTTCAAAATATTCAAACTTAAGCTAATTCACATACATGAAACTGTCAAGTAACTTCTTTCGATACAAAACACGTTCTTTCAAGTCTCAACTTTTTCTACAATTATTCCAACCAATCTATATATACATACAAAAATATTCTGAATTTTAAACCATGGAACAGAACAAGATCTCATTGACAAGTTTCTTTGCACAATTTCCTCAGCACAATTTTAGCAACTTTCAAGTTTACTTTAAGAGTTTTGTACGTCAGACTATTTGTAGATTTTTCAAACATTGCTATTTCAAAAAGGAACTATACAATTTCTTTTAGCATAACAATTTGACTCAATTTGTGAAATTTTAAAAATCGAATAGATGTAAGTTTATTCCTAGTGTAGTCACATTATTACAAGTAAAGTACATTAAAGATAAGTTAACTTTAATATCCTTCCTGTTTAATTGGAAGCCAATCACTGGCCGACGAACAAGGATGAGAAACTACTATAGTTGGATCAAACACTCAAACGAGCGGAAAAATATGAGCATCGGTAACGAACAACTGAGATTTGTCTTCAGACTTACCGCAGGGAGCTTCGACCAGTGTCTCATTGTACATAGTAGGATAATTGATTAATTTATTAAATGTAGTTGTTGTTGCGAATTGTAAACTCTCCAAACTCACGAATCATCCACAAAGAAGAACTTGTAATGTGTTGCAATGTTGTAAATGACCAAGGATTTCGTATCTATCCGAAGCATTTTTCAACAGTTCTGTAAATATAAGAATAGTTAGTGAGATATAGATTAGTAGTAGCGTGTAATATATTAAGTTATAGTTATATTAATTAAATGAGAAGTCATAAGATGTAATTAAGCATTAGCTCTAACAACATATATTAATTGATATACGCAAATTCTTTTGTGTAAACTCCCTCAAAACTCCACATCAGCATAATATTACATATGCAGGTTACTGAAAAGTTATTACTCTGTAAACTGTAATAATAGTATTTCTCAGTATTCGTTGTTATATGCCTAGTAATTTTTACATAAATATATGACTTAATTGAACAACTATAGACTAATTGTAATTATTAAACAATGAAATCATAGACTAGAAAATCAATTCTTGCATTTGGCAGAAACGGTAAGATAACGAGACAAAAAAGTAGAATTTTAGATGCTTTGATACATTTTCTCTGTAATAATAACAATTAATGAATTTGATATGCTGAAAGGTATTATAAATTGCTAAAAATGAGTATTTGTTTCGTGTGTAAATTAAACCCACAACGGCAGCTTCCGGCGATATTGCTTTCATATCAACTTGATGGGATTATTACTCAATTATTGCTAACCGTATACTAGAATACTTAGAGAGACTACAAAAATAAAATTACTCATTATTTAAACTGAAAAATATTGATAGTTAAATTAGCTTCAATTTACTTACGATTAAATTACGATTAGTTAGAAAATATTGATGTGACACATTTATTTGTTAGTATAAATTGTAATGGCAGTTAATGAATTATTGTTTTAGCGTCCGATTGAAACAGTTCATGGTAATAAAAAGTTTATTTCTCGAAATTCTGTGGCTTATGTTGTTGATCATTTTATCATCAACGATGGAATGTTATCTACTCTAAAATGTTGTTACCAGAACCAATCAGACGTATGACATCATTCTACACGTTGGTTAATGGGACTACATCGGACACTGCGTAATAGTATGAAATGCAATTAATGGATGAAGCTTCTAATTCTAAACCTATTGAAAGAAATGTTTACAATATTGCAATTAGTTTTACCAATATCATTATGTGAGTTTAGATCTTGTCATCTTCATTAAGAAAATTTTGATAGAACAATATTGGAAGAATTAATTGTAAAGGACAACATCAATGAGTGATCTGTTTTTTCAGAACCACATAATACAAATCTACATCATGTGAATGCATGCGTCAATGTCAGTCAATGGAATAACCGGTTGGTAGCGTCAAGCGATTCAAGTGTGCAAACAAATTAACTTCTTATGTTGTGAAGAATCACAATAACGAAGAGATTGTAAGTTTATGATAATTAACAACGAAGAACGAGTGAGTAAATCAAAGATTTACTGACAGGTACAGAACAACTATACAGGCAAGAGATGCAGGAGAGAGAAAATTAATGTTTTCGTAGAAATGTAAATTGCAGAGATTACATTATTTTTATTAGTACCTTTCATTTGCATTTCATGTCCAACATTCAAGACAAGACACAGTTGAGGTGTGTGCGTCTTTTGCTAAAACTCATTTAAAAGTCCGTGCAAGTGTTCTCAAGCTTGTCAGTCTACCTTTGATATTCCACCTTTCCAGTCTTCTTAAACAGTATTTCTTATTGAATTCCTTCAAAATGTGGAAAGCAATAGGTCTCACCTCCTTTCTTGTGGTTGCGATAAGCGCTTATCCACAATCTAAAAATCCATCTCCTGCACCGTATGGAGTTACACCAGGAAAGGTCCAGCCTCCTTCCATTCCCCCACCAATTAAAGGAGGAATAACTCCTGCACCTTCAGGACCTGTGAACCCATTTAACATCACTTTCGTTGTTTCTGCTCGAGGACTTCCGAACAAAAAGAAAGATAAGGTGGACGTTGATCCGTACATTAAGGTTTTCACGAGGACTGGAGCAACCCAAGAAGGAACTGAATGGAAGCCAATCGGCCAGACTGATGTCTACACTGATAATGATAACCCTGATTTTTACAATGTCTTCTCTCTCGTCTGGACCAAAGGAACCAAACAGGTAAGGCAATGATGCTTAAGGACTCTTGTGTGTATGTGTGTGTGTGTGGAAATGCTATTAGAAATCATGCTGCAGAATTCATCATGTTTTAATTGCAATTTCAGGTGCTGCATTTTGAAGTAAAGAGCAAGAACACCTTCAAGGATGACGCTGTTGGCCAGGTCGACATTGACGTTGATGAGTACGTCTTGCAAAAGAACCAAGACACGACAGTAAAGTTGAGCGATGGAGGATCTCTAACTTTGAAGAAGACTACGCCAGTTAGCTTCAGACTTTATGCCAGGTATGCAATTAGTTCAATTAAATATTCTAATACTTCATCGTATCATCGTTGAATAAGATGTTTATGATGTTCATGACATTCATTAACTTATGTTTAAATCAATTTTGGCTTTACTTTGCAGGAACGTCCCAAAAATGGACACATTCGGAGGCGCGAGCGATCCATACGTCGAGTGTTTCTGGAGGAAAGGCAAAGATGGGAATGACACTTTGTTCTACACAACCAAAGTGATTGATGATGTTGAAAATGCTGACTGGGACGAGACAATTGAATTCCCAAATTACCAGAAAGGAGCAGATCAGGTATATAATATACACACGAACACAAAATACATACAATCTGTCTTTACTAGCCTGCATAGATAGAACATCAAATTTGCATACCAATGTAAAAGATGTATAAACCAAATTGCCGTATATTTGCATTCCAGTACTGGCACTTCAAAGTTCAAGACCGGGATTCCGTGAGTGGAAATGACTTTGTTGGAGAAACCTTGGTGGAAGTTGATCCATTCGTGCAAAAACGAGCTGCCAAAGTCAACAGGTTGTCTAATGATAAAGTCAAAGATTCCAAAGACAGCAGCAAGGCTGCTACTCTCACCATCACTCCAGCTTAAAAGCTTCTCTTGGAAATATAATAACCTTCTTCCAGTATTTTTAAATATGACTCATTCATATTCAACTGCTGGTCGTGATAATAATTTTTATTACTTGATTCATTCCAAACTTTGCGTGCATTTGTAATTAAACTTTTATGATTGATGTGATATGTATTTAGCTGTCTCATGCAAAAATACGAAATGAAAAACAAGAAATAAACGAAACTGGTATACTAATTATAAGAACTCCAACTTACGATATGCACATGTCAGGTTTTTTTAAATTTCACACGTCTCTGTGGATTAAGAATTAAAAGATTACTAAAATGCACAGCACCTTGTGTTTGTTCAAGCATTTTAAAATGTCTCCATCCGTCATGCCTGCTTTAATAATAATGCTTAGGAAGTTGCTCGGTTAATAAATTAAAAGATGATCTCATACAAAACGGGTTCATTTTCAAACTGAATCTGTTATGGGTTTATTATTGTATCTCTGATATGTACAATTCCATTTGTGAGACAGTTTTCTGAGTTTCTGATTTATTCCTGGAATACCATCGCTATCGATTTCATATTTGGTGACCTCGTATTGTAACGCGTTTCAATTTCCATCACTTTCAATAAGTTTTTCATACAACAGATTATCAGAGATATGATATAATTCTTAGATCTTACTTTAGTTATCTAACAATAATTAGTTCTATGAATCTATATCACTAATTATATATAGTGTAATATTGATCTTCACTATATTATCAGCAAAGTATCAAAACATTTCTTCGAATATCTTCACATCTTCATCATATAAAGAACGCATATGTTTTCTAAGATCCACCCTCATCTTTCATTTCCTAATACTTTTTAAACTACTTTTCCTTAACTATCTCATTATTTTGTAACTTGAACTAATTAACATTTTTAGTGTCATTTCCTTAGTGGACAAGCTCTTAAAATATACCTGATCATGTTGTAGTAGTAGTTTCTGTAACTCATCAAAAGTTCAGTAGTATATGATTCATAACGCAACTTCTTAGTGATTACCGAGTAAGAAACTTGTTGCATTTGTATTATACGAGTGTGCTCTATTTAAAACACACAAACAAGAATTCTCCGACAATAATAACCTACAGAGACATTAACAAATTAGGTACAACTACAATTATTATTACTATTTACAATTACATTAACATTTCGCAAACTGTAAGTTGTTGTACAAATTTCTGTATTATTCCTGTACTTTGTTTGACCAGTGTAAGGTATGGCTAATTAATTTTAGTGACATCACACACAACTTTATTATTCTTAACTCTGTAAGTCTTATGTGTAGTAGCAGTGTTGAAGTTGCTGCAAATATATTTCTTGACACTTTTGTCTCTCTGACTCATTCATCATCCTTATGCATTGTTATGTAAAATACTATTAACTAGTTTTTCAGCAAATGATTTCTGTTTGTATGCGTATATAAGCACCTACAACTCGTTTTCATATGTACTGACGAATGAGAACTTACAGTGTGAGTGTTCTACTCAAAGTAATACTGAAACTATAGGCGAAAGATTCTTCCTGTTAATTATTTACCGGGGCTAACCTATATATCATATTTGTAATAAGTTTCAAAGAAACTCAGGTGGGTTTTTCATAGTCTAGTCTGATATATATATATAAATATGGAGTAATAGTTTGTATTTGACTAACTGTACAAAGTTATTAACAACTACAAAGGTTAACATGATGATCGATTAGTAATTTGTTAGAATGGATTATGATTTCCGTTATGATTATTATGGGAGACCATGGGCGGAGGTGGATGGTTAGTAGGCGGATGTCCAGAATATCCGAATGCCCTGGAGTCTCCTCCGCCGCTGTTGCCAGCCATCCCAGAGTTCAGTCTTGATTGCAGTATACTACTCGTCACACTTACTCCATTGTTAAAGTCAACCAGGAGATGTTTCCTTCCGGGAAGCGGTGTTTGGAATGTCGTAAGGACGTTGAGTGAAGTTCCCTTTCCCAATTCCTGCGAATTAGTCGAATTAAAACGATCATCAGGACAATATTCTTCGGCGTGGTGGTGGTGATGGCTTTGATGGCTTTCCATGTCCAACATGCCAAGAAATTCATTCCCTGTGTCATCCTCATCATTAGCTCCGTGGTAGAAGTCTGGTCGAGACCCACCACCGCCCCCTCCTCGGGAAGAAGACGAAGGTCTTCGCACCTTTTTAACTTTGACCTTCCTTGAGGATTTATCACTGTTATTTGTGCTAGTGGGTGGGCCAGATGAGGAGGAGGGATTTAGCTTAATCTTAGGCTTGAGATTTAACTTCATGAGAGCTTCGGAGGAAGCTGAGGAGTGAGCTGAGGATGAAGAGTGCGACGAAAATGGATTCGTGGAACTAGGAGGAGCGTTACAAGTTCCAGCAGAAGGCGGCGGAGAGCTTGAAGGCATCGACAACCATGGAGGCTAAATGAAAAGATTAAAAAGCCATTTTATCTCCCTTTGAATAAGCAAACAAAGGATCACCATACGATTAACTTTTCACTCGAGACTTTAAAGGCTTCGACTTGTTCAACTAGTTCATCACGCTCAGGCAAAAGGGCTTAATTTGCAAACTTTTAGAGCAAAAGTGGTTTCTAGAGAGAGCTTTTAAGAGTTATTCAGGGAATGATTAGGCGCAATTCACAATGTTATTTTGTATCAAAAGATGCTATGTAAAAAGCAACAAGTTATGGTCTCCACAAAAGGCAAAGACAAAGTACAACCTACATTCATTGTAAGAAACACAAACAACAGAATGAATAATTATCACAGCTATTGCAGTTCGCAGGTACGCGTCGTTTGACTGCACTTGAAGGTTCGCATGGAAGTGATCATGCATAGGCTACTAAAAGTCAGTTCCGCTCGTCGTAACTATTAACAAGCAGGTCAATTCAATCAAAATCACAAGCCACTGAAGCAGGAAAAGACACATAATACAGCTGTACGGTCATGATATAGGGAGTGTGTCATGATACGACTGACATCATGACAGAAAGGATTCTCATTTTGTCAAGTCTTGTTAGGAAGCGGAGAAGGCTGACTGGACATACTTAAATGTCAGCTGGACAGTCTTTTTTGGTGTTGGAGCTTTCACTCCATCAAACAATTCGAGTCTGCAAAGACTACCAAATCTGGGCAAATCTGCAATAAGAGCGTTGACAAGCAAATAATATGTATACGGCAGTCTACACTTGTTTCCAGACTTCGAGAGCTACTGAAAGCGTCCTAGAAATTTGTAGAGCACAATTAAATTTATGCGTCAACTGACTCAACCGACAATAAAGTCCTACACATACAGCGGGTTTCTTCTCAAGCAATAAATTGTAGCAATGAATATTCGCCACGATGAAGGACTTGAAGCTTTCAACTCGCAAACCATATCATAATACTAAATATTAAGAATAGTATGAAAAGCGGCACTGCATGATTTATTCTTCGGACTGCAAGCGAAGATTTGAGATGAAAGCGAGATAAGCGGCAGGGCACGTGTGTCTGCGATGTTAGCCATATCTAAATGCAATTCTTGTTCATCTCAGCTAATAATATATTGGGAAAAGTGAAGGAGGAGAGCGTCTTCGAAGTATTTCTTTCGTTGCAGTCGGTGAAATTACTTTGAGGATCTGTCCCAAGTCATCATAAATAAGGAGAAAGATAGTTTTTGTAATACGAACCTTCTTCATATCTTGAGAGCACATATTGAGAGATCCCGTTTTATTATTCGGTTGTGACATTGCAGCAGCAGAAGTCGTGGCAGAAGTCCACCCCACAAGTTTCGGAGATGCACCCATGCCAGACACGAGCATGGAGAAATCTCTCGGACTTCTCTGGTCGTATCCATTGTGACCATTGTGTCCAATAAGTCCATTCATACCGGTCGACTCTCCGAAAACGCTGAAACTTGATTTCTGTTCGAGTAAAGAAAGCAAAAACTAAGTCATAAAAATGATCTCTGATTCAAGTAAGATTCAACGAGATTATGTATAGTCAAGAGAGTCAAGAGCTCCGTCGTTGTGTCATCCTCCCCCTCTAAATATCTCGGCTAATCCTTCCATATAATCCTTCTTCTATTATTTTATCTTTATGATGGCACACGGTGCTTACACGAAATATCTTTCTGATTCTCCCTTTGTACGAAGACGAAGACAGAGCTAGAGCTATAGTATAAGGTGCGTTGAGTAAAAGTAATTTCCCTTTCTTTATGAAATTCATTTTAACACAACATGAAGATATATACTATATATATATAGAGAGAGCTAGAGAGAGAGAGAGAGGTTGTCGTTTACTATCCAGCCAAACTTTTGAACTGCTTTTTAACCTTACGCGATTTTAATAAATCTACTGCTGAAATAGAGAAAAAGTAATTTTGATTTTGATACCTAAAACGGATGAGTCTGAAAACTGTGTCTTCCCATTTTATTTGTGTCATAAACCAAGGACCACCACACAAGACGACTCAAAGTGGATCAGTGAGAAAGCTTTTTTCAGTTTTATGATCCTTCTCTTCTTCTATATCACAATATGCCTTATCGTGTTAGTAATATTGCATAAGCATATCAACTACAAACAAGTAAATATATGGGAGTCCCTTCTCTGTTGGAGAAAATCAACGGAACGATGACAGATAAATACCAAATCATCCTACACATTGGAAAGGATTATTATCATTATGACTCCTGTATATACCACCACGTGGATTCATAAAAACAACGCGATAGGGAAAAGCAATAAAGCAATACCTGAATTTATAATACAGGGACTAGGTATATATATAGTTGAGTATACGGATAGGAATATATTGATCTCTGGAAGGGAGAGTATAGCACAAGTTGGAATAATCACGAGCACAATCACAGCCATCTCATCAACCAAGACAAGACCCAAAATGAGCAAACTTTCCCCTTTCTGTCTGTCGGTGCATTATTGAGAGCATTAGTGAAAAGACTGCGTTGTGAGGTTTAACTTAAAACCATGAATTTACTGTTCACCCTGATTTCTTGATTAATACACAAAAGGAATCCAACAAAATGTGTGGCAAACTCACAGCAGACTTTTTCACTTCAATTAAGTCCCCAGCCACAGAGTATTCAAACAATTTGCTTTTATATACATAGATATATAAATATATATATATATATGATTGGGTGGGTGTGTGTTGTAATATACAAACTCTCGGGAAGGAAATAAAAGAAAGTTCTAAAGAACAAATAGACCGAAAGTTATTCCAAGTTGAGCTTAAGAAATCAAGAGATTAATAATTTCTTGTAATTTCTTTGATAATTTAGGTTTATAGTCTTCCTCCGTATTTCCCTTCCTTCCTCAGCATTTCATTATTACAATTCCCTACCCACAAATGCCGTTGGACACGTGGAATGCCGAAATGTGGGCTTTCCATTTGCCTTCCCTAAAGGAACTTCCTGAATGAACGCGTCGTCGTTGCTTATCAAACGTCATCTCATCAATGTTCATGTCGATGTGTCAGGGTATGGCTACAAGTCCCCACCAGCTTATTTATACTGGACATGCAGTGAAATAATGTAATAAAGCTCCTGGCTTTGTATAATTGTAAATTGTAATGTTCTAAATATTCAAGATTTCACAGCATACCCTTGTGTGTCACATTTCTCCAGTGTGGGTTCTTTATCACACACACACACACACACACCTAAAGGTTAGATTTAGAGGTTTGTCCAAGTATATGTCCATAGGACTATGTATATCCATGCATGTATACTGCATGATATGGAGGTGCTATTAAATCTGATGAAGAATTAACTTGAAACACGCCCTCAGACACAAATGAAATTAGCTTTCAACTGTGGAACATGTTCGGGAGTAATAATAAAGGGCGAGTAGTGCCAGGCTAATGAAACGAAGTGAAAGAATCCTGTTTTCAAACTTTCTACACTTTCCTTCCATAGTCTCCATTTCGTGATGTTTAATAAATCTCCTTTGACGCAGGATTTTTATTAAAATTCTGATAAAATTCAAAGTTGTCCTCGTCCTTCGTGTATAGTTATTGTAAGTTTTTAGTTTTTAAAGTTTGAAAAATTAATTAAGCCTTACATGTTTTTCTGAGCCACCTCCGTTGACAAGAGTTGTGGTGGCGTAAGCGATGGGGGAATGTCTTTCCTCCACGACAGCATAATTGTTGGCATTCTCGTATTCATTCATCTCGTTAGTCTTCACGGACTTCAAAGATAGTTGTTTTTGCGTGGAGGAATCTATCCACAAGTTGTCATCCGGATAATGGGGAGGAATCGATCCATCAGGGATCTCCGTTGTTGAAACTGAAACACAAAATGGAGCACCATTTAGACTTAGACGCTTATTATTAGGATCAGATCGTGTGGGCATGATTAGAAGCTCATCAATTATAATTACTCGGCCTTTCCTAAATCTAAACTCTTGCTGGCTCCTAATTAGCAATCTGTCCTCACTCTCTCCGTCTCATCTCTAAAACACTCTCATGCGATGACGATGATGCTAATGAGTTTCATATCGAACATCAAAACAAGCAGGAGACTTTCTCAACTATCAGATCATCAAAACTTCCCAATAATTCTGAGCGAGAATCCTTTCCAGTAATCTCATAGGCTATGATACATAGGCACTTAATATATTGATAGCTTATCACAGCAACGAGCTATTCATATAAACAATCGCTAGATAAGCAATTAATTACATTCTGTTTACCTATGTTGCGACAATATATGTAAGACAACTGCGCGAGCTTTGCATAATTCCTCATTGGATATAATTTACATGCAGGAGAGGCAGAAGAGTGTTTTCTAATTAATCGTTGCATTTAGTTTTATGTAACTCTTGAGGCTTAGTTTAAAAAATTAATAAGAAAATCGCAATAATCACAGCTCATGAAATCACAGCTCAATAAAATATCTTTTTAAAAATCAATGTAAATAATTATTATGATTGTTATGTAATGATCCAACCAAAGTCAACAATCAAGAACAATATGATTGTTGTCTTCTGCTTGCACTTGGCATACAAACACGCGACATATCACCAGATAAAGTGTTGAACAATTTGCTCTTCACAAATTCACAATGTGTCTCAATCGGTGGGATTTACTCTTGAGTCTTAAGATGGAGATCAGATGAACAGATAACTTTGAGCGATGACTCCTAATTGCATAATCTTATCTTGTGCAAAGTAATAACAATTAAAAAGTGACTTGTAAAACGTAAAAGACGGACAACAATCAAATCCTCAT
>Ga0194135_10000131_pt1 | contig 42393 bp, 24 predicted proteins | sample LitLau_LLRF_2013_FD_134024 | JGI IMG/M metagenome (GOLD analysis project Ga0194135, IMG submission 134024) | Freshwater sediment microbial communities in response to fracking from North America - Little Laurel Run_MetaG_LLRF_2013 (version 2) | ecosystem: Environmental > Aquatic > Freshwater >...
ATAAGATATTACAATAACGAAAGAATTAAATCAAATTTAAACAAAATGAGCCCGATAAAATATCGAGCTCATTATTATCAAACTTAATTATAAATTTGTCTAAACTTTTGGGTGCAGTCTACTATGATGGCTTTTTTGTTATTAGAAAATTACTTTTTGCGTAATAATTTTATTGTCTTCTGTTTTAACCTTTACAATTATTACTTGATTCTGTATTGATAATTTATTTGTACTATATGTAGTATCTTGTATGTTTTCTTTGGTAAAAATATTTTTTCCTAATAGATCATATACATATACAGACTGAATGTTTTGAACATCTGAGGCAATAAAAATTTGCTTATTAGACTGGTAAATTCTGATGTCTTTTTTTGTAGTCTCAGAAACATCAGGTATTCCAAGTGTTTTTTTGTAGAATGAAAGAACAAAACGATCATTAAACGTACCTGCTTCAGTAGTAAACGTGTATCGTTGACTGGCTAAATTGGTCGTCGTATTGTTTGTTTTATCTAATAAATAAACATTCTTGCCCTGAAAAAATCCATCAACACTTTCAATACCTATTGTATATTGAGTAGCAGAACTTGCAGTATAGCCTAATGGAATTATTTCTTTTTCTTCTTCAAAAGGTAAAGCACGCCCCTGAATAACTAAATTATGATCTCCTAAAACAGAGTATAAAGCTGTTCCTGATGCATAAGAATCACCATCATAAGCATCATCTAGCTCATTTGTAGCTCCGGTAACATATCCTAATAGCATTTCATTATAAACGCCTTCATCGTTTTTAAGGTTTAGCCAAACTCTGTTTTTCTCTATAGTAGTAGTTTTTGCTGTCTTCGAAAACTGGTTATTACTGGCAGTTGTTTTTACTCTTAATGCATTATTGAAAACAACATTTCCTGTAGTTTTGGCTTCAACAAAAAATCCCTGACCAGAGGCAATGTTTCCATTAAGTTTGCTTCCGCCACAAGTGGTACAGTTTGTAAAATCTCCGGAACCGGTTGAGCCAGTTGCATTATATGAAATATAGTTTGAGTCGTTATAGATAAATTGACCGTTTGCGTTTGGAACTGGTGTAATGGTATGGGTCCAAAAATAAAAAGTACCTTTTATCAGAGAACTGTTATCTGCATAAAACTGATCTGCACTTAAAGCTGATGGATAAGGATTACCTAATAAATTTGTTGTGGTTGTATTACCAGCCATATTTGTAACAGGAGTTAAAATGATACCATTGTTAGGTTGTCCAACAAATTTTCCCTGATAAATTTGCGGATTACCATTAGCAGCATAAGATTGTGGTCCTCTAATGATGTATCCCTTTCCAGGCTGCATTATGTAATTCCCGCCATTTAAATATTTCCAGTTATTAACCGATGCGTCAAACTCTAAATACTTGTCGAATAAAGTATTTGGAGATAGATTATATAAAGTCTGATTTTGTACTGGAGAAGACCAGTAAGTATAATCAAAACGATTTATTGGTGTTGTGTTTCTATAAAGTTCAAACGAAGTTGTACTACCAGTATAAGTAGAGTTATTATTGGTTTGTAACAAAGATCCGCTATTTTGAACTACGATTTTTCCAGTTGAATTTACCGTAATGTTTTCAAGTACTGTAAGCACTTTGTCTGTTGCAATTGTTAATGTTTTTCCAGAAGCTACGGTACAAGAACAAACTTGTAAATCATTTGACAAAGTCAGATCATTATTGATGATGATCGAAGAATCTGTTGGCGGAGCAGTTGATCCATCATAATTGAATGGTACATCAATAATATTAATCGCTAATGAGGCATCTCCGTTATCTTCTCTAAGACGTACTTCAATTTTAGAATTTTTATTTAAAGTATATTGTTGCCCTCCATTTATTAATACCGCAGTATTAGTATAACTTCCCTGAGTAAATACTTTTACACCATCAATATAAATTTCACCAACATCATCGCAATTTACTAATTGTATCTGATAGCGACCACAAGGAAAGCCCTGACGTTTGTAGGTAATGGCAAATTGGTCAACATTCATTGGTGCACCTTGCCAGCCTGAATAGTAAGACGGAGATTTAGTTCTGTCCCAGAATGCTTGTGTATTTATATTTAAATTGTTGTCAACATAAGTTCCTGCATAAGCAGCAGATGGTAACGATATATCTGGTAAATTAAAACCATAAACATTCCATTTATTGTCTCCAAACGGTAGTGTTGCATTAGTGCCTTTTATCGCACCATAAATAAATGACACTCTTGACGAACCAGCATTTTCATAATATTCTAAAACAAAATCATGCGTACCGGCAGTAAAAGTATATTGCGCAGAATAAGTAACATAACTATGATCAGTCCATGAATTTGAAGGAGCAAAAGGAACCAATGTTCCATCAATATACAATCGTACCCCATCATCACCACCAATTGTAATGTTATAAGTTTCGGCTGTTGTTGTTGCTTTCATTAAATAGCGTACAAAAAACTTATCACTAGGCACTGTGCCGCAAAAATTATTTGCTTCAACACTTGAATCGCCTGTAATTGTTCCATCAGCTACATTGCGGTCAAAAATTGCTTTTTCTGCAACAGATCCAACATAAGTTGTCGCTGCAGGTACATTTCCTGTGTAGGTATACACAAATCCTTTCCAGTAATTAATTCCTGCAGTTGGTGTTGCGGCACACACAGCTGCCGTTCCTGTTACTCCCACAGTTGCAGATGAATAATTCGAATTCGCATTTCGCAAGGTATAAGTAAACGAAGTAGTTCCTGTAAAAGTACTTGAAGGCGTAAAAGTTACACTTGATGTACCATTCACAGTTACGGTTCCGTTTGTTGGCTGTGTTACTGTTATTTGTTGCAAAGCAGAACCACCAATAATATCATTTGAAAGAATTGGTACCGTTACTGCCTGATTTACTGGTGTACTAAGATCATCATTGTTAGCTAATAAAGTATTAATGTCTTTTATGGAGCCATTGATAGCTGTTTTTGTAGTGAACTGAAAAGCGTTGTATGTATTAAAAACATAAACGCGGACGTAAAGGGTTTCTCCGGCGAGTAGTGTGTTTAAATCAGATGAAAAAGCTGGACTTATAGGTGTCCAGGTTGATGTAGTTGTGGTTTCTGTAAGTATTCTTTCGGTAGTGAATGTGCTGCTTTTTGAATAGCTAATTTTAATTTTTTGTCCACTTCCACCTTGAGATCTATAACTAAAGCTAAAGTTGTTTAAATCTACGTTATGATTCGCATCTGCTGTTATTTTGAATTCTATATATTTTGTTTTGTCGAGAGAGGCTCCATTATCTTGCGGAGTAGGCCAGCCAGAAGTTGAATAAAATGGATTATTTGAATCTTCGCTATTATTGTATCCTAAATTTGAAACACCATTTCCATTAGTAGAAACATTATCAGCAGTTATATATGGTGAATTAACTGTTGGTTTATTCAGGTTTGAACTTGTTTTTGCATTCCAGATTACTAAAGCTTCAGGTGTAATATCTGATACATTTACTTCTATTGTTCCTTCTGATGAAGGATTTGTACCATCGCTGATGGTGTATTTAAAAGTAGCTTTTCCTGTAAAATTTTTAGCAGGGTTAAATGTTATTGTTCTATCAGGATTTAGAATTGCACTTCCCTGAGATGCAGAAGGTGCGGCTGAAATTACTAAAGATGTTACACTTTGTTTTTTGACGTCATTGCTCAAAGGAGAAATATTAATCCCGAGATCCTTTTTAGTACTTATGTAATCATTTATTGCTAAGATCTTATTTGAATCAAATGATGAAACAGTTCCTCTAATTATTGGAGGGGTATTCGCATTGTTTGTTCCGGTTCTAAAATGGAAATTATTATTTGAATTATATACATATACACGTACGTATACAATTTCACCTGGTAAAACGGGATTGATTTCTGGCGAAAAAACCGGGTTTATTGTTGTCCAGGTAGTTGAGCTAATTGTTTCAGGGACTAAAGTTTTAACATTTGTGGTAAAAGTGTTGTCTTTAGAGTATTGTATTTGAAATTTCTCTGCACTACCCCCTTGACTTCTGTAGGTGAAATTGAAAGTGCTTAGATCAATTTTGTTAGTGCTGGTTGGGGTAATTTTAAATTCAATATATTTATTAGAATCATAACTACCTTCATTTTGTCCGGGAGTTGGCCAGTTTCCAATCATAAAAAATGGATTTGCACTGCCCTCCCATGTGTCATTATAGGTCACAGCTCCTACTCCTGAGGTGCTAAAATCGGCAGTGCCGGCACTTGGATATAATAAAGTATTATCGTAAGAAGGGGTGTTTCTATTGTTTGATGCAGCATTCCATTTTACTAAGTCAACTTGAGTGAAGCCTAAAAACGGTAAAAATAAAAATAAAAGTAAAATTTTTTTCATGTTAAATGTTTTCTATCAACTTGTTATGCTGGCATAGTAGTTCACGCCGGCGCAAATATAGACACATCTACGCGTTAGAATTAAGGTAGGTTTTGAGAATGGCTGTATAATCGATGAAATGTTAAAAAAATCGACAAAAAGCACCTTAAAAGTCGTCTGTTTATGTTATTTCTTATAAAACGAAGTTTTAAAACATAAGAAAAATCGTAATTTAAACCCTTGTTTTTAAGTTTTTTTGAGTTTTTTGTTGAAAAAAAGCGAGTAAAGATGATTATTCTTCAAAATAATTGAAAAATCAAGTTTGTATAAAGTAAGAAAATTTAGTGGTTTTTTGCCTTTTCTTAGCTCTAGGAATCTTAAATTTCTTTTTCCAGAAAAGTAACTTTATCATAGACCAGAAAACTTTCATACCCTCTTCGTAACATATAATCGCAGAATTTTTTTCTTTTTTTAAGCGTGTTTTTTTCCTGAATACTGTTCCAGCATTTTTCGGAAAGCAGTTCAAAAGTTGCTTCGTATTCTTCTGGTGAAATTTCTTTTAGCGCTAACGTAATGTTGAACGCTGAAATTTGTCTTATTTTAAGTTCATTAGTGATCCTGATTTTTCCCCAATGTTTAATACGATGTTTACCTCTGGCAAAGCTGCATGCAAAGCGGGTTTCATTCAAAAAATTAGTTTCAATAAGCTGTACTATGATAGCATCAATTTCATCCGGGGTAATTTTTAAGCTATATAGTTTGGTAACAACCTCTGCATGACATCGTTCCTGATAGGCACAAAAGTGTTCTAATTTTAACAAAACTTCCTGGTTTATCATGGTTTTGAGTATTGAATTTTATAAATGATAAAATTTTGCTTTTTTTTTATAAAAAGTAAGAATTTACAACTAAAAGAGTAATTTTTTGGGAAAACTAAGTTAAATAATTTCAGGAAATACAATTTTTGTAAGTAAATATCACTTTTTGTATTATAAATTCCTTTATTTCAGTAACTTAGGTGTAGCGCTTTTTAAATAAAATTGAGATTTAGATTTAAGCTTCAAGTCGCAAAAAAAATCTTTTTTTTTAATATTTCCTATCAATAGCGCAGAAGAATTATTGTTTTTAATCTTAAATCCTACTATTATGAGACTAAAACTATCTTTACTTGTGTTTTTTATTTATTTTTCTTTATGGTCACAGACCACCACTACATTTACTACCAATGGATCTCTGGTAGTTCCTGCAGGAATTACAAGTATGTCTGTTCAGGCATGGGGAGGTGGTGGTGCTGGTGGTGGCGCAAGTGGTGCTGGTTTACTTCTTGGTAGAGGAGGAGCCGGTGGCGGTGGTGGTGCATATGTTTCCGGAACAATCACAGTAGGAGTTGGAGCAACTTTAAATGTTGTTGTTGCTGGACAAACACCAGGAACTCTTACTGATGGAGCTGCTGGCGGAAGTTCTACTATTACAGGATATGAGTCAGTAGTTTTAGCTGCCGGCGGAGCAGGAGGATTTGCAAATACAACCGGAAATACTCCCTCAGGAGGTTCTGGTGGAACTACCACCGCTTCATTTGGAACTACAAAAACTGCAGGTTCAGGAGGAGGAACCGGAGGTTCAGCCCTGTTGACATTAGGTCTTTCTTCGGGCGGTGGAGGTAATGGTGCTAACCCTAGTGGCGGTGCCGGTGGTGCCAGTATTTCAAGTTTACTTTTAGGGAATGGTCCCGGGAATCCAGGAAGTGCTCCCGGAGGAGGTGGTAGTGGAGCTATAAATTCAGCTTCTGGATCTCCTCAAATTGGAGGTGTAGGGGCTAGTGGTCAAGTGATTGTGACTTATACTTGTCCCAATTATCACATTACCGGAACAACGGCTACTAATGTTTGTGCTAGCGATGGAGATTCTTCAGTAACGCTAACATCAAGTGCAGTTCTTTTACCTGTTGGTACTTATACGGTAACCTATAATCGTAGTAGTCCGGCCGCTACAGGTTTAACCAAAACAATGACCGTAGGAGTTGCAGGTACAGGAAATTTTACAGTTTCTGGTTTAACAACAGTAGGCACTAGCTCAATAACGATTACCGGACTCACTTCCGGAGCTTGTTCTTCAAGCATAACAACAGGAAATGTTGCAAGTGTAACAGTATCAGGAGACAGTGTGGGAGGTACAGTAACGGGAGGTTCTACAATTTGTAGTGGTTCTACAAGTGCATCATTATCATTGGCGGGGCAAACCGGATCAGTGGTAAAATGGCAATTTTCTGTAACTCCTTTTTCAGCCTGGACAGATATCGCCTCTACTGCGGGGCTTACTTCTTATACATCTGGAGCGTTAACACAAACTACTCAATTTAGAGCTATAGTACAAAATGGAGTTTGTGATATTGCGCATTCTTCTTCTACAACTGTAACCGTAAACTCTTTACCAAGTGCCCCCATAATAGGAACTATAACACTTCCTACTTGCGCGTTGCCTACCGGAACCGTTGCTCTTAGCGGACTTCCTTCGGGAGGAACCCTGACAATGTACCCGGGAGCTGTTGTAAAACCTTATTCAGGAACAACAGCTAGTGTGTCAGGACTCTCTGCCAATACGTATACTTTTACAGTTAGCAATGGGAGTTGTACTTCACTAAATTCTACTAATGCAATAGTACCGGGATTGGTTACCAATACTTATACTTCTTCATGGTCAAACGGAACACCAACTGCAGATCAGAATATTGTTTTTGCAGGAAATTTTATTTCAGCTGGTGGCGGTGCCGGAGCCGGTGATATTACAGCCTGTAGCTGTATAGTAAATTCCGGAATAAATGTCTTAATTCAGTCTTTTGATACTCTAACATTAAGAAACGCACTGACTAATAATGGCGGAACTGTAACTTTTCAGAATAATTCAAGTCTTGTACAAACAGCAAATACTGCGAATGTTGGTAATATTGTCTATCAGCGTACAAGTCATAACGTTCGTCTCGCTGATTTTACCTATTGGTCTACACCTGTTAATCCACAAAAATTGTTAGATGTCTCTCCTCTAACATTATTTGATAAATTTCTAGGTTTTGACGGAACAAATTGGGTAACAACAAATGCAAATTTAAGTATGGTAATTGGTAAAGGATATATTATTCGTGGACCACAAACTTATTCGACAACAGTAGGTGCTGATTATACGGCCTCGTTTATTGGTGTGCCAAACAATGCGAACATATCTGGAGAAACAGTTCAGGCAGGTAATTTTTATTTAGTAGGTAATCCATATCCTTCAGCATTGAGTGCAGATCTTTTCTTGGGTGCGAATGGATTTTTAGATGGAACCTTGTATTTCTGGACTCATAATACTATGGTAGTTTTTGGTCCTAGTTATCAGTACAGTTCAAATGATTATGCAAGTTATAACCTTAGTGGCGGTGTAGGTACAGCTCCGGCACCCAGTGGCAGCATTCCTGGAAATAATAACAATACTCCTTCTGGTAAGATAGCCGCAGGACAATCCTTTTTTGCAAGTGCTAATGCCTCGGGAACTATTGCGTTTACCAATGCAATGCGTGTAGGGGGGACATCTAACGGTCAATTTTTTAAACCAGCCGGATTCTCAAAAGTACAGGATGCTGAAGCACATCGAATTTGGTTAAATATGACAAATGACGGAGGAGCTTTTAAGCAATTATTAGTGGCCTATATTGATGGTGCTACGGATGATTTTGAAAACAGATATGATGGTAAAAGTTTAGATGGAAATCCATATTTAGATTTTTACAGTGTAGATAACGAAAACAATTACGTAATTCAAGGTCGGGCATTGCCTTTTAAAGATTCTGATGTTGTTCCTTTAGGATATAGAAGTACAATTGCAGGCGATTTTACAATTTCTATAGATCATGCAGAAGGCAATTTAAATAATCATGCTATTTATCTTGAAGACAAAACAACTCAGGTAGTTCATGATTTACGGGCAAGTGATTATACCTTTACTACACTAACCGGAACTTTTAAAGATCGGTTTGTTCTGCGCTATACAAATTCAACATTGGGAGTAATAGAAAATGAAGGCGAAAATAAAAATTTGACAGTTGCAGTAAAGAACAAAATCATCACAATTAATTCTTTCGGAGAACAAAATATCGATGCCGTTTTTGTTTATGATTTGACTGGTAAATTGGTTTATAAAGAAACTGGTGTTTCAGTTAATATTTTAAGAATAAGTGGTTTAAAATCAAGTCATCAGGTGCTTTTGATAAAGGTAGTTTCGGATAACAACGATACTTCAACAAAAAAAATAATTTATTAAATAATTCACTTTTCAGTTAAAAAAATCCATTTACAAGCCTGTAAATGGATTTTTTTATGCAAAAAATCAAAAAACAGCCTATTAAAAAGTAGGTTTTTTTTTCTTATTGAATTTTCTACTGACTCAAAACATGTATTTCGTCGATTATATTTGTTGTTTGTCGGAAAATAGATCTTTTCAAAAAAAACACTTGCGAGACACCCTTTTTTATACTTTATTTGAGGTAAAATTTCTTAAAAAGAGGATGTAAATTCTTTTAAGTGTTGAAATTAAAATAGTTATCTTTTTGATGTAGTTGTGTTAAGTTTTGCCTGTTTTTTGAAAATTTATTTTTATAAATAAAATCTTTCAAATAAAACAGGATTTATTCTAAGAATAAAAATGCAAAACAATGGTGATGGAAAAATAATAAATTATTGAGAAACAACACTTTGTTTTTTTAGAAAATTATAATTTCCAAAAACAAAAAATAATACCACTACCTGTATGATTCAAAAACTACTTTTGTTCGTTTGTTCGTTCTTTTTTCCAAAATTAAAATCTTTTTCTTCTTCAGGGAAATCTCTTATTCCAAGTGTTAAATTGGTTTGTTTAGGGATGTTTTTTGTAGCATCAAATAATTATGGACAGTGTCCCACCACTTATCCCACCAGTTTTACAACATCTCAGCAAGGTGGAAATCAGACTTTTTGTATAGATGGTACAAATCCTTTAACGGTTACATTAGCAGCTCAACAGTATGTTGTTCTTAATGTTATTAAGGGATATGCATATACTTTCTCTGTAAACAATATTTGGGGTACAAGTGATGGTGGAAGTAATATTGAATATTTAGGTGTATATGATAATGCCACAAATACAAGATTAACAGAGAATAATAATACAGGAGGAGTTACAATTAGTAATTGGGTATCAACATTATCTGGTCAGGTTAAAATTTTACTGCTTAGAGGAAATAGCTGCTCAACTACAGCAAATACAAATACAGGTACGTTAACGATGACTCTAAACTCAGTAGGAGATAACAGTACAATAGATTCTCAAACGGCTTTTGGTACAGGTTCATGGAAAGGTCATATTTATAACTTTACAGGTGGTACTCCTCCTGGAGGATTTCCTTCGCCAGCAACACTTTCTGAAACAACAACCCCTTTTATTACCGGTTCATCTACTAATTATGCGGGATATTATGATGTAGGTTCTGAACAGTTTCCGGCATCTTTTAACTTTGGAGGAGATGATGACACTACTTGTTTCAATGTTTATTCTGAGGGAAGTGTAAGAGCTAGTATTCTTACACACAATTTTGCTGTTCGTTACCGTATGCGATCTACAAGACCTGCAGGTTGTTATGTAGTGAAAATTACAGGAGATGATGGAGTGCGTTTGTATGTAAACAGCAAGTTAGTTTTTGACAGATGGGTACAACAATCGCCTACAAATTATTATTATATTTTAGTTAATTTACCTGCTAATGCTGATCTGGTTTTTGATTATTACGAAAATACAGGTAATAATCAGGTAAGTTTTCAGATAGACCCTTTCGATTCAACGGCAAATATAATAACCGCTCCTGCAACCGTAAATTTTTGTGCTGGGGGAGACCCGGGTGTAATAGATGGTACTTTTAAATACAATGATTCTGGTACAGAAATAAATAATCCTTATGTTAATTACCAATGGCAGGTTTCAACAAATGGAGGAGCTTATGTAAATGTTCCTTCTAATGGTAATTCGAGAACATATGATCCTCCTGCAATTCCAAATGCTACAGGCTCAAATATTATAACAAAATATAAGCGAATAGTAACCGTTAATACTACTAATGCAGTAGGAGTTACCTGTACTTTTGATGAAAGTAACGAAGTTACATTTATTACAAGTCCGGCTGCACCGGCTACACCAGGTGCGATTTCAGGAACCACAGCTCAATGTTCGTCACTTTCAGGGGAGGTGTATAGTATTAGCCCTGTGGCCAATGCAATTAGCTATACCTGGACGGTTCCTACGGGATGGAGTATTACTAGTGGAGCAGGAACAACGTCTATAACGGTTAATACCGGAACATCCGGACAAAACGGGAATATTACAGTTCAGGCCGTGAACGGGTGTGTACCTAATGCTGCGAGAAGCCTGCCTGTAACTGTAAGCTCAAGTATTGGTGGTACAGTTTCTGGAGGTAATACAGTTTGTGCAGGGACGAACAGTACCACATTTACATTAAGTGGAAATACAGGAAACGTTATTAGATGGGAATCATCTACAGATAATTTTGCTTCAGTAATTACCCCAATAACAAATACAACAACAACATTTACCGCAACAAATATTTTAACTACAACTTATTACCGTGCTGTAGTACAAAGCGGAAGTTGTCCTATCGCAAATTCTTCAGTTGGATCAGTAGTAACCAAAAATCCGGTTGCAACTGGTGTAACGATTTGTCAGGGAGGTTCAGGCTCTTTAACAGCTTCTGCTACTTGTGCACCAGTGGCACAAACTCCTATGACAGCATCTGGATCAGGGGGGACGTCGAATAATGTAAATTATGGAGGTGCAGGAAATACAAACATTACTATAAATTTTCCAGCATTACCAGTTGGAGCGGTAGTTACAGGGACTAATGTAACAATAACTTATAATACAAATGGAGCTTCTTATTTGAGTGAATTAAGAGTTCGAGCGACACCACCAGCTGCAGTTGGTACACTGCAATCTGATTTAGCTCCTTCTGCTACAGCAACTGGCGGTACTGTTAATAATGTCTCTATAGGAACATGGGGAACAGGAAATCCCGCAGGTAACTGGTTGTTTGAATTCAGAGAAACTTATGATGATCCTGGTACCGACGCAAATATTACAAATATTACAATTAGAGTTAATTATACTTTGCCGGGAACATTAGATTGGTATACTGTGGCTTCAGGAGGTACGAAAATTGGTTCGGGATCTCCATTCAATCCGGTTAATGTAGCAAGCTCAGGTTTGGCAGATACTAATACGGCTGGTACAACAGCTTATTATGTAGCCTGTTCAACAGATCCAACTTGTAGAACACAAGTTAACTTTGTTATAAATCCTTCGCCAGTTGCTCCAACTGTATCAACGACTCAGCCAACTTGTACTATAAATACAGGAACCATTACAATTACATCACCTTCTCCTGCAGCCGGAATAACTTATAGTATTGATGGTTCAACCTATACAAATACAACAGGAGTATTTACAGGATTAGCAGTGGGGCCTTATAATGTAACAACGCAAAATAGCTCTGGATGTTTTTCTCCGGCAACACCAATAAATATTGTTACTGCAACAGTAAAAACATGGACAGGTGCCGTTGATACAAAATGGAATTTGGCAGGAAACTGGAGCCCTAATGGTATACCAACAGCTTTAGATTGTGTGGTAATACCAAATGTTGCCAATAAACCAATTCTTTCCGGAACACCGGTAAATGGCTATGCTCAGGCAATTACTGTAAATAATAGTGCTTTGTTGACAGTTTTTAGCTCGAATACCTTAAATGTAACAGATGCAATAACCATAGGTACAACAGGATCAATCGTATTCGAAAATAATTCAAGTTTAATTCAGTCTAATAGCATTTCTACTATAAATACGGGTAATATTACTTATAAACGTATAAGCCCACAAATTAGAGTGGGTGATTTTACCTATTGGTCAACACCGGTAAAGCCTCAAACATTGTTTGATGTTTCTCCTGGAACATTATTTGATAAATTTTTTGGATTTGATGGAGATAGCTGGGTCGGAACAAATTCAAGTACTGTAATGACGGTTGGTAAAGGTTACATTATTCGTGGTCCTCAAAGTTTCTCAAGAACTGTAAAAGCAGATTATACGGCTTCGTTTATTGGAGTTCCAAACAATGGAAATCTTTCGGGTGAAACTTTGGCTGCCAATAAGTTTTATTTAATTGGAAATCCATATCCATCAGCATTAGATGCAAAGAAATTTTTAGATGGAAATCTTTTTCTAAATGGAACTCTTTATTTCTGGACTCATAATACAGGTGTAGTTTTCTCACCAACTTATCAATACAATTCAGATGATTATGCTGTTTATAATATTATTGGAGGTACGGCAACATACCCGGCACCAACTGGTAGCATACCTGGCAATTCTAATAATAATAAACCATCTGGTATGATCGCAGCAGGACAATCATTCTTTGCAAGTGTTGGTAATACGGGCGGAACCGTTGTTTTTGATAACTCAATGCGTTCCGGAGCAGCAGATAATGCTCAGTTTTTTAGACCCGCTAAAACATCAACAGAAGAGAAAAACCGTATCTGGCTGAACATGACAAACGATGAAGGGGCATTTAAACAATTGCTGGTTGGTTATGTAGGCGGAGCTACTAATGACTATGACAGTAGGTATGATGGATTAACTTTCGATGGTAATCCATATCTGGATTTTTATAGTGTTAACAGCGAAAATAAACTTACAATTCAAGGACGTGCTTTACCATTTACAAATACAGATGTGGTTTCTTTAGGTTATCGTAGTTCAATCGAAGGTAAATTTACAATTTCGATAGATCAGGTTGATGGTGACTTATCAAATCAGGATATCTATCTTGAAGACAAAACAACAGGAAAAATCCATGATTTAAGAAGCAGTAATTATAATTTTACAACTGCAATAGGAACTTTTACAGATCGTTTTGTGTTACGTTATACCAACAAAACTCTTGGTACTGGAGATATAGAAAATCTCGATAATAATGTAGTAGTTTCTGTTAAAGATAAAGTGGTTAAAGTAAATTCGACTAAAGAAAACATAAAACAGGTGACTCTTTTTGATGTGTCAGGAAAGCAGCTTTATAGTAAAAATAAAGTAGGTGCTACAGAATTACAACTGCAAAATTTACCAATCAGTAATCAGGTTTTATTAGTAAATATTACATTAGAAAATGGATATACAACTACAAAAAAAATAATCTTTAAATAAAAAAATAAGACTAAATTTTAAAAATCCATTCCGTTTTTCGGAGTGGATTTTTTTTATGGAATTAAAACTAAATATCACTAAAAGTGGGTATTGTAACGGATAATAAAAAGAATTATAATTGCAGTTAATTCTTACAATTAAGCGTGATTTAATTGTAATTAAAACTTTTGGCATGATTAATAAATATATCCTCTCACTCATTTTTTTTAGTCTATTTGCTCAAGTTGATCTTTATGGCCAACAAGGAAAAGTAGATATTACCTTTAATACAATTGATAACGGATTATACGGAGATGGTTTTGATAATACAGTTAGAACATTGTCTTTGCAGCCAGATCATAAACTTATTGTAGGTGGAGATTATTCGAGCTTAAACGGAATTCCAAATTCTTATCTAAGCCGTTTAGAACCAGACGGTACTATAGACGAAAGTTTTAACACAGGAACAGGCATAAACGGTAAAGTCTATGATTCATATATCCAGACTGATCAAAAAATAATTATAGCAGGAAGTTTTACTTCTTATAACGGAAATAGTTCAGGAAGACTTATCCGTTTAAACGAAGACGGTTCTCAGGATATGACATTCAATACATCAATAGGAGCAACAAACGGAATTATTTATAAAGTTTGCCCTCAGCCTGATGGAAAAATCATAATCGTTGGAAGTTTTACAAAATACAACAACGTAACAGTAAACAGAATTGCCCGGATTCTTCCAAACGGCGCCTTAGATACTTCCTTTATTACAGGTTCAGGTTCGGCTCTTAATATAACAAATGTAAAGGTGCTGCCTGATGAAAAAATTTTAATTTCAGGTAATTTTACGGCATTTAATGGAGTCGCAATTAATCGTATTGTACGCTTATTTCCCAATGGTACAATTGATCCTGGTTTTAACATTGGCTCGGGCTTTAACAATGATGTAAATGCCATGGTAGTGCAACCCGACGGGAAAATTATCCTCGGGGGGAAATTTACAGAATACAATGGAGTAACAGCCAATCGAATGATCCGGTTAAATGAAGATGCAACGATTGATACTGGTTTTTTATCAGGATCAGGCTTAACAATTGATGCTGTTCAGGTTATTAAAACAGATGACCTTGGGCGTATTATGATTGGCGGATCTTTTAAAGGTTTTTATGATGGAATTCCGGTTAACCGAATATTTCTTTTAAACTCCGATGGAAGTATAGATTCAAATTTTGATGTAGGTGCCGGTCCCGGTTCAGCATCTGTTTTAGCTTTGGCAAATACTCCTGACGGATCATGGTATTTAGGAGGATCATTTTCTGTTTTTGATGGTCAGAATCAGGGAAGACTGGCTAAGGTAAATGATGATGGAGAACATGATACTGGTTTTTTAACATCAGGTATTGGTTTTGATAATTCAGTCCATAAAGTTTTGTCATTACAAAATAGTAAGACAATGGTGTTGGGCAATTTTACTAAATTCAACACTATTTTAACCCCAAGGATTACCAGACTTTTAGAGAATGGTTTGTCTGATGATACTTTTAATACAGGGCAATCCGGAGCTAATAATTTAATAAAAACAGCCGTTTTGCAATCTGATGGGAAAATGGTTTTAGGAGGTAATTTTACCAAATACAACGGTGCAATTTGTAATCGTCTGGTTCGGATTCTGCCTGACGGAGCAATAGATAATGCATTTAACACAGGTTCAGGATTTAAAAGTCAGGTATATGGTATTGCTATGCAGGACGAGAAAGTAATTGTTGCAGGAAATTTTACTACTTACAATGATGTACCAGCCGGAAGAATAATAAGATTATTAGAAAATGGTTCACCAGATCCCGATTTTAATGCCGGTCTTGGTGCTGATGCAATAATTGAAACTATTCTGATTCAGCCTGACGGAAAAATTCTGGTTGGCGGACGCTTTAATAATTTTAATGGTCAGTCCTTTCCCCGTTTGGTCCGATTAAATTATAACGGAAGTATTGATTCGGGGTTTAATGTTGGACTTGGTTTTGATAAGTATGTATATACGATGGCGCTACAATCTGACCAGAAAATAATTATTGGAGGTTCATTTCTAAGTTATAACGGAGTTTCTCAAAAACGAATTCTGAGATTAAATCCTGACGGAAGTTTAGATACTGCTTTCAAGTCAGGTGTTGGTTTTAGTAACGGAGATGTTTTGAGTCTTTTAGTGCAGCCTGATGATAAGATTTTAGTTGGAGGAACTTTTTCGGGAATATATAAAACAATCCCTGTTTTGCGATTAATCCGATTATTAAAATCAGGAGATTACGACCCTTCTTTTAATGCAGGTGTGAATGGAAAACTCAATACAATGAGCTTTTCTTCAGACCAAAGATTAATGATAGGAGGAGATTTTAATTCGGTATCAGGACTTTCAAAACACAGAATCGCACGTTTAAAACTTTGTTTAGGCTCTACGGTTTGGGATGGTATTTCATGGTCAAATGGTTTTCCGTCGAGCGGAAAAGAATTAGTTTTTAAAGGAGATTATCCTAATTTACAAACAGCTAATGCTTGTAGCTGTAAAATCGATGAAGGAAAAACAGTAACACTTCTAAGCGCAAATACCTTAGGTCTCGAATTTGATTATTCAGGATTAGGTACACTGGTACTCGAAGATTCAGCCAGTTTATATCAATCAGATGATGAAATAGAAAATACAGGAACAGTTCATGCAAAAAGAAAATCATCCCCTATCTTAAAATTCGATTATACTTATTGGTCATCTCCTGTAAACCATCAAACATTGCATAATGTTTCTCCCAACACACTACATGATAAATATTTTTCTTTTGATTACGTTTTGGGCGATTGGAAAGAAGAAAATCCGTCAAAAACCATGATACCCGGGAAAGGTTATATTATTCGTGGCCCACAGGATTTTTCGACGACTATTCCTTCTGTATTTGAAACAACATTTAAAGGAGTTCCCAACAACGGAAAAGTTAATTTAGATTTAGGAACAATGGATACGCCTAACTTAATTGGAAATCCATATCCCTCAGCTTTAGATGCCGATTTGTTCTTGTTGCAAAACAGATCAAATATAAAAGGAGCGCTTTATTTCTGGACACATAACACGCCTTATTCAATTGATCGGTATAATGCAGATGACTATGCAGTGTATAATTCTTTGGGAGGAGTAGCCACAAGAGGATCATTGTCTTCAGGAATTAATCAAACAATTCCTGACGGAACAATTGCTTCCGGACAGGCTTTTTTTGTTCTCAGTAAAAATCATGGCGATGTAACATTTAATAACAGTATGCGAATTAGAGAAAGAAACCTGAGCTTTTTTAAGCCCGGAAAAAATACTAAAAAAAATAATAGCACAACAGAGCGGCATCGTGTCTGGCTAAATCTGGAGAATACACAAGGTGTTTTTAAACAAATTTTAGTGGGCTACATCAATGAGGCAACTAATTTATATGATGAAGATTATGATGCAGAATCCTTTAATGGCAATTCGTATGCAGATTTTTACAGTATAATCAAAAATAAGGATTTGGTAATTCAGGGTCGTGCTTTACCGTTTATAGACACAGATATAGTTCCGCTAGGATACAGAACCACGATTGGAGGAAATTTTACGATTTCAATAGCTCATACAGATGGTAATTTGAGTAATCAGCCTATTTACCTCCAAGATAAAGTAACTGGTCAGATACATGATTTGCATGCCGGCAATTACAAGTTTATAACTGCGGCAGGAACTTTTACAGATCGCCTGGTTTTAAGATATACAAATGCAACTTTAAGAATCGAAGATTTTGAAAATAATGAAAAAGATGTTTTGGTTTCTGTAAAGAATAAAATAATCCATATATCATCCAACGACAATCTAGAAGAGATTACTGTTTTTGATGTTTCGGGAAAACAATTATACAACAAGAAGAAAGTTGGAAGTCTAGAATTGCTAATATCTCATTTGCAGTCAGGAAATCAGGTTTTGTTAATCAAAGTGATTTTAGAAAACAATCTTACTGTAACTCGAAAAATTGTATTCTAAAATTTAAAATGAAACAAAAAACCAGTTGTAATTATTTATTATAACTGGTTTTTTGTTTTTATCAGGCGCTCTTTCGTAGATTTTCATGTGTATTCTTAATGGCCTTTTCATTTTTATAATCAATCCATTTCTGGCCTTTTACTTTTCGCATTAAAATATCAAAGTAACGCATAATGAGAACATTATAAACCGCCTTTGATAGATTAGTAATGTTTTTGGGGAAAGCCCTTAAACTCATCGAAAACCCGGGTGTGAGATACTTCATATAGTGCCAATAACCTTCGGGCATATATAGCATTTCGCCATGTTTTAAATTTGTAATGTAACCTTCGGCATTTTGAAGAGCAGGAAACTTTTCGTAATCCGGATTGTCGAAATCAATGTCTTCTCTCGAAATCAAAGCGTGAGGCACTTTATACATAAATTTCGACTGATCTGGTGCAAAAAGCATGCATTGTTTTTCTCCATGAAAATGAAAATGTAAGATATTCGAATAGTCAATATCATAATGCATGAATACCTTCGAGTTTTCTCCGCCAAAAAACAACATAGGCATTTGCTTTACCAGTTTTAAGCCAATATCAGGCCATAAAAAGTCATTATTTAGAGAAGGGATCTCTTTCATTAAATTATAAAGAAAGATACGGTAATTAGTAGGTTTTGATTCTAAAAGAGTAATATAGTCGCTCATCTTCATTTTGGTATGAGCTTCGTTGAAACCATCTTCATGATTTACGGGTCTGTTGTCGTACAAAGGAACAATAGTATCTCCGGCAATTTCATTAATATAGGATAGTTTCCATTTATGATAAGCAGGCCAGTCTTCAGTTAATTCTTCAATAACAACCGGGATCTGTTTTTTTACATATTGGGAAATAAAATTGGCTTTTGAGATCTTTTTTACCCTTTCAATTTGTTTTAATTTCATATTTATAAATAAAAAAAATTGCTTATAACTCAGTGGTACAAGCAATTTAAAAATATTTATCGAGATATATGTACTCTTTTACTTAATTTTTTGATTTGATCGAAGCATCAAGGTTTCTTTCAATTGTGTGTCCCGGTCTTGACCATTTGGGTTTTTCGCCTAAAGAAGCAAATTGAGAATCAGCTGCTTCGACTGTTGTAGGTTGGGAAACTTTGGTAAACGGTTTTTGCGGAATCAATCCTAGCATTTCGAACATTTTCATGTCTTCATGAACATCCGGATTTGGTGTAGTCAGCAATTTGTCTCCTGCAAAGATAGAATTAGCACCAGCAAAAAAGCACATTGCTTGTCCTTCGCGGCTCATGGTAGTTCTTCCGGCAGATAAACGTACCTGGGTATCTGGCATAATGATTCTTGTGGTGGCAACCATACGAATCATTTCCCAGATTTCAACCGGTTTTTCTTCTTCCATCGGAGTTCCTTCAACAGCAACCAAAGCATTAATTGGCACTGATTCAGGTTGAGGATTTAAAGTCGAAAGAGCCACAAGCATTCCGGCTCTGTCTTCAATGCTTTCTCCCATACCAATAATTCCGCCGCTACAAACTGTAACATTCGTTTTGCGAACATTTTCAATTGTTTGTAACCGGTCTTCAAAACCACGGGTCGAAATGACATCTTTATAATATTCTTCAGAAGTGTCTAAGTTGTGATTATAGGCATATAAACCTGCTTCGGCCAAACGTTGCGCCTGATTTTCGGTAATCATACCCAGCGTACAGCAAACTTCCATATCTAGTTTGTTAATTGTACGAACCATTTCTAAAACCTGATCAAATTCTTCACCATCTTTTACGTTTCTCCAGGCAGCACCCATACAAACGCGGGATGATCCGTTTGATTTTGCACGCAAAGCCTGTGCTTTTACCTGACTTACACTCATTAAATCATTTCCTTCTACACCCGTGTTGTATCGGGCAGCTTGCGGGCAGTAACCGCAATCTTCAGGACAGCCTCCGGTTTTGATAGAAAGTAAAGTAGATACCTGAACAACGTTCGGATCATGTTTTTGTCTGTGGATGGTTGCTGCTTCATATAGCAGATCCATCATAGGTTTATTGTAAATAGCGATTATTTCGTCTTTGGTCCAGTTGTGCTTGGTAATGCTCATAGATACATTGTTTTTGAAGCTTCAAAAGTAATTAAATTGTTCTAATCGGCAATATTGATTGTTTAAATGAATATTTGACAGATATTTTCAAAAAAGAAACACTCTAAAATCATATAATTGTAAATTTTTATGATTTTAGAGTGTTAAAAAGTTTGATTTATTTTAAAAATTAATCTGCTGCATATTTGTTATTCCAATACAACATCATCATCAAAGTGACAATTACCGAAGAGGCGACCCCTTCAAATAATAAGCAAATGCAATAGGTTGGAACTGATGGATTTCCTCCAAACATGAACGTTTCTGATAATGTTTTTACATAAGCATCTCCGCCTCTGGCATAACTATAAATTAATAGTCCAAAAACGCTTAATGCTACACCCACTACAGAAGTTGCCATTGCAGAAACGGCATTCGATACAAAATTCGTTTCACCTTCGTGAAGATTCATTCGCATCGTTTTATTTACGCCATAAAATATAAAAAACACATTAAGAGTACGTAAATAGAATAAATGAGCCAGACCTAAAACGTTCATCAATAAAAAATAAATGCCTATTCCGAGGAATATCAAAAAACCGTTGGTAATTTCTTTAGGTAATTTCATAGTGGTTATTTTTAAAGAAGTTAATAGTAAATGTTTGATAAACAGAATTCTATATCAAATTTACTAAAAAAATAACTACGATGATTTGAAATTGATAAAAACTATATACGTGCGGCGTGCTAAAGTTTACTTAAAAAAGACAAAGCATTTGTTTTATCCTGATTTAATTGCGCTTTCAATAAATCAACCGATCCGAATTTTTGTTCTTCGCGAAGATATTGCAATAAAGAAACCTCAATTTTCTGACCATAAATCTCCTTATCAAAGTCAAATAAGTTTACTTCGATAGTTTGTTTTTGTCCGTTTACAGTAGGATTAAAGCCAATATTCATCATTCCAAAAACTTCCTCTTGACCAACTATCGCCTTTACAACATAAACTCCGTTTTTCGGAATTAATTTATAATCTTCCTCAATCTGAACATTTGCTGTTGGAAAACCAATAGTTCGTCCTAATTGTTTTCCTTTTACCACCTCGCCGGATAAAAAGTAAGCATAACCTAAGTATTCATTGGCCAAATCCATATTGCCTTCATTCAGTGCCTTTCTGATTTTGGTTGAACTTACCGAAACATCATGGATTTCCTGAGCCGAAATTTGTTCTACTTCAAAACCATATTCAGCTCCAAAAGCGATTAAATCATCAATGTTTGCTGTTCTGTTTCTTCCAAAACGATGATCATGTCCAATAATGATTTTCTGAATATGAAACTGATTTACCAAAATAGAATGCACAAATTCCTCGGCAGTTAACCTTGAGAAACTTTCATTAAAAGGATGAATAACAAGGTTTTCAATTCCGGTAGCTTCCAGAAGTTTTGTTTTTTCGGCAATCGTATTCAAAAGTTTGATTTCTGATTTTTCCTGTAAAACCATTCTTGGATGTGGAAAAAAAGTCAACACTAAACTTTCATATTTTCCGTTTTCTGTGTTCTGAGTTATTCGTTCCAGAATTTTTTTATGACCAATATGTACACCGTCAAAGGTACCAAGAGTTAAAATTGTTTTCTTGGTTGACTGAAAATCGTTTATAGAATGAAAGAGCTTCAAAACAAATAATTTAAGATGGTGCAAATTTATGGTATCTATTTTAAATTTTGTACTAAGCTTAATTGATTTTTAATGAGATTGTATTTCTTTTTGTGAAAAAGGACTCACTGGTGGGGCAAAAAGCATTAATTGTCGTAAATGTGTAAGAATTTAATTTAATTGACTTAATTTTGATGATCTAAACGTCAGGCTGTATGAAAAAACAACTACTCTTTTTATTGATTATTTTTTGTTGCGTAAAAATCCATGCTCAAAGTGATGATTTGTGGCAAAAAGTATCTAATGTTACAGGTAAAAGAGCTAATCTATCTGATTCGGAGGTATTGTATTATAAGCTGAATACAGATTTTCTAAAGGCAAAACTTGCAACAACAAACAATAAATCATCTAAGAGAAATGCTACTGAAATTACAATTCCAAATTCAAAAGGTATTTTAGAAAGATTTACTGTTTGGGAATCTTCAAATTTTGAACCGGAATTGCAAGCAAAATATCCTGAAATCAGAGCCTATGAAGGAAGCGGTTTAGACGATAAAACAGCTAAAATTCATTTTAGTGTAGCACCAATCGGAATACAGACTATGGTACTTCGTGCCGATAAACCATCAGAATTTATAGAACAAAATCAGGATGATAAATCGGGGTATGTATTATTTACTTCAAAAAACAGCCTTAATACCGCTTCGCCATTAGTTTGTAATGTTAAAGATCCTGCTAAAAAATCAAACAATACAACCGCAAAATCGACTGCAAATAATAAAGTGTTTAAAACATTTAGACTGGCGCTTTCCTGTACAGGAGAATATACTACTTTTTTTGGCGGGACCAAAGTTGGGGCATTGGCCGGAATGAATGCTTCGTTAACAAGAGTAAATGGTGTTTTTAATAAAGATCTTGCCATAAAGTTAGTTTTGATCGCAAACAATGATGCCGTTATTTATACAGATCCCAAAACAGATCCTTATTCTGATGCTGCTAAAGGAGTTTCAACAGACAATGATGGTAATGATTTCTGGAGTAAAGAAGTTCAGAGTACTTTAACCAGTGTAATTGGAGAAGGAAACTATGATATTGGGCATTTATTTGGTGCTTCAGGCGGAGGCGGAAATGCAGCTTGTATAGGTTGTATATGTGATAGTCCGACACCATCAAATGTTATCGGAAAAGGAAGTGCCTATACATCGCCATCTGACGGAAGACCTCAGGGCGATACTTTTGATATTGATTTTGTGGCTCACGAAATGGGACATCAACTAGGAGGAAGTCATACTTTTTCTTTTGATGGTCGTGAACGAACAGGCTTAAATGTAGAACCCGGAAGCGGATCGACCATTATGGGTTATGCCGGAGTATCAAAAGGATATGATGTTCAGTCAAATTCAGATGATTATTTTACTTATGCCAGTATTTTACAAATTCAAGATAATCTTGCCTCAAAAAGTTGTGCGGTAAATATACCATTAACTAATAATCCTCCTGTTGTAAACGCAGGTTCAGATTATACAATTCCAATTAGTACACCATTTGTTTTAGCGGGTACAGGCTCGGCTCCTGATGGTGATACGCTTACGTATACGTGGGAACAGTTTGATAGTGCTACCTCTTCAACAACCACAAATAGTAACAGTATAGCTTATCCAACAAAACCAGATGGGCCATTGTTCAGGTCTTTAAATCCGGTAAGTTCGCCAATTCGATATTTTCCGGCTCTGAATACAGTACTTCAAAATAAATTAACCACAACATGGGAGTCTGTTTCGTCTATTGCAAGAACATTGCATTTTACTTTAACAGCAAGAGATAATGCCGCTTTAGGAACTGCTCAGACTAATACTGATTCAATGACTTTAAATGTCGTTGCAACTGCGGGACCGTTTGCCGTTACTTCTCAAAATACTGACGATATAGGCTGGCAAAAAGGATCTTATCAAACCGTAACCTGGACAGTAAATAATACAAATACTTTGCAAGGTTCTTCTAATGTAAATATTAAATTATCTTTAGATGGAGGTCTGACGTTTCCGATTATTTTAGCGTCGAACACACCAAATGACGGTTCAGAAACAGTTCAGATTCCTACCAGTGTAGATGCTTCAACCAGTTGCAGAGTTATGGTTCAGCCAACCGCAAATGTTTATTACGCTATAAACAGTAAATCTTTTGCAGTTGGATATACTTCGACTACAACTTGCGATTCATACAGTTTTGGAAACGCTTTCGATATTCCTTTTTCAACCGCTTTTACCACCAGAACTGTAAATGTACCGGCTTCAACAGGATCTGTTTCTGATGTCAATGTTTTAGTAAATGTTACTCACGAAAGACTTTCTGATTTCGAACTTCAAATGGTAAGCCCGCAAGGAACAATTGTAAATTTGTATAATAAAAGCTGTGGTGGTATTCAGTCGACTTTGGCATTGCAGTTTGATGATGCAGGAGTTGATTTAGATTGTTCTAAAACGACAAGTCAAATTGTTATTCCGGTTGATTTATTAAAAGCTTTTAATGGTCAAAACCAGCAAGGAACCTGGACTTTTAGAGTTCGTGATGCGGTTACCGGTAATTTTGGTAAAATAAACTCTGCATCAGTAAATATTTGTACGCAGACCTTTACTCTTGGAACCCCGGATTTACAGAATGTAGATTTTGTTCTCTATCCAAATCCAAATAAAGGAAGTTTTACAGTTCAGTTTCAAAGTGATTCCATAAATCGCGTTCAGGTTTATGTGCATGATATTTTAGGCAAAAAAGTTTATTCTAATTCGTTTGATCCAACACCTTTCTTTAACCATAATATTCAGTTAACAGATATCGTTTCAGGTATTTATCTTGTTACCGTAATTGATGGTGATCGAAGAACAGTTAAGAAGATAATAGTGAACAATTAAAACGCCCGTTTTTTTAAATTCCAAATTCCAGTGTTTTTATAAACGAATATAGCCTGGAATTTGGAATTGTTATTTATGAGTTTGCCATTGCCATACAAACAATGCTAATTTTAGCTCCCGGAATTTTTTGTAAAGCTCTCGAGCAGGCTTCGAGAGTAGCGCCTGTAGTTAAAACATCATCAACAATTAGAAAATGTTTGTGCTGATTTTCTTCTACAGAAATTACATCAAAAAGGTTTTCAATATTATCAGATCTTCCTAAAAGGTTCTTTTTAGACTGGGTTTTAGAATATCGCTTTCGGTACAAAATCGAATCGTTAAACTCGATTTTTAAACCTTCGGCTAATGCCTTTCCAAAAGTAGTAACCTGATTATAGCCTCTTTCTTTTAATTTTCTTTTGTGAAGCGGAACCGGAATTACAATGTCAAAAGGCTTATCCAGATTGAGTTCCTTCAAATCCTCCACGTACCAGTTTCCCAGAACAGTTCCAATTTCTTCATAACCTCTGTATTTTAAATTGTGAATGAGTTCCTGTACAATTCCTTTTTTGTTAAAGTACAAAAGTGCCGATGCATGTTCGATGTCTATCTTACCGTAGAACTTTTTTACTGCTTCATTTTTTGAGTTTAAATGATATTGAGTAAGAGGCATTTCATGACGGCAATGCGTACATAAAACCGTTTCGTTGGCAATTAAAAGTGCGCGACATCCGGCACAAACTTTCGGAAAAAACAGGTTGATTAGATAATTAAACACAAATAGAAAGAATTTAGTTACAAAAATAGTAAAATCAACACTCCAAACTTTATAATTTTTCTTTTTTTTAAACGTACTTTTTATATTTTTGCATCACTATGGCAAAACAAGAAGATATATTTAAGAATGTGGTTTCGCACGCAAAAGAGTACGGATTTATTTTTCCGTCAAGCGAAGTATACGATGGATTAAGTGCAGTCTATGATTATGCACAAAATGGTGTCGAATTAAAGAAGAATATTCGTGAATATTGGTGGAAATCAATGGTTCAGATGAATGAGAATATTGTAGGCCTTGATGCCGCAATATTAATGCATCCAACTACATGGAAAGCTTCTGGTCACGTAGACGCCTTTAATGATCCGTTAATTGATAATAAAGATTCGAAAAAAAGATATAGAGCTGACGTTTTAGTTGAAGATTATGCTGAAAAGCTAAATCAAAAAGCAGCAAAAGAAATCGAAAAAGCAAAAGCCCGTTTTGGGGATGCTTTTAATGAAGAAGAGTTTGTTACAACAAATGCACGTGTTGTTGAGTATCTTTCAAAAAGAAAAGAGATTTTAGAGAGACTTGCAAAAGGTATGAGCGAAGATCTTCAGGATGTAAAAGCGCTAATCGAAGAATTAGAAATTGCTGATCCTGAAACCGGTTCTAAAAACTGGACAGATGTAAAGCAGTTCAATCTAATGTTTGGTACTAAATTAGGAGCTTCTGCAGAGTCTGCAATGGATTTATATTTGCGTCCGGAAACAGCACAGGGTATCTTTGTAAACTTTTTAAATGTTCAGAAATCAGGCCGTATGAAAGTTCCTTTTGGAATAGCTCAAACAGGTAAAGCGTTCAGAAACGAAATTGTTGCAAGACAATTTATTTTTCGTATGCGTGAATTCGAACAAATGGAAATGCAGTTTTTTGTACGTCCGGGAGACGAAATGAGATGGTATGAACATTGGAAAGAAACTCGTTTAAACTGGCATTTATCTCTGGGATTAGGAAAAGAGAATTACCGTTTTCATGATCACGAAAAATTAGCACATTATGCAAATGCTGCTGCGGATATTGAATTTAATTTCCCTTTTGGTTTCAAGGAATTAGAAGGAATTCACTCCCGTACAGATTTTGACTTAAAAGCACATGAAGAATATTCAGGAAGAAAACTTCAGTATTTTGATCCGGAATTAAATGAAAACTATGTGCCATATGTTGTAGAAACTTCTGTTGGTTTAGATCGTATGTTCTTAGCGGTTTTTGCAACTTCATTAAAAGAAGAAACTTTAGAAGACGGTTCAACAAGAACAGTTTTAAAATTACCGGCAGTTTTAGCACCAACAAAAGCAGCAGTTTTACCACTTGTTAAAAAAGACGGATTGCCTGAAATTTCAAAAAAAATCATCGAAGATTTAAAATGGGATTTCAACGTGGCGTATGACGAAAAAGATGCTGTAGGCCGTCGTTACAGAAGACAAGATGCACTTGGAACTCCGTTTTGTATTACAGTAGATCATCAAACGCTTGAAGACGAAACTGTAACAATTCGTCACAGAGATAGTATGAAACAAGACCGAGTGAAAATTTCTGAATTGAAAGACATTATCGAAAACGAGGTTTCAATGAAAAACTGGTTGATGAAAATGTAATCTTCTTTATTTAAATCATATAAATCCCAAATTCCTTAACGGAGTTTGGGATTTTTTTAATTTTAAAATAAGTATTTCGTCGGACTTTTTTGCATTTCATCCTTATGTGTTAACATTTTTTTGCAATGTATTAACAATGAAATTGCAGAATAATTGAAATTCGTATTTTTAATTGCGAATAAAATGCTAATAGAATTTTTCAAAAGTATTGATGAAGCTAAATGGGTAATTGTAGGGGATTCATGAAAAATCAATAAAAATTAAAATTGAAAAAGTATTCGTATATTATAATTGATGATGATGCTGAAAGTGTTTTGAAAACTAAAACCATTGCAGAAGGGTTTTCAGAACTAACTTTTGTGGCATCGGCTACAAATTATCAGGATGGATTAAATTTGGTTTTAGAACACCGGCCTTCGATTGTTTTTTTAGAAATTGATCCTCTGGACATGTCGAGCAATTTGTCATTGAATCTGATAAGCGAACTATATCGGTTTTTATCTCATTTGCCTAAAATAGTTATTACAACAGCCAAAAAAGAACTGGCTTTTGAGGCAATTCAATATGGTGTTTTTGATTATATATTAAAACCAATTGTATCAATAGATATATTAAAAACTATTTTAAAACTAAAAAGAAACGTTTCAGAAGCCAATTCTCCTGAAACCAAAGAAGTAGTTTCTTCAATACTTCCGTTTACGCAAACAACCAGCATTGTAGAGCAGCCACTCATTATATGTATTAAATCTTATGGCGATTATCGCTATATCAACGCGGCGGATATTTGCTATTTTCAGGCCGATAATAACTCCACCGATATTTATTTGAGTTCAGGCGAAATGATAACGGCTTTCAAAACTTTAAAGCATTTTGAGAGTATATTATCGTATCCTTTTATACGAATTCATAATAGTTATATCATCAACCGAAACTATATTTCGAGAATTCACAACGGAAACTCAGTTTGTTACATAAAAAACTCCTCTAAAAAGATTCCGTTTTCTAAGACTTATAAAACAAATGTCGATATAATTATCGCCGATTTTCTTGCAGGAAATTACTTAGAAGTCTAATAATTAAGCATTTACATGGATTTGATGCCCATTGACTATCAATTGGGTATTGTTTACCACAAACTAGATTTTTTGTATAAGTTTTTTTGAAATGTGGGTGTAGTTTTACACCATGATTAGCGACAGGTAATCATAATCCCAAAACAAAAAAATCAAATATAAAACACCTCAGATCATGAAAAAGACAGCTTTAACATTCGGATTATTCACATTAGTAATGGTAGCAACTTCATTTGCTAACCCAGAAAATATTTCTTCGTCAAAATCAGGGAACAAATATATAGCTACAGATATTGATGGTCAGTTTACAGGTCATGGAAAAAGAAAACAAGACTTTCAATCTAACAATTTAGTAGCACAAATTAATTTAAATAAATCTGAGGGATTTCGTCAAGATAGACAATCAGTAGGAGTTAATAAAAAAATAGATTAAGTAATCTAACTTTAATAAATTTTAAAGGCTGTCAAATTTTGACAGCCTTTTTTTATGTCTTTAGTTTTAGTATTTTTGATAAAATTCAAAACAGACATTGAAAAAGATCTCTCAAATATTATTCTTTTTAGTTCTTATTTTGTTGGGTTGTACCAAGAAAAATCATATAGATAAAGAGATATCTCCTCCGATAGATAGTTTGCCTACTTTTTTGTCTTTAGCTAATGATATTAATCTAAATTATGACTTAAAACAAAAATATAACAGGAAGGCATTCAAAATAATTATAAAACAAAAAGACGATTCTCTTAATAAAGTCAATTTATTTAAGGTGGCTAATCGATACTATAATATGAGTGACTGGAAATCATATCTCCAAACAACCCAACTTATTTTAGAAAGGTCAAAAGGCTCAAAAGATTCCGTTAATATTGCTAAAGCTTATACATATTTAGGAGATTATTATATGTCAAAGTCGATTTCTGATAGTGCATTTTTTAATTTTTATAATGCAGAAAAACTATATTTAGCCATTAATGATCGATATAATTTAGCTAAAACTTATTTAAGCAAAGCGAGTCTTCAATACAATGAAGGAGATTTTTTTGAAAGTGAGATAACTGTTTTTAAAGCTTTACGAAGTCTGAAAGGTCAAAAGAATGCCAACGATCAATTTTATGAATGCTATAATCTACTAGGTATCTTATACAATGATAGAGAAGAATATAGTAAATCTTTGAATTTTCATAATAAGGCACTTATTAATCTTAATGATAAATCTATCCCTTTAGAGCTTCAGTTAAAAGCTGCATCATTAAATAATATCGGCTTTGTTTATGCTAATATGAATAACTATAGAGAGGCCAAAAGGTTTTTTCAAAAGGGCTTAGACGAGAAGAATTTATTTAAAGAGAATACCATTTTATACGCAATGCTATTAGATAATTTTGCTTATTCTAAATTTAAATTAGAAGAATCAAGAGGGCTTCCCGCTGATTTCTTCAGATCATTAAAAATTAGAGACAGTCTTGGTTTAAAATCAGCAATAGCATCAAGTAAAATTCATTTGTCTGAATATTATGCCTATAAGAAAGATACTTTTAAAGCAATTCAGTTCTCAAAACAGGCTTTAATTTTGTCTCGTTCCTCTAATAAGCTAAATAATACATTAGAAGCATTAAAGCAAATTGCTATTGTTGATCCTAAAAACGCATCCATTTATTCTAAAGAATATATTAAATTGAATGATAAAATGTTGAGAGCAGAGCGAAGTATGGGAGAAAAATTCTCTCGTATTGAGTACGAAACCAACGAAATAAAAGATCAAAACTCAAATTTAGAAGAGAAAAATAAAACACTAATTTATGTTTTTAGTATTTGTACTTTAATAGGATTGTTTTTCTATGTTTACAAAACGCAGCAGGCAAAGAATCGGGAATTACTTTTTAAGCAACAACAGCAGGTTGCCAATGAAGATATTTATAATCTGATGATTTCACAGCAAAACGACATTGAGCTTACTCGTATTAAAGAAAAGAAAAAAGTAGCTCAGGAATTGCATGATGGCGTTTTGGGCAGGATGTTTGGCGTTAGGATAAGTCTGGATAGTTTAGATAAGATAGATGAAGCAGAAGCAGCCGCAAAAAGGAAAAAATATTTAACCGAACTTAAACATATTGAAGAAGATATACGCGAAATTTCGCATGATCTAAACAGAGAAAAATCAGAATTAATTAATAATTTTGTAGCAATTTTAAACAAATTGTTTGAAGATCAAAAAAACACGTACAAGTCAGAATTAATAACTTATTTTGATCCTCATATTAAATGGGATCTGGTGAGTAATACCATCAAAATCAATTTGTACAGAATTATCCAGGAAGCACTTCAGAATTGTAACAAATATGCAAATGCAAATACCATTACAGTCAGATTTAAAAACGAAATAGACTACTTGTTTTTATCAATAGAGGACGATGGAGTTGGTTTTAATACTAAGAGAACAAAAAATGGTATAGGATTGCATAATATACAATATAGAGCGGCAGAATGTCATGGTACAATAACCATAAAATCGGCTAAAGGGCAAGGAACTGTTTTGGTAATAAAAGTTCCAATTGATCAAAAATTAACCTACACACATAATGACAATTGATTCACAAACCCCCATTTCGCAATTAATGAAGCGAAACATATTAATAGTCGATGATCATCCCTTTATTATCGAAGGCTATAAAAATGCCATAACGCGGTATAATCCAAAAGAATATGAGTTTCTTATTTTACAGGCGTATGATTGTAAATCAGGATATGATTTAATCGGAAACGATCAAACCCCAACTTTTGATGTGGCTTTTCTGGATATAAGCATGCCGGCTTATGAAGAAAAAAATATATTTTCTGGCGAAGATCTGGCAAAGCTGCTCATGGAGAAAATGCCCAATTGCAAAATCATTCTCCTGACTATGTATACCGAATTGCTAAAAATAAAAACGATTATCAGAACAATACACCCCAATGGTCTGATAATAAAAAATGACCTCACTTTTGATGAACTGCTTTTTGCATTCGATAAAGTCATGAAAAATGATAAATATTACAGTCAGTCGGTACAAAAAATACTCAATCAGTCGGCTCATAATACGATAGAAATTGACGAATTCGACAAACAGATTTTGTTTCATTTGTCTAAAGGAACAGCGATAGAAGATATGCCGCATTACATTCCGATTTCTTTAAATGCGATCGAGAAACGTAAATCAAGTCTTAAAGAATTACTCAAAATAAAATCACATTCTGATGATGATTTGGTAAGAAAGGCAAAAAGCAAAGGCCTTTTCTGATAAAAAACAAAAATGATATCTGCATTACACAGATGTCATTTTTGTTTTAAGATATTTAAAATTACTCGCTCAGAGCATCCCAGCCACGAGCTTTTAAGGCAATTTTAGTATTGGCACGGGTTACCAAATGAATTCCCTCGCTTTCGTCTGCCATATGCCCAATAATAGAGAAATTCGGATTTCCTTTTATTTTATCAAAATCGTTGATGTCAATAGTAAATAAAAGTTCATAATCTTCTCCGCCATTAATAGCAACTGTAGTACTATCGATATTAAACTCTTCACAGGTCGAAATAAATTGCGGATCTAACGGAAGTTTATCTTCATATAAATTACAACCCACTTTTGATTGTTTGCATAAATGAATAATTTCAGAAGATAATCCGTCTGAAATATCAATCATCGAAGTAGGTTTGATTTCAAGAGCATGCAATAAAGTACGAACGTCTTTGCGTGCTTCAGGTTTCAGTTGACGTTCAATTAAATAGCTGTACATATCCAGATCCGGCTGGCTGTTTGGGTTAACCTGAAATACCTGTTTTTCGCGTTCTAAAACCTGTAATCCCATATAAGCAGCGCCAATATCACCGGTTACCACAAGTAAATCGGTTTGTTTAGCGCCATTTCTGTATACCAGTTCTTCTTCATTTGCCTCACCAATTGCAGTAATGCTAATAATTAATCCCTTTTGTGATGAGGTCGTGTCTCCGCCAATAACATCAACTTTATACTCTTTTGAAGCATGTGAAATCCCTTCAAATAATTCTTCCAGGGCTTCTAACGGAAAACGGTTAGAAACAGCCACAGAAACGGTTATTTGGGTTGGTTTGGCATTCATGGCACAAATGTCAGACAGGTTTACAACAACTGCTTTGTAGCCCAAGTGTTTTAAAGGCATATAAGCCAAATCAAAATGTACTCCTTCAATTAATAAATCAGTAGAAACGACTACTTTTTTATCTTTGAAATCCAGAACTGCGGCATCATCGCCTATACTTTTTATGGTAGTTTCCTGAGTGACATCAAAATTTTTGGTTAAATGCTCAATTAAGCCAAATTCGCCTAATTGCGCTATACTGGTACGTTGCGGATTTTTATCTTCGATCATTTCTTTTAAGTTCCAAAGTTTCTAAGGCGCAAAGGTACAAAGGTTTTATCTAATTTGTAGAAATGTTATCCCGGATCGCCCTATTTGCTTGTAAAGCTCTGTAAATGTGAAAGTTTGTAACAGAGTTAAAAATAGTTTAAAATATTTTTTTTCCTGTTGACAAACTGTTGTCACCGACCCTCAATACTTTTGAAGTATTAAAATATAAAACTTTAAAAATTATGAAAACATTAGCAGCCCAAGTAATCACTTCTGAAGATTTATTGAAACACTGGCAAGGTCACCGTGCCCTTACACGTCGTATAATCGAGGTGTTTCCTGAAAAAGATTTCTTCGAATTCTCGATAGGAGGAATGCGCCCTTTTGCTAAAATGGTCGATGAACTTTTAGGAATCGCAGTTCCGGGACTTAGAGGGATTGTAGATAAAGAAGTGAAGCCATTCACAGAGGAACAAGCAGAAAAAATGATTTTTAAAGCGCAGTATCTTGAAAAGTGGGACGAAGCAACAGAATTAATTAATCAATATTGGGAAAAATTGTCTATTGAAGATTTTAATGAAACATTCAATCTTTTTGGACAATATGAATTTCCGGTAATTCAGAATATCTTGTATTTTGTTGATAACGAGGTGCATCACCGCGGACAAGGATATGTGTATTTAAGAGCTTTAAATATTGAACCGCCTTTTTTCTGGGAAAGATAAACCACAGAAATGGTTGAATAAAAAACTCCTGAAAGAAAATACAGATTTATCTTTCAGGAGTTTTTTTATAGGAGCTTCTTTTTATAATTTTCAAGTAATTCCAGTGTTCTGGTTTTGAGTTTTTCAGGCTCCAGAATTGTGGCATAATCGCCAAACATCAGGAACCATCGCGGAAAACTTTCCTGAATATCGCATGACATGAAAGTCATTTCTACCTGATCTTCAACTTCTTTTTCAGAAACATAACCGTGATATTTTTGTTCATACCGAAGATAATTCAGAATTTTTTTGGAGACTAAAATCCGGACTTTTGTTGTTGGGATTGTTTCGTTTTTCTTCAAATACGTTTCTAAAGCATCATGTTCGATCGTAAAATCGCATTCTGTTTTCTGAATTCGCAAAATCCTGTCGGTTCGAAATTGTCTGTAATCTTGTCGTAAGTGGCAATACCCTAGAAAATACCAGTTGTTGTTATCGTGAAATACACCAACAGGTTCAATATTTCGATGACTTGGTTCTGCGGCCTGAAGGGTTTTATACGATAACAGAATTTGTTTTTTCTCGGCAATACTTTCAAATAACAGCACCAGAGTATTGGGCGATTTATCGTGAAATAAGGGTCCGGCGGTTTGCATTACAACTCTGGATTCAATATTCGAAACCCAATCCTTATCAGAACTTTTTAAAACAGATTTTAATTTAAACATTGCAGAAGCATAATGAGAACCAAGAGAAGGGTCTGTAAATTTTTGCATTAGTTTTTCGGCAGCAATAAAACTGCTTACTTCCTCACGCGTAAACATAACGGGTGGCAATCTGTAACCATCCATCAAAGCATATCCAACACCTGCTTCACTGTAAATAGGAACTCCTGAAGCTTCTAAGGTTCTGATGTCTCTGTAAATCGTTCTTAAACTCACCTCAAAGCGGTTTGCTAATTCCTGGGCTTTTACAATTTTTTTAGATTGTAACTGAATAAGAATAGCAATAATACGGTCAAATCGTTTTGGAGTTTCGTCCATTTTTTTTCTTTTGAAGTAGCTGAGTGACTAAGGTTTTAAGTTGTTGAGTTTTTTATGAACATTCAAAGATACAAATGTTGTAGTTTAAAGAAACAAAAAAAACTGTCCCAAATTAGGACAGCTTTTCAATATCTAATTTAGATTAATCTAAAATCTGTATAAAAGCCCAAACTGTGGCTGATCGAAAATGTTTTCAAATAAATTAATGTTTAAATTAAAAGTATCTGATGATTTACCATTTTCAGGGGCAACGCTATTATATGCCAATACATTTGCGAGTGTAAAAGTTACCGCAATATTTTTGGTTACAAAATAATTCAGACCCACAGTAATATCAGCTGTAATGCTATTACTTGTATCACTGTTTGGCGGAGTTTCGATTTTATTACGTCCGTAACCTAAACCCGCCTCGGCAAAAGCTTTAAAACGTTTTTTATCTAATTCTAAAAAGTAGTAACGTGCAAAAGCGCCAACTCCAAATACATTTGTTTTAACATTTGTAGCTTCTACTTTTTCACTAGAATAATTTAGTTTTGCTCCAACGGCAAATTTATCATTCAACAGATAACCAAATTTAGGACTAAATCCGTAATAGTCCGAGTTGCCTCCTGTACTAATTTTAATAGAACCTTCGAGAAACATATCTCCACTTTGAAAAGTAACGCCTTTAGCAGAATTCATTTCAGAGTCAACCTCAGCTTGTTGTGCATTGGCAAACGAAAAAGTTAACATTGATACAATAATTAAAAATTTAGTTTTTATAATAGTAATTTTTATGGTTGTAAGATTAAAGCTATGTTTTTAATGTTAAAATCCGGGAGTTACTAATCGAATGAATTAAAAATCAATTTATTGAGTTAATAATCTTACTTTTTCATAAGTATTTACGTGTTTATTTGCGTTCGTTAATTAAGGTTTTTTTATAAGTAGAAAGGTTTATAATGGAAGAAATGATGAGTTTATTCAACAAAAAAACCTGACAATTTTCATCATCAGGTTTTATCTATGTTTTATTCTCTTTATTCTTTCTTTTAAAGAAACTAGTCGTTAAGTTTCAAAACAGCCATAAATGCTTCTTGCGGAATCTCAACGTTTCCTACCTGACGCATACGTTTTTTACCTTTTTTCTGTTTTTCCAGCAATTTACGCTTACGCGAAATATCACCGCCATAACATTTTGCGGTAACGTCTTTACGAAGTGCCTTAATGGTTTCACGGGCAATAATTTTTGCACCAATTGCAGCCTGAATCGGAATGTCGAATTGTTGTCTTGGAATTAATTCGCGTAATTTCTCGGTCATTTTTTTACCGATGTTATAAGCATTGTCTTCGTGAATCAAAGCAGAAAGAGCATCAACTGTTTGTGCATTCAAAAGAACATCCAGTTTTACCAGTTTCGAAGTTCTCATTCCGATAGGAGAATAATCAAAAGAAGCATACCCTTTAGAAACTGTTTTTAAACGATCATAAAAATCGAATACAATTTCGGCCAGTGGCATATCAAAATTCAGTTCAACGCGTTCTGTAGTCAAATAGGTTTGATTGGTAATAACACCACGTTTTTCGATACACAAACTCATTACGTTTCCAACAAAGTCAGATTTTGTAATGATGGTTGCTTTAATATAGGGTTCTTCAACTCTGTCCAGTTTTGAAGGTTCAGGTAAATCTGAAGGATTGTTTACAATTAATGCTTTTTCAGGCTCTTTTTTAGTGTAAGCCAGATACGAAACGTTAGGAACTGTAGTAATTACAGTCATGTCGAACTCGCGCTCTAAACGTTCCTGAATAATTTCCATGTGAAGCATTCCTAAGAATCCGCAACGGAAACCAAAACCTAACGCTGCAGAGCTTTCAGGAGTAAATACTAAAGAAGCATCATTTAACTGTAGTTTCTCCATCGACGAACGTAAGTCTTCGTAATCTTCTGTATCTACAGGATAAATTCCGGCAAATACCATTGGTTTTACGTCCTCAAAACCAGTAATCATATTAGTAGTCGGAACTTTTGCATCGGTAATAGTATCACCTACTTTTACTTCGCGTGCTTCTTTAATTCCCGAAATCAAATAACCAACATCTCCTGCAGAAACTACATTTTTTGGAACCTGATTTAGTTTTAAAGTTCCAATTTCATCAGCAAAATATTCATTATCGGTGGCCATGAATTTAATTTTTTGCCCTTTTTTGATTTGCCCATTTACAACTCTAAAAATAACTTCTATACCTCTAAACGGGTTGTAAACCGAGTCAAAAATCAAAGCTTGTAAAGGCTCTTCAGGATCTCCTTTTGGAGCAGGAATTTTTTCGATAATAGCAGCTAAGATATTTTCAACGCCAAAACCTGTTTTTCCGGAGGCATGAATAATGTCTTCTAATTTACATCCTAATAAGTCGATAATATCATCACTAACTTCTTCAGGATTAGCACTTGGTAAATCTACTTTGTTCAAAACCGGAATAATTTCAAGATCATTCTCTAAGGCCAGGTATAAGTTAGAAATAGTTTGTGCCTGAATGCTTTGTGCCGCATCAACGATCAAAAGTGCCCCTTCGCAGGCGGCAATAGATCGTGAAACCTCGTATGAAAAGTCAACGTGACCAGGAGTGTCAATCAAATTTAAAATATATTCTTCGCCTTTGTATGTGTATTCCATTTGAATGGCGTGACTTTTAATGGTAATTCCGCGCTCACGCTCCAGATCCATGTTGTCAAGCAATTGAGCTTTTTCTTCACGAGCTGTAACGGTTTGTGTAGCGCCCAATAATCGGTCTGCCAATGTACTTTTACCGTGGTCAATGTGTGCAATAATGCAAAAGTTACGTATCTTCTTCATTTTAATATATAAATTCTCTATCTCGAGTTTAAGTCTTTTTTGGGTATAAATGGCACTACAGCAATTGCTTTAGCGCATGTTATTAAGGCGCAAAGATAGCGCAAAGTTTTGGATTCTGAAGTGTAGTTGCCCGATAGTTAGATTTTGAAATTCAAAAACAGTCTTAAAATTCAAAATGGAATCCTTTTTCTGTTAATTTCTTGTAGATTTCGGGATCAAATTTGTAAAGTTTTGCGGCTCTGTGCGAAACATCCTGTTGCTTTTCGTCTAAGGCTACCAGTAATTTCATGTGTAAAATTTTTCGTCGAAAATTAGACTTGTCCAATTCGATACCTAATATTTCTTCATACAGATGCATTAATTGCAAAAGAGCAAATTTTTCGGGTAAAAGATTAAAACCAATTGGAGCTTGACGAACCCGATTACGCAATTGTGTCAGACTAAAATCCAGAATTTCGTTATGGTCAAAAATTAAATTTGGGACATCTTTAATTTTAAACCATTTAGCTTCGGTTACGGCTATACTTGCTTTTATATTGTAATCCTGACGATTGACCAAAGTATAATAACCAATAGTTACGACACGTCTTTCTAATACACGATTGGGGTTTGTAAAAGCTTTTAACTGCTCCAGATATATATTATGCAGACTTGTAAGTTCGTATACAATTCGGTGAGCCGCATCATCAGCACTTTCTTCTTTTTTCATGTAGCCTCCCAAAAGTCCCCATTTTCCAATGCTTTCACCTTCGGCATGCTGTACCAGCAACACTTCAAGGCTCGATTTGTTAAAACTAAAAATAACACAATCGATCGTGATCCCGTCTATGGCAGGATGGTGAATATCTGATGTTGTTAAGGATTCGAATGTCATGCTATGATAAGAGAAATTCAAAATTCAAAATTAAAACCTTTCTCAGTAAGTTTGTTATAAATCTCAGGATCAAATTTGTACAGTTTTGCAGCCCTGTGAGAAACATCCTGTTGCTTTTCTTCTAGTGCTACCAATAATTTCATGTGGAGAATTTTTCGTCTAAAGTTTGATTTGTCCATCTCTACACCTAGTATTTCTTCATATAAATGCATCAGTTGTAGTAATGTAAATTTTTCGGGCAGAAGATTAAAACCAATTGGGGCCTGACGAACTCTGTTGCGTAGATTTTTTATGCTATAAGATAAAATCTCATTATGATCATAAATCAAATTTGGGATGCTGTCGATTTTATACCATTTTGCATCAGAAGCCGTGAAACCGGCTTTAATATTATAATCTTCACGTTTTACTAAAGCATAATATCCAATAGTAATAACACGACGAAGCGGGAAACGGTCCGGATCTCCAAATGCCTTCAACTGTTCAAGATAAATATTATCCAGACCGGTAAGTTCATTTAGAAGCCTGTGCGCTGCATCATCAGTGCTTTCCTTTTTATAAATCCATCCACCCGGAAGTCCCCATTTTCCTTTACTGATTCCTTCTCCATGCTGAACCAAAAGTACTTCCAGACTTCCTTCATCAAAACCAAACACAACACAGTCAATCGTGATTGCATTCATTGCATTCTGCTCAGTATTTGCAATAGCTCCGGTCTCTGCTTTTTTAGCCATATACGAAATTAATTTTGACAAATTAAACAAATAAAATGCATAACTGCCATTGTTGGTTACTTAATAATTTTTTAACAGTTCAAAAAACTGATAATCAGTTGTTTGTGGTTTGATGGGCAAAATAATAAAAAGCAGAAACTTCTTAAAGAATTGACTTTCAAAATTATAGTAGGTTTTTTTACAATCATTTTCTGATTCGATTTAACATTTAAAGTTACTGTATTGCTAAAAATGAATCCCAATAAATCCGAATAGAAAAAAAATAACCTTAATATTTTGCTAAAATAGAAAAAAAGTTTTACACTTGTAGTCAAATATACCATAAGATAATATCATTTTGACTATAAGCTTTAAGAGGCATTTTTAAAAAAGTAAAATAATGAACAAAATTGATCTGGTAATTAGCCGCTTTCGAACGCAGTCTGCACAAAAACTTACACTTTAATTACATATACAACCTAACTTAATTTAACCAATTCTTAACTATTATGAAAAGCAAATATCATTTTAAAACAACGTCGCTCTCGTTTTGTATGGCGCTGTTGCTTAGTGTATTTATGATACAATTTGGTTTCGCTCAGGAACAAACCAAATTTGTAAGCGGGAATGTGACATCAGCAGATGATAATATGGGAGTTCCGGGTGCAACAGTTTTAGTACAGGGAACCAAAATAAGTACAGCAACTGATTTTGACGGATTATATAAAATAGAAGCTAAAGCCGGAGATGTACTGGTGTTTAGCTTTATGGGATATAAAACACAAACTATTACCGTTGGAACCCAAAAAATAATCAATGTAAAACTGCAGGCCGAAACAGCTGAACTTAAAGAAATTGTAGTCATCGGTTATGGCACGCAAAAGAAAAAGGTAAACACAGCTGCCACTTCATTAGTATCCGGAAAAGATATTCAAAATGTTGCCAGTCTTGATGTGGTAAATGCTTTGCAGGGACAGGCTTCGGGAGTAAATGTTACTTCGGCTTCTGGACAGCCAGGTGCCGGAATGGTCGTAAACATTCGTGGAGTAGGAACAGCAGGAAACAGTACACCGCTTTATGTAGTAGACGGCGTGGTTGTCGATAACGGAATTGGATATCTCGATCCTTCTGCAATCGAAAGAATCGACGTGCTTAAAGATGCTTCTGCTGGGTCTATTTATGGAGCAAGAGCTGCAAACGGAGTTATTTTGGTAACCACCAAAAAAGGAAAAGACGGTAAAATGAACGTGGCGTTTAATAGTTACACCGGTTTTCAGCAAGTGGCTAAAAAACTCGATTTGTTAAACACTCAGGAATATACCACTATCATGAATGAAGCCCGTGTAAATTCTGGTTTAACACCTTTATATACCAAAACACAAATCGCTGCTTTTCCAAATCACGACTGGCAGGATGACTTATTTAATAATGGCGCGATGAAACAAAATCACTCGCTTACGATTAGTGGGGGAGATAAAAAATCGACTATTTCTACCGGATTATCGTATTACGGACAAGAAGGTTTAATTGGCGGAGTAACCAATCAATCTGATTATAATCGTGTTACTTTTAATGTGAACTCAACTTCAGAAGTAATTGAAGATCATTTAAAAATTGGAGAAAATTTCTCTTTTGCTAACATTAAAAGTTCAGGAGTTGCAGATCAGGGAATTTACAGCAACGGAATCAGAAGCTTTTTGAATGCAGCACCAATCGATGCGGCTTATGATGCAAATGGCGATTTTGCACATTCGGTTATTTCTGCGGATATCAGTAATCCATTAGGATCATTGTACTACAATAATTTCAATGAAACCAAATCGAACCGTTACGTAGGAAACATTTTTGCAGAATTAAAATTCTTAAAAAACTTTATCTACAGAACCAGTTTTGGAGTGGATATGAATGATAGCAATTACCGTTCATTCAGACCGGTTTATTCACTTTCATCAAATGATAACAATACAGTTTCGAGTGTAACACAAAATTCAACAAAATCATTAGGATGGATTTTCGAAAACACGATTCAATATAAAGCTACCCTTGCCGGCGTTCACAATTTTGATGTATTAGTTGGTACTTCTGCCAAAAAAAATACCTCAGATTTTATGGAGGCAACAGGCAAAAACTTAACATTTGATGATTTTGCACATGCTTACTTAAGCAATGCTACAGATCAAACCTCTAATACCGTAAAAGGAAATCGTGCAGATTATGCGATTCAATCCTATTTCGGGCGTTTGTTGTATGACTACAATAACAAATACTTATTTACAGCAACCATCAGAAGAGACGGTTCATCAAACTTTGCAGATTCACACCGATACGGAAATTTTCCATCTGTTTCTGCAGGATGGAACGTAGATAAAGAAAGTTTTTTCCCTGAAAATAAAGTAGTAAACAATCTGAAAATTAGAGCGAGCTGGGGACAAAATGGTAACGACCAGATTCCTGCTTTCTCTTATATGTCTACTATTAGTACTTATAATAAAAACTATCATTTTGGTACTACAGATGAAACGCTGCAAACAGGAGCAAGCCCGGATCAGCTTTCAAACAAAAACCTGAAATGGGAAACCTCAGAGCAATTAGATTTTGGTTTTGATGCCACTTTATTCCGTAACCTGACATTAACCTTTGATTATTATGATAAGAAAACGAAAGACTGGCTGGTACTAGCCTCTATTCCAACTTATGCAGGTGCAACAGCCCCTTATATTAATGGTGGTGATATTCAAAATAAAGGTTTTGAGGTTGCTCTGGCTTATCATACAAAATTTGGTAAAGACTGGAATTTCTCTGTAAACGGAAATATTTCGCACAACGAAAACAAAGTAATCAGAGTAGCCAACAGCGAAGGAATCATTCATGGAGATCCTAACTTATTGTTTCAGGGAACAGATGAGATGAATCGTGTTCAGGTAGGACAGCCAATAGGGTATTTCTACGGATTAAAAACAGCCGGAATTTTTCAAAATGCGGCCGAAGTTGCTGCAGGTGTACAGCCAAATGCACAACCGGGAGATGTACGTTTTGTAGATTTAAATGGCGACGGAAAAATTGATGCAGATGATAAAACCAAAATAGGAAACCCAAATCCTGATTTTACCTACGGTTTAAATTTCGATCTTTCGTACAAAGCATTCGATTTATCGATTTACACGTATGGAGTGGCAGGTAGTCAAAACGTTTTTGGAATTCACGACCCAACTCGTGCCTATACCAACAATACTACAGATGTTTTAAACAGATGGACTACAGAAGGAAGCTCAAACAGAGTACCAAGAGTGACTTACGGAGCAGATACCAATGGTAACTATACCAGATTTTCTGATTTATATGTTCAGAACGCAGATTTCTACAGAATTAAAAGTGCCACTATAGGATGTGATTTGACAAAATTGACAGAAAAACTGAAATTCTTTAGCAAATTCAGATTGTATGTAGCGGCCAACAACCTGTTCACCTTTACAAAATATCAGGGAATGGATCCTGAAATTGGTTTTGGAAACACTAATAGAGACAGTAGCGGTAATTTGACTCAGCCATGGGCAAGAGGAATTGACGTAGGATATTATCCGCAGCCAAGAACCTACATGATGGGGCTTAATGTTAACTTTTAAATGATGACAACGATGAAAACATATATAAAATTATTTGCCGTTTCAAGCTTATTGGTTTTAGGAGCTTGTTCTAATGATTTCTTAGATACTGAACCTTCTACGACTAAAGTAGAAGAAAATTTTTACAAAACACCAAACGATGCTTATCAGGGATTAATTGCCATTTATGATGTATTGCAACGCGAAGCTTACGGCGGACCATTGTTGATTAGTGAGCAGGCTTCTGATGATTGTTTTGGAGGATATGGTGTTGCCGATGCACAAGCCGATATCGAATGGGACCGTTTTTTATACGTGACCAACAAAGATATGAATGCCGATGTTTGGAAAAACTCTTATTTAGGAATTTACAGAGCCAACATTTTATTAGAAAACTTAAGTAAAATAAACTGGGGAGCCGACATATCGCTAAAAACAAGATACGAAGCTGAAGCCCGTTTTTTAAGAGCACATTTTCA